>Ga0222718_10005607_pt1 | contig 10134 bp, 9 predicted proteins | sample C33_27DmetaG_FD_165045 | JGI IMG/M metagenome (GOLD analysis project Ga0222718, IMG submission 165045) | Estuarine water microbial communities from San Francisco Bay, California, United States - C33_27D | ecosystem: Environmental > Aquatic > Marine > Unclassified | place: USA: California... | reverse complement strand
TAATATCATTCGCTATGGCTTAAAATTTTATAATGAAAACTATGAAGGAAAAATGCAAGGCAACGACAAGCTTAGCGATGAGGATGTTTGGTCTATCTTAGAATATATTAAATCTATTTGGCCTGAGTCTATTCAAAAAAAATATAAAACTATGACAAAACACTAGTAGTCTCTAGATCTTGAATAACTTGAGTATCTTTTTGTTTGTCCCACATTTCTGCATACTTCCCATTTAGGCTTAAAAGTTCATCGTGTGTTCCTCGCTCCGTAATTTGTCCTAGTTCAAGAACTAAAATTTCATCTGCATCAGCAGCTGTTGATAGACGATGAGCTATAACTAAAGTAGTTCGATTTTGAGAGATGGTTTCTAGATTCTTTTGAATTTCTTTTTCCGTTGTACTATCCAATGCCGAAGTAGCCTCATCAAAGAAGAAGATAGAAGGATTTTTTAAAATAGCTCTTGCAATCGCTACTCGTTGCTTCTCTCCGCCACTTAGTTTTAGACCTCTTTCTCCCACGATGGTTTGGTATCCATCCGGTAGGTTCATGACGAAGTTATGGATATCGGCACTCTTGGCAGCTTCATAAACTTGCTCTTCTGTGGCCTCAGGGTTTCCATAAGAGATATTGTAATAGATTGTATCGTTAAAGAGCACCGTATCTTGAGGGACAACCCCGATCATTTTTCTCAACGATTGCTGGGAGATATCTTTAATGTTTTGATTGTTCACATAAACGGCCCCTTCTTTGGGGTCGTAAAATCTAAATAAAAGCCTGCTAATTGTAGACTTTCCAGCACCCGTGGGGCCAACAAGAGCTACTTTTTTTCCATTGGGAACCTCAAAGGAGATGTCTTGAATAATGGTTCTTCTTGCATCGTAATCAAAGCTGACATTTTCAAATCGAATAGAGGCCTCTTTGGTTTTCTGAAGAACTATCTCGCTATCTGTAAGATTAGGTTTCTCCTCCCAAAGAGTAAAAAGATTTTCCATATCTGTTAAAGATTGTCGGATTTCCCGATAAACCGTTCCAAAAAAATTAAGCGGTTGGTAGAGCTGCAGCATATAAGCATTGATTACTACAAAACCACCAATCGTTAAACTACCTGCTCGAATATCAAATGCGGACATGACTAACATAATGGTAATCCCCGTCATGATGACAATCGTTTGAGCAATATTAAGATAACTTAGTGAGTATTGATTTTTTATAGACTCGGTTTCGTATTGATCTAGGGACTCAAAAAGTCTTCTGTACTCATGTTCTTCATTATTAAAATACTTAACAGTTTCAAAATTTAAAAGACTATCGATTAACTTTGTACTGACGGCATTATCAGCTGCGTTCATTCGTCGACGAAACTGTAATCTCCATTGAGTAACCGTAAACGTAATGACTATATAAAGACCGATTGTGATTAACGTTACTAGAGCGTATTTTAGCCCATAGATAAAAGCTAGAATTCCAGCAACTAAAAAAATTTCAATAATAGTGGGAATAACATTAAAAAGAACATAGGTAAGAAGAAAATTTACCCCTTTGGTTCCTCTATCAATGAATTTACTCAAGGCACCAGTTTGTCTTCCTAAATGAAACTGCAACGATAAAGAGTGTAAATGTTTAAAGGTATTTAAGGTTAATTGAGTGATCGCATTTTGGGCGACCTTAGAGAAAATCGCATTTCGAAGCTCACCAAATGCTAGAGCTGCTACACGCGCTATTCCATAAGAAATTATCAAGGCAAGTGGTATTAACATGTAGACATTCAAGCCTTGAGATAATTCTGTCAGGGAGTCAACTGCGTAACCCAAAATGGGAGGCGTCCCAACATTGGCTGCTTTGGCAAGTAACAAACAAATTACAGCAGCAATAACTCTTAATTTCATGGAGCTTTTATCTTTTGGCCATAAAAAAGGGACTAAAAGATTAATGGTACGCTGTAGAGTTGATTGCTTCATTACTTATTATATAGGGATGATTTGAAGAATATAAATCTCTTAATTGGAAATAGCTATATAAGAGATTTTACAGATCCTCGTTCAATTATATGAGGTTTAACTAAATAATTCACTAACCTGTTTATTTATTCTAAAAATAAATTGTAAAAACAGTTGTATTAATTTTACAAATATTAATGCTATATTTATGTTATGAACGAAGGTGCAGTAATTAGTCAGTTAAAAGATAATTTTTATCAAAGAATAGATAAGAATGATGAAGTTCGTTTTTTGGATAGTTCAACACTTAATCATGCAATTTGTTTAGAAATTGCGGATGCTACTTTTAATAACATTTTAATTTCATATGAAGACCTGTGTCATAAAATTCCGAGAAAGATAGGCGCACGATCTACTATTTTAAATTCATTAAATCTAGCAGTAGCAAAGGGATTTTTTGTTAAAAAAAGCTCTGTAAAAGATAAACGTATTAAAACCTATACCCTTTCCAAAAATTTCCAAGAAACGGTAATTCTTTGGATTAAAGAATTACAATCAGTAACAAGTAATATTAAATAATTTCTCTATGGAGTAGACCGGCGCCTATTAATCCTGTATTTTTTTTTAATTTTGATATGTGAAATTTCATTTTCTTTGCATCCAATGCAATTATAAAATCTCTAGAGTACTTAATTAGGTTTTTTGTAAATAATTTATTATTCAATACCACCCCACCCCCTAGGACAATAAATTCTGGGTCAATAGTATTAATGAGATTGCCTATCATTGATGCAAGTGAAACTGCTACTTGATTTAAATAAAATAATTTTTCATTTTTGGTTTTCATTTTTTCTATGTTCTCAACAATCGATTTACCCGAATAATTATCCTCAGGTATTTGCAAGAAAGATTTTTTAGTTTTGATATCATAAAGATTGAGTAAGGAAGAACCAAAGTGAATAGCATATCCTCTATATCCATTATAAATTTTATTATTAATCAATTGTGCATAACTAATTCCTGACCCGATATTAATATAGGCAAAATTTTTATGTCTTATTCCATGACCAAAAAACTTTTCAGCTCTTAAATGGTTTCTCACATCTGAATTCACAAACACCTTCATATTTCTTGAAAAACATTTTTTAAAATTAAGTTTATCCCACTTAAAATTATAAGAACCTCTAACAATACCCTGATTATCAATTAATTCAGGAACACCAATACCAATAAGATTTATAGAGTTTTTTTTTGCTAAATCTTTTGCCGTACAAATGATTTTTTCTAAATTGTCATTATCATGATTAAATGATTTTGATGGAAACTCAAGATTTTGAGATATTTCACCTGATTTTGTATTGATAATTCCAATAGATGTTTTAGTTCCGCCTATGTCAATTCCAATTACTTTCATTTATTTTGTAAAGCTTTTTGATCAACATAAATTTTATATTTTTCACAGTCAAAAATAATTGTTGATGGCCATGATTTATCAAATTTAGATGCTTCAATGATTTTTTGTAAAGCATAACTCTTCTCTTTACCTGTTAATACAAGTATTGCCGATTTTGATAATTTAGAAATGGTTGATAAACCAACTGTTAGACCATATTGCGGGACTTCTGATATTTTTTTAAACTTTGAAAATGTTCTCATATTATCACTTCTAGTATGTCTAGATAATTTAGTTATATGTGTTTTGGAATTACGTTTTGCATATAAATTATTAAAGGCAACATGTCCATCTGAACTGCCAGAAGCTAATAAAAAAATATCAATTCCTCCTAGTTTTTTAATTTGGCTATCATAGGCTACAGGTTCTTGAACATTAGGAAATAAAATTTGATGGGATTGTAGTTTGTCTTTTTTATTTTTTCTAAAATTTAAAAGTCGTTGAATTACTTGTTTACTAAATCGAGTACAACTAAAATGTGATGTTGGATTAACAACTTTATATTTCTTTTTTTCTTTGATGACATATTCATCCATCATAATAATTGTTAAATTTTTTAAATTAATTTTTTTTTGATAAGAAATTCTACCTAGGTAGTAATATGTTTTGGTCAGTGATCTACCACCAGGGCACCCCAATATAAATTTTTTTTTGTGTTTTAATTGACTTAATATTTCTATTGCAAGAGTTTTTGCTAATAAGTCACTTGAAGAAAAAACTTTTAAATTATTTCTATTTTTCAACGCCTGTAACCATTCCAGAAATAAATCTTCGTTGAAGAAATATGTAAATAATTAATACTGGTAGTGCCACCCATATTGCTGCTGCAGCTGTAATTGCTGGGTCCCCGTATCTTTTATTCCCCGCAAAATAACTTAAGGACAGTGGAGCTGTTCGCATTTCAGGATCTTGTATCATAATTAAAGCCAGGAGAAATTCATTCCATGTCCACATAAATAATAAAACTGTCAATGTTAGTATTGCAGGTATTATTTGGGGCAAGAGTATTTTAATTAAAATCGTAATCCTGCCCGCGCCCTCGAGCATAGCCGCCTCTGAAAGACTAATGGGGATTGAGCGAAAACTAGATCTTAACCAAAAAATACTAAAGGGAATAGAAAGACCTATTTGGGGAAGGATTAAAGACCAATATGTGCTATCCAGCCCAAATTTTCTCATGGAGTAGTAAAGAGAAATAATTAAGGACTCATAAGGAAGGACTAGCCCTACTAGAAGTATAGCAAAAAGGGGGGCGACTCCTAAGATGTCAAGTTTTTCAAAAGCATAAGCAGCAGGTATACTGCATAGAATTGTAATTGACACAACTCCCACAACTACCACAAAAGATGAAAATAGACCTGTACTGAAACCTCCGTCTGTCCATGCTTTCACAAAATTATCAAAATAAATTCCCGTTGGTATTGTGAATCCAGAAACCCTTGTCCCAGGCTCGCTCAATGCCAAAAATAAAATTGAAAAAAATGGATATAAAACAATAAAACTTCCAAGAATAAACAAACTATGGGCTATTAATTTTTCTCGATCTGAATGTTTCATCTTTTTTCCCTTAAAGTAATGATAATCAAGGAAATTAAAGTAAAAATTAATAATGTCAGCATAACACCCAGGGATGAGGCTGAACCGACTTGGTTCATTTGAAAAGCTTTTTTATAAATAAACATTGAAGGTATCATCGTTGAAGTGCCTGGTCCTCCCCCAGTAGTAATATAGATAAGATCAAAATTTCTAAGCGCTAAAGTGACAGTAAATACCAGTGCTACAATAATCTCACCTTTTAAACCTGGTAAAGTAACATTAAAAAACTCTGCAAAGGCTCCTGCTCCATCCACTTTGGCAGCATCATATAATTCAGATGGAATTTTTTGAACTCCTGCAATAAAAAGTATCATTGTAAAACCAAACATCACCCAAGTTCCAATCAAACCAACAAAAGGAAGTGCATAATCAAAAGAGCCAAGCCACGCTCTAGAAACTTCTGTAAGACCAAAAAAATCTAAGCCTGAATTTAAAGGTCCCTTTGGGGCATAAATCCATCTCCATGCAATTCCTACCACTACCATAGATAAAATTTGAGGAAGAAAAAGAATTGCTCGATAAATCGCCATTCCTTTTACTTTTATTCGAACCATCATACCAGCTATTCCCAAGCCAATAATTATCGGAAAAAAAGAATAAAAAATTATTAAAATGAAGGAGTGTTTGATTGAAGAGGTAATTTTTTTATCAGATAGATTATTTTTATAATTTTCTAAACCTACCCATGTTTTTTCTCCAATACCACTCCATTGTGTAAAAGATGTATAGATGGTGTCGCTTAATGGATATAAAACAAATATCAAATAAAATAGAAATGCGGGTAAAAGAAAAAGATAATTTGAATGTTTTAGAGAATTGCGAGGCCTAGGAGGGTTCATTGACTCTCTCTAGGCCCGGCATAATTTTGATTAATTCTTACTTTCTGCTGCCATCGCATCAATAAATTCAGATGCTGTGGCCGCTCCCCCTAAGAGTTTTTGAAGTTCTTGGGTTACTGTATCATACATCCCGGGTGTCGCCCAATCAGTATAAAAAGTTTTAGCATTTGAACCAACTAACTTATTAGATGCAGTAATTACCTCTGCTTGAAGATTAGATGTTGGGTCAATTGTTGGGGCTTGCGCTGGTACTCTTCCTACCTCCATCAAATCATCAACAAAATCTGTGCTCATTAAATGAGCAATAAATTCTGCTGCTAGATCTGGGTTAGCTGATTTAGAGCTGATATGCCATGGTAGTGCAAATGATCCACCACCTGCTACTCCACCAGTGCTTCTTGGCATAGCAAATGCGCCAACGTTATCGCCCATGCCCTCATTCAGCTGGGCAGTCATCCAAGTTCCGGTAAGATTGAAAACACCTTCGCCATCAATAAACATAGCGTTAGCATCATCATAACCAATACCTAAAGAGTCATTTCCAAAATAACCAGCTTTAACCATTTCCTCTAGTTTATCGGCTGCTTGCCTTCTGGAAGACGTTGCATACTCATTACCCTTTGCATCAAAAATCCAACTTCTTGTTTGCTCAGGGTCTACAAATGCGCCTTCAATTAACCCCCATACGTGAATGATTGGCCATCCATCTGCTCCACCTAACATGATTGGTAGTTCACCCGCATTTTTTGAAGCAGCCAAAGCTTTTTCGAATTCAGCAAAATTTTTGGGAACCGAAAGTCCGAGAGCGTCAAGTTTAGATTTATTGTAATAAACTATAACATCTTCTGCTACAGGGCTAATTCCGTAAAGTGTCCCTGATCCCCAAGTAGAACCGTCTTCGCTCCAAGAAAACTCGGCTAAGGAACCATCAGCAAATGATTTTTTCCAACCATATTTGTCTGCATAGGCATCTAATGGAATTACCAAACCATTTTGAATCAAGGTTCCGTCAACTGTAAAACCTTGATTACCATGCGCTAAATCTGGTGGATTGTTATCAGATAACTTTAATTTTATTGTTGCCATAAAGTCATCCCAGCCAAGATAGCTGGCTTCCACGGTAACACCTGGGTTAGCTTCCTCAAACTGAGCAGCAGCTCGCGTAAGAGTTGCTTCATCTCCCGCTTCCGCAAGAATTCTTAATGTCTCAGCACTTGCGCTTATTGAAAACATGAGACTAAAAAGAATTAGAAGTAGTTTTTTCATCTATTCCTCCTTATTGAATTTATTCCTATCTGCAAGTTAATGACATTAATCATCAAAAATCAAATTTATATTGCTACCTATATTTAAGATTAAATTTTAAGAATAATATCTGCTCTCTAAAACACTTGCAAATATTTCAAATTATCAATTATATTGAAAATTCAGGAGGAATAATAAATGCCAGAAAAAATTGTTTTGATTGGTGCGGGAAGTGCAAATTTTGGATTGGAGGCTGTTTCAGATATTTTCAAATCTAAATCTCTTGAAGGAAGTGAAATTGTATTACACGACACTGACACTAATGCTTTACAAGAAACATTAGAAGTAGCAGAAAAATATAGAGTTGAATGGGGTGTCAAGTTTACACTTACAGCCACAGGTAGTAGAAAAGAAGCATTAGAAGGAGCTACATTTGTAGTTATCTCAATTGAAGTTTCTCCTCGATTTGGATTATGGGATGAGGATTGGAAATTTCCTCAACAGTACGGCATGAAACAGATTTATGCAGAAAATGGTGGTCCAGGTGGCCTATTTCACTCCCTAAGAATTATTCCACCCATTTTAGATATATGTGAGGATGTTGATCAGATCTGTCCAGATGCATTTGTATTTAGCTTTAGTAATCCAATGCAAAGAATTTGTCATGCTGTAAGTGTAAAGTTTCCTAACATGAAGTTTATTGGATTATGCCATGCTATTGCTGAAATGGAAAGGGATCTGCCTGAACTTTTAAATACTAAATTTGAAAATATTGAATACCGTGCGGGTGGCTTAAATCATATAAGCATTCTCACTGAAGTCAGATATAAAGATACACAAGAAGATGCCTATCCGCTTATTCGAAGCAAGGCTTTAGATTATTATAAAAATTATGTAATTGATTTTGAAAAAATGAATGAACAATCTACAACACCTGGAGCTGAAAGAGGTATTTTTATAAAACTTTTTGAAACGTATAACTACTTACCTATAACTACAGACAGTCACCTTGGTGAATATTTACCTTGGGCACATAGTATAGCTGACCATCATGCAATTTTACATTTTTATAAGAGCTATAAGCAAAACTGTATGACCGTCTATCGCTCCAAAGAAATGCATAGTTTTTATTTTGATCGTGATCGTCAATCAAAAGAAAGACTAGTAGACCTCATGGACGCGATTGTTGAAGACAAACAAATGGAGGAGGCAGCCGTAAATATTCCCAATGAAAATTTTATAAATCAAATACCTAACGATATTGTTGTTGAGGTCCCGGCAATTGTTGGTAAAAATGGGATAAATGGTATCTCTTTAGATAATTACCCTGATAATTTTGCTTCTATTTTAGTCAATCAAGTGGGAACAATACGACTAACAACTGAAGCGGTATTAGAAAAATCTAAATCAATTGCCTTCCAGGCCTTATTAGCAGACCCAATTGTTGATGATTACAATTCAGCCAAAAAACTTCTGGATACAATGATTTTATTCCAAAAAGACCATTTAGGATATTTGAAATAAACTGATTAATTTAGGTATTATAGGTTGTGGGTCTGTTATGCAGGGTCCATATATGGAATTAGTTAACAAGTTAGTTTTTAAAAAACTTGTTAAGGTCAAATCCTTATCTGACATAAACAAAAGTTTTCAGCCAATATTAAACAAACGGTTTGAATTTGAAAACTTTTATACTAACTATCACCAAATTTTAGATGACCCATCCATTGATGCGGTTTTAATTCTAACTTCCATGAATGAGCATTCTTCCATAGCTCAACAAGCTCTTTTAAAAGATAAACATGTTTTAGTAGAAAAACCTATGGCAACAAACATGAAAGAATTAAATGAATTATATAAGGTTGCGAAAAAATCAAAAAAAATATTATTACCAGCACCATTTGTTATTTTAAGTCCAACATATCAAGCCATTGATAGTGAAATTAAAAATAACGCTATTGGTAATATTTCGTTAGCAAGAGCACGATATGGCTGGGCAGGTCCCAGTTGGGGAGAGTGGTATTATAATACAGGTGGCGGCCCTCTTTTTGACTTAGGTGTCTATAATATTACAACATTAACTGGGTTATTAGGTCCAGTAAAAAACTTAGTTGCTAAATCTTCACTTTCTAAATCGCATCGAATTATTAATGGGAAGAAAATCAAAGCTAAAACAAATGATAATTTTCAAATCCTGCTCGAATTTAAATCTGGGTGTATTGGGGTGGTTACTACTGGATTTACTATGCAACAATATAACTGTCCTGCGGTTGAACTATATGGAGCTGAGGGAACCATACAAATGCTCGGGGATGATTGGGAGCCTAAAGGGTATGAAATTTGGCGAAATTCAAGGTCATCTTGGGAGTATTATAAAACACCTTATGCTAATTGGCCTTGGGCATCTGGGTTCACACATTTAATAGAGTGTCTGTTAAAAAAAAAGAAACCTTTAATTCGTCTTGATCACGCATATCATGTTAATGAAATCATGATAAAAATATATGAATCTTCTAAAAAAAATTCTCAAGTAACAATTAAAAGTGATTTTAAATCACTGACTTTTTCAAAAAAAACTAAATTAGTCAAAAGTCATCTAGACCATGATAGAAGTCACGATGACATATAAACCCTCTCCTAAACCTGATTATTTAAAAAGTACTATTATTAAGTATGCCAAAATTAAAACCCATTTATGGGGCGATAAAGAAGCAGGTTTTGTTAAAGATTGGATTTATGTCTCAAATAAAAGCTTACATCAAATCATCTTTGGATTAAGTGCTCGAACCAATTTTAAACATTCCAATGATTTTAGAACCATATTTGGTGCAGATGAGTTATTATATGTTTTAAATGGTACAATGGTTATAGGCAACCCCCAGACAGGAGAAATGCATCGTGTAGAAAAAGGTGAATATATTTTTTTTAGTAAAGATACTTGGCATCATGCCTTTAATTATAGTAATGAAGATTTACAAGTATTAGAATTTTTTTCACCTCCTCCGCTTACTGGAACGTCGGGGGCATATGCAAAAAAAAAGCCACTTTTAAAAAAGTTTAAATA
>Ga0222718_10005606_pt1 | contig 10136 bp, 12 predicted proteins | sample C33_27DmetaG_FD_165045 | JGI IMG/M metagenome (GOLD analysis project Ga0222718, IMG submission 165045) | Estuarine water microbial communities from San Francisco Bay, California, United States - C33_27D | ecosystem: Environmental > Aquatic > Marine > Unclassified | place: USA: California... | reverse complement strand
CCCACTTATAATCTATGAATGTTAAATATTGGGTGGGGTAAGAACACTCGGTTACGGTGGAATAGATTTGAAATCACTTTCATAAACTACTGACTCTGTGGGGTTCTCATGAATCCTCTTAATTTTTCACCCTAAAAACCCACCCTTAAATTTCTTAATAATTTTTACTTTATAAGAAATTATAAGAGTTGATGAGAAATATTGAGAACGCCAACCAGAAGCTATAATCTTTTATGTATATATGTATAATAATTAGCTTGAATAAAAATTACACACTTATCACATTGCTATCTTTAATTATTGTTGGTTGTGGTTCTGATAATCAGTCATCCGATGATGTTTCAACACCCCCTCCACCTCCACCATACTTAACAATTAATTGCGATGGATTAAATTTTGGGAAATCTGTGGGGAGTCTTGAATTTATTATAGATAAAAATTCTGATGAAACCTATGGCTACAATGGTTATCTTGGTTTTGATGGAACAAGAAATGCGGGTCAGCCATTATTGCAATTTTTCCACGAAAAATATGAAGATAGGTATATGTTGTATTATATTGGAAGTCCTCTTGATGAAAACTACTCAACTTTAGAAATTTCAAGAAGAGACTTGTCTGCAACACAAACGAATTTTTTTGAAGACAGAAGACCAGAAATGTACTCACTGCAGTGCAAACCAGCTGACCTTCCAGACACTTTTCTGACATATCTAAAAGTCAAAGAAAATATGAATAAAATTAACTATTAGCAAAAGCTATTTCAAATATAATCAGTTACGGTTGAATAACTTTGTATGTGATAGTTTATGAATAAATTAACCAATCTCAATTTCTTTTTAATTTGGGTTTTTGGTTTTTTTGTTCTCCTATCATTTGATTTATTTGTAGAAGGTTTTGTATTTGAGTGGTTGGAATGGAATGGTACAAATAAGAATGACTGGTTCTTTGTTCTTTGGTGGGGTTTGGTTGTTGTTTGGTTTTTAAATGGTTCAATTTCTTTGTATCAAAGACTAAAAAAATAATGAATATAAAAATTGTTACATACAAAATAAATCCACCACCGTTGAATAGGTTTGCTGGGTGTAGTTTTCTAATTACTTTTCTCATGATCGAGATTGGGGTGTTGATGGGGGGTTCCAACCAGAAGGCGCTAGCTGAAAAAGGTAGAAGATGGCGATTAATCCAGGTGAATTGACGAGAAGGCTCCATCCAGCCCAGTTTGCAGGCGAGAAAAAGAACCCTATAGTTAGAGAAGAGCTGATTGATAGGAGGGATGGATAAGATGTCGAAAAACGTCATAAAAATCCTAGATAAGAATTTCTCCGACTTAAAGGTTGGCCAAAAGATGCTCATTTCTTCGCCAGAAAAAATCAGTGAGTACATTCATTGCATACCGAGGGGCCACGCCAAGACGTTAAAGGAAATGAGATTAGACCTAGCCCTCGCTGAGGGTGCAGATAATACCTGTGCGGTGACCACGGGCATTTTTCTGAGACAAGCGATAGAAAGCCAAGGAGACAAACTACCCTATTGTAGGCTGATTGACGAACGGCACCCTGTGATCAAGAAATTGCATTTAAACCCTGAAAAGATCAGAGCGTTAAGAGCGGCAGAAGGCTTGGCCTGACAATAAGAGTTTCAGATCAGCTTTTGCTCAATCGATACCGCTTGCTGTGCCGTTTGCGTACCAGGGTTGATGCTGTGATCACCAATAAGTTCCATCCTTTACGAGACCAAGCCAATGCAAACGGTGGCTAGGGCAGGCTAAATAAGTCTTCAACTGAGCAACCGAGCTCTTTTGCAATTTTTAAGGCTAAAACGGTTGATGGGACATAGATGCCGTTTTCGATCGCATTAATACTCTTCCTAGAAACACCCGTTTGGTCGGATAACCGCTGCTGTGTCAAACCTTTGGACTTACGCTGATCTTCAAGGTTATTGAGTAGGTTTTTGTGATTTTTACCCATCTCCAATACCGGCAGTTTGGTTATTTCTCTTCAAAACGTTCAACGGCTTGGGTTATCTCGACACCTTCATTTGGATAAAGATATCCAGCGATCAATTGCCCAATACCGATCGCTGCCAGGAGTAGACCAACGCCTTTTAATATGTCACCGATAAAATAGATACCGAACAGAAAGAGGCCAATCCCAGCAAATAGTGTGATTACACCTGTTCGACGATAATCTATCGGTTTCTTTTTTTCATGCATTGCATCAATGAGATCCCGGATGTCGTTGGGGTCCTGCAGACTTTTTGCAACTTCGATCAAGGCCTCAATTTTATTTTTGTGCATTTTATAAGCAAAGAAAAAAACCACAAATACTATGATGGCGGGTAATAGGACTGCTATCCAACCAGTAACTTCATCCACAACGTAAAACCTTTAAATTAAATGTAACGTAAACTTAGCATGCTCGATATGAGAAGTAAAGGTTACATAGACGATCTTATCGTCTGATCACGCTCGAGTCACTTGTTTGATGAATACACAGTCGGTAGAACGATTGAATCCGCTTACACGGTCCCACTACCTGGGAGCCCCAAGGATAAAAGTGACCGGCGCTGCTTCGCGAGTTGAAAGTCAACACATACATTAATCCCGGGAGGAGCCTCGGTTCTGTAGGATCGGCCTTGACTCAATGAGGCGGACTAGCGAGACATTTGATGTGTCGTGAAAAAGCTTATGCCGTAAGGTGATGCTTACAGTGATGTTGCCGCTAAGAAGTGTGTGAGGCTGCCCAGCATCAGCCCTTTAAAGGCTCAAAAACCCACCCGCAAACGAGAAGTTATCTAGGTACCGATAACCACAATCGGCTGCTGTAGCGAAGAGCTTGCTTTTAGGCGGTAGTGCCGGCCATCTCGCTTTGTTCGATGATGGTGGACTTGATAATATCTTCGAAAGACCCATCTGCTTTGGTGACAACTAACCGATCTGACGCGTCGTTGTTGAGTTTTGGATCGATGATACCCGAGACCGTTAAGGTTTCGCCCGTCTGCCAGTGGTTAAAAACAACTTTATACATGGGGCTTCCGTCTCCTGCTCTGGTCATGCCAATTGAACGCGGTGAAGTATACGACAATTTTTCGTTAGGAGCTTAACTAACGCCGGCGATTAGCCGTGCAACGCTTAAACAGGTTGTTCGCTGGGGTCAAAAAACTAATCAATAATCATAAGGTGCAACATCTTTTTTTGCGGACGCGACCTTAATCCATCACATAGGCGAACTTTTGGGCCTCGGCGAAAACCGTCTGACGATCTAGCGCCTCTGGCACAATAAATTTGGCTTGGCGTCCGCAGTAACTGGTTGGCGCCAAGTACTCCTCCACCAAATGATATTCAGGCCGGTTAGTGTAGTCGTCGAAAAGGATAATACAGCCGGGGCGAGCAGTTGCGAGGCTGAACAAAAAACAAGCTACCCGAAAACGGCCGTCGATGAGCACCAAATCCGGCTGTTCGGATCGATTCCAAAGTGATTCGACATAGTCCATAAATTGGTTTCGGAAGCTATAGCCGCGAGGACGACCCGCCCAACCTATGGGGCCTAAATTGACCCAAGCGATCTCAAAGCGATGATGATCGGGTGATTGGGATTTTACGTGGTCTATCCAGTGTTGTGAGGTGTCGACGGCCAAAATTTTTGCCTGAGTATTCTGAAGCACCCAGATGCTCGATTTTCCAACGCCGTATTCGGCATAAACCTTGGCGTTGCGAACCAAAGCTTTAAAAGCTTTATCATCTCCATCGAATAAGAAATTTTTAGAACGCTTCCTAAGAGACAGCCGCCATTTCTCTATTACATTCATATTCTACTTTCCTAGGTTTTTTCGGTTAAAAGAGAGGGGATTAGAGGGTTCATGTTGAAGTGAAATGCTACACTAACTAGGCCCCGGTGGGGATAGTAAACCCTGATGACAGCAGCAGCGCCTAAATCAGATGTAAGGACTGAATTGCCATGGATGTCACTGAAATTCTAGAAGCACTGAATCGTGAACAGCGATCGGCAGTGACTGCTCCAAAAGGTAGCGCCCTGGTTTTAGCGGGTGCCGGTAGCGGTAAAACCCGCGTGCTGACTCAGCGAGTTGCTTGGCTTGTTCAAACCGAGGGTTTATCGCCGTTTGGTATCTTAGCGGTGACCTTCACCAATAAAGCAGCAGCAGAAATGCGAGCGAGGATCGAAGAGCATCTTTCGATGCCGCTTAGAGGCATGTGGGTCGGTACGTTTCACAGTTTGGCTCATCGGTTTTTGCGGGCGCACTGGATGGATGCCAAGCTGGCGCAAAATTTTCAAATCATCGATGCTGACGATCAGCTGAGGTTGGTCAAAAGAGTCTTAAACAACCTGGCTATTGATGACAAAAAATGGCCGGCAAAACAGGCCGTCTGGTGGATTAACGCACAAAAAGATGAGGGGCTTAGGCCGAATCATATTCAAGATGAAGGTGACTTATTTGTTCAAACACACTTAGGCATCTACCGGGCCTATGAAGAAGCCTGTGAGAGAGGCGGGATGGTCGATTTTGCTGAGCTTTTGCTGCGGACTCATGAGACGCTACTCAATAATCAGTCCTTATTGGCTCATTATCAGGACCGTTTCAAGGCAATTCTGGTTGATGAGTTCCAGGACACTAACGCCATCCAATACGCCTGGCTACGGGTGCTAACGGGTAACGACAACAAGCTAATGGTCGTGGGTGATGATGACCAGTCCATCTATGGCTGGCGGGGCGCCAAAATCGAGAATATTCAACGCTTCCAACATGACTACCCGCAATCAGTGACCTACCGGTTGGAACAAAATTACCGGTCAACAGGAACCATACTGGGTGCTGCAAATGCGCTCATTGAGCACAACGATGATCGGCTCGGTAAGGCACTTTGGACCGAGCTCGGCGAAGGTGAACCGGTTACGCTTTATGCTGCTTATAACGAGATCGATGAAGCTCGATACATTGTCGATCGAGTCAAACAGTATGCCGATGAAGGTCGAGCCTTTCGAGAATGTGCAATTTTATATCGCTCTAATGCTCAATCCCGAGTTCTTGAAGAAGCATTGCTGCGATCTCAGTTACCTTATCGAATTTATGGCGGTCAGCGCTTTTTTGAACGAGCCGAAATTCGTTCCGCGCTGGCCTATCTCAAGATGCTCAGTCAGCGACACAGTGATGCGGCCTTTGAGCGCGTGGTGAACTTGCCCCCGAGAGGTATTGGTGACAAATCGGTTCAGATCATTCGGGAAACGGCAAGAGCCGACAATGTTTCCATGTGGCAAGCAGCGAATCACTTGGTTGCAAGTGCGGGGTTGACCGCACGAGCGAAAACAGCAATTTCAGGGTTTATAGACCTGATTGATACCCTTGATGCCGCTACCGAGGATATGGACCTGGCCCACTTGGTGAGAGAAGTGGTCGAGGGCTCTGGCCTCAAACAATTTTATGAAAAAGAAGGCGGAGAAAAGGGACAGGCTCGGCTCGAAAATCTTGAGGAACTGGTGACCGCCGCTCAAACTTTTGATCCAGATGATGTGCCGCTGTTTGATGAAACGGTTCAAGCTGATATGACCCTCTTGGACGAGTTTTTGAGTCACGCGTCGTTAGAAGCGGGAGAGGGCCAAGGTGACATCAACCAAGACAGTGTGCAGATGATGACCATGCACAGCGCGAAAGGTTTGGAATTTCCGTTGGTGTTTCTTGCGGGCTTGGAAGAAGGACTTTTCCCTCATCAAATGTCGGTGGAAGAACCCGGGCGAATGGCCGAGGAGCGCCGACTCTGTTATGTCGGCGTTACCCGAGCGATGCAAAAATTATTTCTGACTTATGCAGAAACCAGACGACTGAACGGCACAGATCGCTATAATCGGGTCAGCCGATTTGTACAAGAAATTCCGCCTGAGCTGATCCAAGAAGTTCGTCCCCAAACGCAAATTGTGCGCCCGGCTTACCAAACTAGCCATCAAGTATCACGGGTTGCCAAAGAGGTTTCTGGGACTCAGTTTGAATTAGGTCAAAAAGTGATGCATAACAAGTTTGGCGAGGGCTGGATCACGAATTATGAGGGACATGGAGAACAGGCAAGGGTTCAAGTGAAATTTGATGACGTCGGCACTAAGTGGCTGATGTTGGCATTTGCGAAGTTAGAAGCAGTGTAATGGTGAAGGGTGATGAGTAAACAAATAGTGGGGTTATTAACGATTGCATTATTGCTTTCGGGGTGTGGTGCGACAGAAAACGATACCGTTGGTGCTGAGACGGTTGCCGATCCAGCACAGATCTATCGGTGGCGAATGGTGACCACTTGGCCAAAGAATTTCCCAGGGATGGGAATGGCACCAGAACGGATTGCTGATCGAGTTCGCGCCATGAGCAATGGCCGCTTGGATATTACGGTTTATGGTGCTGGAGAAGTTGTGCCGGCTTTAGAGACCTTCGAAGCTGTGTCCAGCGGCACGGTGCAAATGGGTCATGGTGCGGCCTATTATTGGAGAGGTAGCGTACCCTCCGCACAGTTTTTTACGGCGGTCCCCTTTGGGTTATCTGCCCAAGAAATGAATGGCTGGTTAATGCATGGTGGCGGGATGGCCCTGTGGGAAGAACTGTATGCTCGGTACAACCTAGTGCCGATGGTTGGTGGCAACACTGGGGTACAGATGGCCGGTTGGTTTAACAAAGAAATCAACAGTCTAGCGGATTTACAAGGGGTTAAAATGCGCATTCCAGGTTTGGGCGGAGAAGTCTTCGAAGCGGCTGGTGGCACCGCGGTGAACATCCCCGGAGGAGAAATTTTTACCAGTTTACAGACGGGTGTGATTGATGCGGCGGAATGGGTTGGGCCATTTAACGATTTGGTGCTGGGTTTTCATCAGGTCGCGCGATATTACTACTATCCCGGCTGGCAGGAACCGGGGCCCAATCTCGAGATGATAATCAACCAAGAGGCCTTCGCCTCCCTGCCAAAAGATCTCCAAGTCATGCTTAGGACTGCCGCTGAAGCCGTCAACAATGATGTTTTGTCGGAATATACCGCAAGGAATAATCGCGCCTTGACTGAATTGGTTGAGGTGCATGGCGTTGAAGTGAGGCGACTACCCGATGATGTGCTGGCTAAGCTGAAACAAATTTCTGATGAGCGAGTTAAAGAGTTGGTGGGCGATGATCCATTAAGCCTACGAATCTACGAATCGTATACCGCATACCGCCAGGGTGTGATGAACTACAGTGAGCTTTCGGAACGAGCATTTCTTAATGTCCGAGCCGATCTTAAAGACTAAGAGCCGTAGATTTTATGGGGTAACCAGGTAGCGATTTCGGGCTGCCAAGCGAGGATAATCAGCAACGCGATCTGAATGAGGATAAAGGGTATAACACCTCGATAGAGATCCACGGTTTGAATGGTATCTTTTGCGACGCCCCTCAGATAAAACAGCGCAAAACCAAAGGGCGGTGTCAGAAAAGACGTTTGCAGGTTAACGGCGATCATGATTCCAAGCCAAATGGGATCAACCCCCATTGCCATCAAAATTGGGCCAACAATCGGCACCACTACAAAGGTGATTTCAATAAAGTCGAGGATAAACCCGAGTAAAAAAATAACGACCATGACGATCATCATGGCGCCGAAAACGCCGCCGGGCATTTGATCGAACAAATGGGCGACCACCTCATCGCCACCTAACCCCCGAAACACCAGAGAAAATAGGGACGCCCCGATCAAAATAAAAAAGACCATGCAAGTGGTGGTGGTCGTTGACACCAGAGCCACTTGGAGCGCGTTACGGTTTAAAGATTTGCGTAGTACCGCCAGTATGAGGGCGCCCAGGGCGCCTACCCCCGCGGCCTCTGTTGGCGTCGCCGCGCCAACGATGATCGCTCCAAGCACGAGCCCAATCAGGAGCAGCGGTGGCACCGCACTACTCAGCAATTGTTTGACCGGCACCCGAGGAAGGTCCGCCGGTGGCGCTAAACTGGGCCGCAGCAGACCGATGCCTAAGATGTAAAGACTGTAAAGCGCGACCAGCAGCAGACCGGGGAATATTGCCCCGGCAAATAAGTCGCCAACGGATATCGATTTTGGGTTGAAAATCCCGAGACTCAGCTGGGCTTGTTGATAACCGCTGGCGATGACATCGCCAAGCAGCACTAAGGCGATCGATGGCGGAATAATTTGCCCGAGGGTCCCGGTTGCGCAGATGGTACCGGTGGCAAGGGCTGGGTGATAGCCAGCCTTAAGCATAGTGGGCAAGGCCATTAGCCCCATGGTAACCACCGTCGCACCCACGATACCGGTACTGGCAGCCATCATCATCCCAACGAGGCAAACCGCCAGACCGAGGCCTCCAGGCACCCGGCCGAAAGCCCGAGTCATCGCATCTAACAAGTCCTCCGCTATGCGGGAGCGCTCAAGGATAACGCCCATAAGCACAAATAATGGGACTGCGATGAGGGTTTGATTGGTCATGATGCCGTACAACCGGCTGGGCAAGGCATAGAGAAAAGCAGCATCGAAGAACCCAAAGAGGACACCAAAGCCGGCGGCGATCAGCGAGGTCCCTGCTAAGGTCAGGGCGACCGGGTAACCCAGCAATAAAAAGACAAAGATGGCGAGGAACATCAGCAATGCAGCGTAATCCATCAGCGTTGCCCCAAGCGGCACAGCGCTTTGAGCGATTCGGACAGACCTTGCAACAACAATAGAACCGCCATGACTGGAATGAGGGTTTTAAGAAGAAAAACACCGGGAAGCCCGCCGGGTGCCCCTGAAGCTTCCAATACGGACCACGAAAAAGTGATGTAAGGCAGACTGGTCACCAGCAAAAAAACGCTAAAAGGTAGGAGAAAGAAACCAAAACCTACGAGGTCTACCCAGATTTTTTGTCGAGGGGTTAAACGGCGATGTAACACATCAACCCGCACATGGCCGTCGGTTTTTAAGGTATAGCCCATACCGAGCATGAGCGCAGTTCCGTGAAGATAGAGCACCGTCTCTTGTAATGGAATTGAACCAAGATTCAAAAAATATCGCATCACGACGATAACGGCGGTGGTGAGCATCATGATAAATATAAGCCACCCAATCCACTGCCCAAGGGCGTTCGAGATCTTGTCTAACCCAGCTGCAACACGATTCATGACAAGACGGATACCTCGATAAAGATGGCACTGAATAATAGCAGACCCAAAAACTGGTTATTCTTAAACGCGCTAAAACACAGGTTACGGTGGCGATGTCGAATTAGCCATTGTTGCTGAATACACAAAGCGCTAATGGCAATTAAAAACACGGTGTAAAGATGACCATAGTCAAGCTGTTTCCCCAGTTGCCACAAGAGAATCAACAGCATTGCTTGTAAAATGCCAATGATTAAACGATCCAGTTCACCAAACAAGATCGCCGTTGATTTAATGCCAATCTTGAGATCATCATCCCGATCAACCATGGCGTACTCGGTGTCATAGGCGATAACCCACACTAGATTGGCACAAAATAACAACCCAGCGGCTGGGGTAACTTCGCCCAAGGCCGCCGTAAAAGCCATAGGAATCCCAAAAGAGAACGCGACCCCCAATACCACCTGGGGAAGATGGGTAATCCGTTTCATGAGCGGGTACAACCCGGCAATCAGGGCACTGATACCGGCCAAGATAATCGTCGGCACGTTGGTAGTCAGCACGAGCAACAGGGCGCCGGTGAGCAAAACTCCCATCCAGATGACCGCGGCTTTAACCGTCAGAGCCCCCGTCGCAAGTGGGCGATTTACGGTACGTTTCACATGCCCATCAAAGGACCGGTCAGAAATATCGTTGACCACACAGCCTGCTGATCGGGTTAAAAAGGTGCCTAGGACAAACACCAGGAAAAGGTGCCATCCCGGCCAGCCGTCGCTGGCTATCCACAATGCCGACAGCGTCGGCCAGAGTAACAGCAGGGTGCCAACAGGTTTGTCCAAACGCGCAACTTGTAGAAGCGCTTGGGTTCTAGGGTCACGAAAGTAATCTAGCGCTCGATTCATGGGTTACGATGCAGTTTTGGTTTCGAATACGGTAGTATACTGCGCAAGAGCGGTTCTTGGGACCAGTGTCTCGCCAAGAACTTAAAGAGTAATTTAAATAGATGTGATGTTATGAAAAAGTGGCAATGT
>Ga0222718_10005604_pt1 | contig 10137 bp, 6 predicted proteins | sample C33_27DmetaG_FD_165045 | JGI IMG/M metagenome (GOLD analysis project Ga0222718, IMG submission 165045) | Estuarine water microbial communities from San Francisco Bay, California, United States - C33_27D | ecosystem: Environmental > Aquatic > Marine > Unclassified | place: USA: California... | reverse complement strand
CAAAATCTGTAAAAGCAGCGGTAGCTGCTGTACCTAATCCCAAGTTTGTTCTTGCAGCAGATGCAGTAGAAGCTCCAGTACCACCATTAGCAATAGATAGGTCAGTACCAGACCAACTACTATTGTTTACTGAAGTAAGATATCCTTGTGATCCGTGATTTCCCCAGCCGTATGCTGCGCCCCAGTTAGAAATATCGGTAGAAGAAAAGTCGCTGGTATTCCACAAACCTCTCCAGTTTGTATAAGTATTAGCTCCATTTTCGGAGTTAGGATTATCAGTACCACCTCTGTAGTGTAATCTAGTTCCAGTACCAAAGCTTTTAGCAAACTGTATACCAGCAGACTCATCCCCAAAACTTACAAGATATTCGTAAGAGCCTGGCCAAGTTCCTTGATTAGTTCCAGTTGTTCTTGTAGTTTCAAATAAATTGTCATTTCCTACGTTGTCAACATTCACTCCACTTCTACGGAAAGATAAATCCCATACGTTGTGCGAATGAGACGATGCCGCATATCCTGCACTTGCGTGATTACCCCAGCCATAAGCAGTCTGCCAGTTGGCAATGCGTGTTGAGTCTACATAGTTTGTAGCCTGGTTGCTTGGGTATACTCGTCCATCTAAATAGAAGTTTGTATCGTTAGAGAAGATAAACTCCTTACGGTTTGACCAGCCTGTATCGTTATTAGGGAACGCATAAATTGTAACGCCACCTTCAGCACCCAAGAATACAGTTTCTTCACCAAGGCTGATATTACTCTCAAGAGTATTGTAAGTATCACCACCAGCAATAATAACAGCATCGTCATGACCCAAAGTAATACCACCGTTGAAGGTGTTTCTCTTCAAGATCGTTTGACCGTCCAGGTTAATGATTGCACCAGTGTCTGGCAAAAAGTCAATAACACCACCAGTACCCATAGATAGCGTAGAAGTCAATGAAGCTCCGTTTGCGATCTGTGGATTGTATACGTTTAGTGTAGTACCGCTTGATCCAAGGGTAATAGTTGCGTTTGATCCAGTCTCTGAACGGATAGCACCGCTTTGCTCAAATAGAATGTTTACGTTGTTTACACCGTCACCGATATAGACATCTGAATCAAGATCACCGAACAGTACATTACCAACAGAGTTAGTGATAATTAAATCATCACCGCTTGCTTCAATCTTACCGGTGTTTGTTCCAGAAGAGTTCTGAAATTGTATGTGTTGTGGAGTGCTTAAAGCACTGACTAGTTTAATTGCCATATCTTATAATCTTGTTCCTCCGATTCGTTTCTTTCCGCTGTTGAATGATGATCTAACTTTAATTCCCTTTCCGTTATTTGTGTCTTTAGGTCTAATACCAGGTGCAGTGTCAAAAAGTACATTTACATCCTTCATGTGAAAAATTTCCTGTCTATTATTTGTTGATGCACAAGCAACACCGTACACCAAGAAGTAACCTCGGTCTTGAGGCTGTATTGTAAGTTGTTTTTCCTGGAATGAATCTTGTGATCCGCTGTCCCAATAAATAACCTCTTCCCAACCAACAAGGTTAGAAACCGATTCGTCACTACTTACAGTTGAGGTTTGTCCAGTGCCAGCCGTTTCCCATCTACCACGAGAAAAACCACCGTAGTGTGTACGAGCAAACATAAATGGATAACTATAACTACCGCTTGATGGTGTTTTAAGTTCACAGCTTAATCTAACTGTAGTATTTGCTGGTACATATACTTGATCAGCAAAGAATGGATAGCTTGAATCCCCACCTACCATAAACCAAGAGTCTCCACTTTCAGAGTTCTTATATCTCCAATGCGCGCCCCATGCTTCAGCAACAGTATCGTACATGAAGTTATGCTCGTAAGATATTTGATACATAGACTTACCGGTGGTTCTATCCCATCTTGCACGACCATCATCACCACCAAAAACAAGGTAATCATTAGCCCATATTTTTCCAGGCTCATCGGTGAATATGTTTTTTGTAGCTCTATTACCAAAATAGCAGTCAAGCCATTTTAAAGGACCACTTGAAATTCCAGAATAAGGTATGTTTGCCGCATTACCGTCAAAATACATACGCTCGTACACAGATCCGGGCTGATTGTAGTAAGTGTAAAAATATCTTTGCTCGTGATTTATTACGATGTGGTGTCTAACAGCACTTGAAGCATCTCTGTTTTGATGGAACAAAATACCGTAATCATCGCTTCTTGTATAGTAATTGTATGCCCATTCAGTATACGGCTCATACATAGCATCATTATAGAATGTAGCGTAATTTGATCGTGTAGCGTAGTTGTTATACCATTTCACATTATGTTGTGATGACCACATCCAATAGTTATAACCTCCAATATTATAGACACAATTATTTCTAACAACAAGACCGTGTGGGTGGCGAGTAGAAAGACCGGTATAAGATGTTTTGTAGTTACAATTATCAATAACTACACCTTGTATACAGCTTTGGAAGTCATAACGGTTATCAGTGCTTTCGTCATCTCTAAATTCACTGTTGTAACCAGCAATCATAAATCCACGATAATATGTGCTACCAGTATTTCCTCCCCAGTTTGTAAACCTTACATCCTTTATACGGATGTTTCTAGTATGTGCATTGGTATAATCTGTCCAATACTCTACATATAAAAAAGGTCTTGTATCAGAGCTTGTATCAACTCCCTTGATTGTAAAGTTCCTGTTTAATATTTGAACTACCGATCCGGAAAAATGAATATGGCGAACCTGATCGTCTAGTGTTAGTGTGTTTCCAGACTTTGCTGTAACTACATATTCTGAATCAAAATCCCAGCCACGAACATCATTATTTACATCTATGATAATAGTATCACCTACAGCGATGTCCGCTGCTGACCCAACGGTTATTTGATTTGTGCTATCAGCTGTAGATACCTCGGTAGTTAATGTAGTTGCAATCTTCTCAACGGCATCTCCTGATAAGTGGTTCTTCTCTGCCCCGGTCTGATACATAATCTGACCAACATTTACAGAAACAAAAGATGCGCTCATGGTAAGCTTATTTTGAGCGTAGTTTATATCATTTATAGTAGCTACCTTTCTACTTGAACCAGTGCCGCATATAAGCTTATATCCCTTTCTAAATACCTTTGCGTTCTCTACATACACGGTAGTACCAGAAATAGATGTAATCTCTGAAGAAGGACATACAAATTGTCGGTAATACAGCCTGTTGTTTGCAGTGTCTACATCGTGTACCCAAAAGCCTTCATCTCCTCTTACCCTATTGTCCTGGTGATCATCACGATATACGGCTATCCAATCTCCAGCACTAAACAAAGAGGCGTTAGATACCGGAATGTAGTCAGCATTAACAAGCAGATTAGACGAGAGAGTAGTTTTAGATCTTTTAGCATCTGCATCTAACTGCATAGATGCAAACCTTTCATTTTCAATCCAAATGCCGTGTTGGTCTGCATTGTTTCCACGAACCTCAAGGATCATGTTGTTACCGTCAGAAGATAATAATCCCCCGCTGTTTGTAGTATTTCCTTCAGCAAATTGAGTGCCGGTATTCCAGGCGTATGAATTGTTGCCTTTTACGGTGATACGACCGTTAATTCTAAACTTTCCATTAGTGGTGAAATGTAAATTACCATAAACTAAAATGTCTCCATATCCGTTTGTTGGACGAAGATCCGAGTTTACTGTAACCTTGTGACCACGATTTATAGTAAAAGTGTCTCCATCTGAAGGAGCTGTTCCACCCCATGTAGATGCGGAATTAAAATTACCGCTTTGTGTTGAAGATAGTGCAGCCATATTATTCCTCTATTATCTCTTCCTCTGGTAGTTTATTGATTTCTTCGTATTGTTCCGTGCTTACCGCTACTTCAAAATAAAGTTGATCTGAATCCTCGTTAATTGAGTTAGTATTTAACTCAACTCCAATAGAGTCTATATCTGAAGATACCTGGATATCACCAGTAGACTTGTTGTAAATTACATTTAATATCATTTGATGGAGTTTTGTGTTTCACAAAGATAAAAAAAAGAGGGGTGCAGTATACACCACACCCCTCGACTATTCTTTGTTGGGTTTTATTATAATCCCCCAGTGATATGAACGTGTATAGTTTCTGCTGGTAAATCTTGAATAGTAATTAAATCCGTTCCAGAAGTTTGAGTAATTTCCGCTAAAAGCGTATTACCGCTGTTGTCTACAATAGTAACATGGAATGGGAATGTCAAACCGTGTGTAGAAAAAGGGATTTGTAATTCCCCACCACCGTGACTAGTTTCTGTGTGATAGTAACGACCAGCACGAGAAGTAACAGAGTTAATTTCACTGGTTGTTACCGTAACACCATCCAACTTGTTTATTTCCGCTGTACTTGCCGTAACACCGTCAAGGATGTTAATTTCCGCAGTGGTTACTGTAGCTCCATCTAACTTGTTAAGCTCACCAGTACTTGCTGTTAATCCGTCTAACTTATCAAACTCGGTAGTTGTAACTCCAGTAGCACGAAGATCTTTAGCATAGTTAAGATCAGCAGCAACACCTGTAAACCCATCAAGTTTGTTGATTTCTGCGGTTGTAGATGTAACACCATCCATGATGTTAAGCTCTGTAGCAGTAGCGGTTACACCATCAAGAATATTAAGTTCAGAAGCGGTTGCTGTTACACCATCAAGGATGTTTAATTCAGCAGCAGTTGAAGTTACTGCTACCCCACCAATTTGTAGTTGGCTGCTAGCGTTAATCGTTCCAGCAGTTAAACCTCCAAATTCTGCTTCACCTAGTGTACCACTAAATACTTCTGAAGTGTTGGTTGCATCTGTATATAAAACAAACTTGCGTAAGCTATCATCGTAACCAAAGAAACCTAATTTAGCATTTGTTCCGTCATGGTAGCGGAATTCAATACCACGGTCTTTATTGTCATCAGATGTTGGAGCAGTATCTCCACCAAGAGTGAAGATTGGATCATCTATAGTTACAGTAGTTGAGTTAATCGTTGTGGTTGTACCACCAACAACTAAATCACCATCTACCGTTAAATCACCAGTTATTTGAATGTCTGGTGTATTTGTTGAAGAACCAATAGTGACCACACTACCGCTAACATGAGTGGTATCCAACTCACTTAATCTAGTAGCTAAAGTATCTAATGCTACATCTGAATCTGCTGGCGTTGCAAAAGAGAGATTGCCAGAACCATCGGTTCTCAAGAACTGACCGTTAGATCCGTCAGTAACATTTAATCGTGCGACATCAATAGAGTTGTCGGCAATCTTGGCTGCCGTTACTGCATCTGTAGCAAGGTGTTCTGTATCAACTTGACCGTCTGCAATTTTAGCACTTGTTACTGCATCAGCAGCAAGTTTTGCCGTACCTACAGCTCCGTCTGCAATTTTTGCAGAAGTAACTGCATCAGCTGCAATATTGCCGGTAGCAACCGTAAGTGCAGCTATTTTAGCACCAGTAACTGCATCGTCTGCAAGGTGTACGGTATCAATACTACCATCGGTATAGTGTTCGCTGTCAATGGCATTGTCTGCAATCTTCGCTCCAGTTACGGCATCAGCACCGAGCTTTGCATTTGTTACAGCTCCAGTAGCAATTTTTGCAGAAGTAACTGCGCTTGAAGCAATTTTAGCTGCGCTAACACCACCGTCTTTAATAGTAAGCGTGTTACTAGAAAGCGTGATAGTGGTTTCATCAGCAGCAGCACCAACTAAAGTCCAGGCTTCACCATCATAAACCTTTAGCTTGTCTAAAGTGCTATCGTATACGAATTGCCCTTGTACTGGTGAGCTGATCGCTGCGATTTGCGTAGTTGATAAATTCTGAATTTGAGCATTGCGGAGTTCGTTCTTCGCAAGGTCAATAAATGACGTTAGGGTTATGCTGGTTGCGGACAGCCCCGATACTATTCTTAATGCCATGATCTGTTTGTTTCTTTGTTACAAATTTAATACTAATTGAAATACGCTTTTCCAGCGGTAGAATCGTCAAAAGTGAGTGTTACCTCATTATCAGATACATACTGAACATCGCATATTACTTGAGTTCCAGCCGAATCAACAACAGATACAGCTGGTCTTTTATTTAAGTTGTGAGTAATGTTCCATGTAGCACTTGCGCTTGATTGATCATGCACATAGTTTTTATCACCGCTTGTTGAAGCGATAACACCAGTAACACTTACGTTTACTGAAGAATCTTTAACGGTGACAGCATTGGTAGATGTAGATACACTACTAATAGAAACACTGTCCCCAGAACTAACATTTATATTACTCACTTATGTCTTCGTTAATCTTGAATACTCCGTAAACCCAGGTTTTAACAACACCACTGTTTGTAGACTGAAGATCATAAACATAAATACCACCAGATACGGCAGCCATTGTTGCTGCGGTTGCTGTTATAGTAAGCTCACCATCAGCATTGCCAGTGTATGTAAAGCTGTCATCAGGAATAATATCTCCGGCAGACGTATCTGTTTCTTTTACATCCATCTTCCAGGTGTAATATGTCAGGTCAATTGCATCACCAGCATCGTCCGTAAAGGTCAATTCTAAACTGAACGTATCCCCCTTACGACAAGTAATGTCTACCCTGGTTGAGTTGTCTAAATTTATTTGTGTTGCCATATTGCAAATTTAGTCATTTAAAAGAGGCCCTCTAATGGATCATCCTCTGCTTCTTGGAGTTCCCCACGCTCGCCTTGACGTTGGCTAATCAGCTTTGACTGCTCTACAGCTTGCTTCTTAACACGCTCATCTTTGCGATCTTCTTTCATTACATCAAGAGCTGATTTGTCTTGTTTCTCCGCATCAGCTTTATACATATTGAACTGACCCTTAACTTTCTCAAGCTCCATTTTCATTTGGTACTCCAGCTGCAATAACTGTGCTTTCGCCTGGGATTCCAATTGCATTTTTTGCATCTCAAGCTGTGCTTTCATTTGCTCTTTTTGCATTTCTGCCTGGGCAGATGCTTGAGCAGCTTGGGCATTTGCCTGGGACTGCGCCATCATATTTTGTTGCGCCATTTGCTGCTGCTGCTTAATACGCTTCTTACGTCTAATAATCAACAGCTGCTCTGCCTGATCTACGTCCTTAAGTTGGCGTATAGCAATAGCATCCTCCAGGTCTATTTCCTTTTGGCTTAACGCAATTTGTATGTTCTGCTCCAGGTAAGCTTTTTCAACGTCATTCATTTCAGACACCACACGGATGCCGAAATTATACATTGGTAAATCCTGGAAGCTATTCAGGAGCTTCATGTTCTTTTCCCCTACAGCCATTTGATATACACCAAACAGTACGCTTTCTTTAGGTAGAACCTGGATACACTTAACGATATCCTCTACAACCTTACGGTACAATACCATCGCAGCATTAGTGATGTCGTAAATAGCGTTGTTACCAGCTTGCATTTGTTGCTCACGAACACCAACCAAAGCTTCACCTTTAGGCGTAGATCCGTCCATAACCTCATTGATGCCAGTAGCATCACGGATCAGGCGTAAGTAGTGGTTATATAAACCAATCAACTCGTTGATGTTTCTAATGCTGTTCTCCAATGGACGTACTGGAGGGTTTTGGAATCCACCTTCTGGGTTCTTACTACGGTAGTAGAACACACCAGTTTGTTCGTAGATATCCTGGATATCCAAAGGTTGCAATTCGCCTCCACGCCCTAACTGCACGTTTTCAAGCCCCTCAATATCTACAATCAAACCATCCGGCTTCGCCTTGGCGATAGCTTGTTGGATTTTAAGGTGTGTAAGTTGTATTTGATCAGCAAACCCAATAACAGAGTTTACCATAGACTTTGGCATCATCTTACGCATGTTGGTGGCTACAACAGAGTAGCTCATACGAGTTCTCGTTAGATCATGAACGTTGCGAGGCAAGTTCTTTTTCATTCCGTAATCGAAGACGTGCTTTGTACCGATAATGTACTTACCACCATATAAAGTAGCAGTAGTCATATTCACTGGCTTACGATCGTATACAGATCCAGTCGGAGTAAACCCAAATCCTTTGTGATAGAAACCTACGTTTCCGTACCGGCTGTTCTTTTGTTCAAACACCAGGTCATCAACAGATAGGTATTCAAAATCAAGTATCTCAATTATAAACTCATCATACCCAAAAGCATTGCGCTGTAGGTTTTTGTCGTAGTAGCTATTGGATAGTTTTGTTGGATTGTTGCCATATTTATGTGCAACCATGCGAGCCATCTCTTCATAATCCTTGTCGGTAAATTGATGCCCAGCTTTTCTTTTCAATTCCTGGATAGTCATTCTACGAATGTGACCGGCATACACCAGGTCGTTCATCCCAGGATCTTCCGTATAACTATGAATGAAGTACGCTGGATCAACATATTCTTCAGTGATTCCGTAGTTAGGATCGTTATCACGTTTTACTACAGCGATACCATTCGTTACTAAATCCTCAACAGCTCTACGGTGAATCTTCTCATCGTAGTTGTTCCAGTCAAGGGTAAGAGCGGCAGACATTTGCGCTGCCATCTCCGTAACTGTCTTTAGGTTGTTGTTGATGTATATTTCGGCTTCGTCAGTAGTTTCTGGTAAGCTGTTAATATCAAATTCAGCTTTTAAACCCAAACCTTGTGCAAGCTGGTGGATTGCTTTGTTTTCGATTCTACGTTGAATGCGATCTCTCTCCTTTTGTTTTTCCATTACGGAGTTGGGATCAATAGCTTCAACTTTCGGATACGGCTTTTTTGAAAGAATCTTATTGACTACAATCTTAACGAACTTCGGCACGATAGGAACTGGTGTCCAGTCGAGATTTAGCATAGTTCCGTCACCCCCATTTGGATCGAGGCTGGTCAGGATCTTCTTGTAGATCGTGGTATCTTGAGTACCAGTGGCGTAGTCTCTGTTTATTTCAAATTGCTTTAATCGCTTTCTGAATAACGAACCTTCATCATCAGCAGAACCCCATTGTTTCTCAATGGCCATGGCATATTTCAATGCGTATTCTTTTGACGATTTGGTTACAAAGTCTGCCAGCGGATCTGGAAAGTTACCGTACTTCCCTTCGTTATTTACATTTCCTTGCATATCCGACAATATATTCTATTATGCAAATATAGTGAATTAAGCAAGGGAAGTATTTAACGTTCTATAGGTCTGTAGGTTCTAAAGAACTTCTTTTCGTTAAAATTCGTTTTGGGTTTTTCTTCTTTAAACTTTTGTGCAGCTAAAAGAGCTAACCCAGAACTAATCGTAAGGTCATACTTTGTTCTGTTGTCTACACGGAATCCAATCCAGTCTTCCAAGGTTCTGTTTAAATACATCTTACCCATTTCCCCGGTTTGCTCATTCACACCTACATGAGTATGTATGTAAGACTCAATGGCTTGAGCGTGAGACTGTATAACATCTTGACTATTAGAAGGTATACCCTTTGTCTTTGAAGCGACACTTGATGTCTTAAGGTGTTCTGGTCTATCCATCAAATAGTTATCGTAGCCCCTAGATTCAAAGTACCTGGCAATACCATATTTGTTATTTTCAATCAGAAGCTGGTATCCATAGAATACTGAAGCCATTAAAACATCCTCGTAGAATATTTTAGCCATCGGTGGACGGCTGGCGTATTCCGCTACAAATAAGTTAGATGGCGCAGCCATGTTAAACTTGTTATACAAATGACAAGCTCCTTTAGATCCACGACCGTCAACTGTAGCATCCAGGTCATAGCTATCCACCCCACCTACACCGATGTGTGTGTTGACTGGTGTTCTCTTTCCGTACACTTCTTTTTGCGAGTTGCGATCTTGAGGCTTTGGCATCCAGGAGACATACCACCTTCCGGTAGAGTCTGGATGAAACAGCACCTCTGTATCCATCTTCCCATCTTTCCACATAAAGTTACCACGGATCACTGGGTTAGGATACAAGTCTTGGTTGTGTTCTATTTGCTCGTAAATCTTACCGATGTTAAACGTAGATGTTTTTGTAGAATCACGGAAAGCTTCGTCTTCAGTAAAAGGGAACTGCCTGATCACCTCGTTCAGTTCATATACATCCTGGCGAAGTGCATCACGCTCATTCTTTAAGAACGTCTTTGCCCCAATTTTTACAAAGTCACCTTCAATAGTCTCTACTGGCTTCTCT
>Ga0222718_10005602_pt1 | contig 10139 bp, 8 predicted proteins | sample C33_27DmetaG_FD_165045 | JGI IMG/M metagenome (GOLD analysis project Ga0222718, IMG submission 165045) | Estuarine water microbial communities from San Francisco Bay, California, United States - C33_27D | ecosystem: Environmental > Aquatic > Marine > Unclassified | place: USA: California... | reverse complement strand
CATTCTCCAATTGTATCCAAGGTCGATATACTTCGGTTTATCTATAGAAGCAAAATAATTTTGTTTGTCATCACGGCCATGGGAACGAATTAATTTGAGTCTTTCAAATAATTTTTTTGAATTTGTTACTACAGCACCACCCTCTCCAGTTGTCAACACTTTATTTCCAGCAAAACTAAAAATTCCCAAATCCCCAAAACTACCAATTTTTTTCCCTTTAAATGAAGAACCTAATGATTCAGCAGCATCTTCAATTAAAAATAATTTTTTTGAATTAGAAATTTGTTTGATAGAAGATATATCACAAGGTGATCCAGCATAATGTACAGGAATAATTGCTTTAGTATTTTTTGAGATACTTTTTTCAATTAAATTTGGATCCAAACCAAAAGTAGAACTTTCAATGTCTACAAATTTTGGAACTAAATTGCTCATTAAAACAGAATTTGCTGTGGAAATAAATGTAAATGATGGTACTAAAATTTCATTTTTAATTCCTAAATTTAATGAAAGAAGAGATGCATGTAATGCAGAAGTGCCAGAATTAAAAGTGACGCAATAACGTGTACCAATGTAATTAGCAAGATCTTTTTCAAAATCTTCTATTTCAGGTCCAAGTGCCCAATAATTTCCTCGTTTAATTACTTTGGAGACAGAGTTTACATCTTCCTTATCAACCAATATTTTATACAGAGGTACTTTCCAATCATCCATGATCAAAATTATTATCGAAGTATAATTATATTTCAAAAGAACTGTTCTACAAAAAAAGTTAATTATTATTGATTATTTTTGTATCTAAATGGCATGTACAGTTTTAGTTTTAGTAAGAACAGAATCAGAGCGTTTAAAGAAAAAAGCTTTATTAAAAATTAATCAAAAACCATTAATTAAAATTCTTCTAGATAGAATTAAAAATGATAATAGAAATTTGATAGTTTGTACAACAGATAAACCATCAGATGATGAACTAGCCAAATATATTACAGATAATAATTATAAAGTATTTCGTGGAGATGAACATAACATATTATTTAGAATTTATTCCTGTGCAAAAATGTTTGATCTTAAATCTGCAGTAATAGTTGAAGGGGATGATCTTTTTTGTGAACCAGATTTAATTAATTCTACATGTGATGAATTGAGTATTGGAAAAAATCAGTTAATTATTTGGGAAAATTTACCATTTGGTGTTACTCCAACTGGTATTAATCTAAAAAAATTAGAAACATTTGTTGAAAATAATGATGGTATGAAGATTGAAACAGGATGGATTAAATTTTTAATAGATTCAAAAAAATTTCAAATCAAAAAAATGAAAACAGAAAATAGTGTTTTACATAGACCTGAAATACGACTTAGTATAGATTATTTAGAGGATTTCACATTAGCAAGAAAAATTTTAGAAGTATCTGAAAAAATTAATTTAGAAAAAATCATACAATTATTTGATATTAATCCTGAGTGGTTAAAAATTAATCATAATGAAAAGAAGAAATATGAGGAAAACTTTGAAAAGCAAACGACGGGTGAATGAGGTAAAAATGAGATGAAATTTTTAGTTGTAGGATTAGGTTCAATGGGAAAACGTAGGATTAGAAATTTAATTGCTTTAAATCAAAAAGAAATCATAGGATTTGATACAAAGCAAGAAAGATGCCTAGAAGCAACTGAAAAATATGGGATTACTACTTTTACAGATTTTTCAAAATGTTTAGAAAATAAGCCAGATGCGATGATAATTTCAACTCCTCCAGATCTTCATATGAAATATGCAAAAGAAGCGATAAAAAACAAAATTCATTTTTTTACAGAAGCAAGTGTTGTTCAAAATGAAATGCAAGAAGTCATACAAGCTTTAAAAAATGCTGATATTGTTGGTTTACCATCATGTACAATGAGATATCATCCAATAATTCTAAGGTTAGACGAAATTCTAAGTAATGGTGATCTTGGAAAAGTATTAGCATTTTTCTATCATTCAGGACAATATTTACCAGATTGGCACCCATGGGAGGATTATAGAAAATTTTATGTTTCAAAATACGAGACTGGAGCATGTAGGGAAATTGTTCCATTTGAATTAATTTGGTTAGTTTCAACATTTGGAAATATTAAAGATGTTTTTGGAAATAAAGATAAAATTTCAGATTTGGAAACAAACATAGATGATATTTATAATATGATTATTGAATTTGTAAATGGAATAAAAGGCGTTTTAACAGTAGATGTTATTGCTAGATATCCTATCAGACAATTAAAAATTTTAACAGAAAAAGGAATGATTCTCGCGGATTGGTATGAAAATTTTGTTAATGTTTATACAAAAGAAGATGGATGGAATAAAATGGATATTGATTCAGGTACACCAGAAAAGGGGTACATTCATGGGGAGAAAATGTATATTCAAGAAATAAATAATTTTATTGATTCAATTAAAGGGAAAATTAAACAGCCTTATACTTTTGATGAAGATTTCAAAATTTTAAAGATTTTAGAAAAAATTGAAAAAAGTTCTAACTTAGGAATAAAACAACAGGTAAATAATTCATGATAAATAGTCAATATGAAGAAATTATTATGCAAATTATAGAGGAAATAAATTGAAAAGAACTTCACAATATCTCATGAAGGAATTTAAAAATAAAAAAATTCTAGTCACAGGGGGCTCAGGCTCAATTGGAGTTGCAATTGTGAAAAAATTACTTTACTGTAAACCAAAAGGGATTAGAATTTTAACAAATGATGAAAATTCAATTTTTGAATGTAAAAAAATTCTAGGAAATAATCCAATGCTGACTTACATAATTGGAGATATTAGAGAAAAAGATCGAATGGTAATGGCAATGAAAAACATCGATATTGTTTTTCATGCAGCAGCTATGAAACATATTGATATTTGTGAAGAAAATCCATTTGATGCTGTTAAAACAAATGTAGTAGGAACAAGTAATGTTCTTGAGGCGGCGTTAATTGAAAATATTTCAAAATTTATTTTAATTAGTACTGACAAAGCTACAAACCCCAGTAGTACACTTGGAGCAAGTAAACTATTAGCTGAAAAATTAACAAAAAATGCTTCAGCATATAGGGGAATTGGAAAAACAATTTTTGCAATAGTAAGATTTGGAAATGTCATTGGTTCAAGAGGATCAGTTTTTCAAATTTTTGTAAATCAAATCTTGAATAAAAAAACAATTACAATAACAGATTTAAAAATGACTAGGTTCATTATGTCTATGTCTGATGCAGCAGATTTAATTTTAAAAATTACAAATATTGCTAAAGATGGCGAAATTTTTATTATGAAAATGCCTTCAGTAAAAATTATTGAATTAGCAAAAGCAATTTCAAAAGTTTTAGAAAAACGAACAAAAGAAAAAGTTTCTTCAAAAATCAATGTCTCAAATGCAAGACATGGAGAGCGAATAAGAGAACATTTGATTACTGAGGAAGAAATTCCTTATTGTTACGATATGGATGATATGTATAAAATTTCAAATAAAGTAAATTCTAAAAAAATTAATCTAAAAATATTTAATTCTGAAACTGCAACACAAATTTCTAAGAAAGATTTAGAAAAAACAATAATAGAATTATTAGATGAATATTAGATATAAAATTTTAAGCTAAATTTTCTTTTTAATAGAATTCATTTCCATAGTCCAAATTGTTTTAGGATTGTTTCCTTCTAAAAATTTTGAATATTCATCATTAGAAATATTTTTAGATATGAAACTACATACCTCTTCTAATTTTAAAAGTGTATTTTCAATATCAGATTCTGAATGAGAAAATGAAATGAAAGTAGGTCCTGGAGAAATAAATATTCCTTTTTTAACTAATTCTTGCAAAATTAAGGATTTTAAACTCAGAGATTCTTGATCTTGGGAATCGTAGCATTTCATAGTCATTCGTATAGGGTAACCAATCATTTGTGCACGAATATTATATTTATCAGTAATTTGATTCCAACCATCAAATAATTTTTTACCTAAATTCCAACAATAAGAAATTGTATCTTTTGTTTGCATTTCATTAATTGTAGTCATTGTACCTACAATTGATAAGGTTTCACTATTATTAGTAGAAGAAACCCAAAGTTTATCAAATTCATTCATATATTCAGAAGTTCCTGTTATAGCAGAAATCGGCAAACCATTACCCATTCCTTTTCCAAAACAAACTAAATCACCTTTAATATCAAAAAATTTTTGGCCACCTTTGATATCAAATCTAAATCCAGTTACAATTTCATCTAAGATTAATAAAGAATTGTTTTTAGTGGACAATTTTCTAACTTTTTTAAGAAAATCATTTTGAGGTTTTTCAAAATGAGTAGGTTCAATAACAACACATGAAATTTCATCAGGGTTATCTTCAAAAATTTGTTCTAAACCATCTGCATCATTATAATCAAAAATTTTTAAGAGATTTTTGTTGAAGTCAGGTACGCCATTGTTTCTACTAACCATAATAGCTTGCCAATCATGCCAAACACCTCCACTACCACAATATGCAATTTTTTCTCTTTTTGTGTAAGAACGAGCCACCCGAACTGCACCAGTTACAGCATTTGAGCCAGTCTTTTCTAATTTGACCATTTCTGCATTAGGTACAATAGAACTAATTTGTTCAGATAATTCAACTTCAGAATAATGAGGTAAAGAAAATAAAATTCCTTTTTTTAATTGGGACAATATTGCATTATTTACAGGTTCATAATTGTATCCAAGTGTGATTGGACCCAATCCAAGGAGATAATCAAGATATTCATTTCCATCTACATCAACAAATTTTGAACCATTGGCGTGGGATACATAAACTGGATATACGCCTTCAACAAAACTAGATGCAGATCGACTAAAAGTTTGAGTTTGAGAAGGGATAATCTTTCTAGATTTTTCCAATAAGTCAAAAGAATTATTTAATTTCATTATATTTTTAACCTCAGACTTATTAAAAAACTATTTTTTAAAGCCATTCTAAATTACCTCATTAATTTTATGAATATATGCATCGGAAATACCATCAAATATTTTTTCGGTATCTTTTAGAAAATCACCCATTTTTGTTTTAGAGATGTTTAGTTCTTGTAAAAATCCCATATAGGGAAAAATTTCATTAAATTGATACCAATAAGATGTTTTATTAAATTCAAAAGAATTTTTATCAACAAACTCGGTATATGCATCAAGTTGCTTAATATCAACAGTAGAATTTAATGCAGTTTTAATAATTTTTGGAAGTTCATTAAAATTATTTACTTTGTAAACCCATGGCAATACAGAGTAATCAGTTTCTTCAAGAACAACGGATGGTTTTCCAAAGAATGATGCTTCAAGACCAGCTGTTCCAAGAAGAGTTACAACCAAAGAACATTCTTTAAAAACATCAGATGCTTTAATTTTTGGATGAATCATTTTTACATTTGGTAAATCAAGAATACTTTGATAATAATCAGATTTTCTCCAACCATTATCTTTCATTTGAGGATGATCCTTAACAAATAACTTGAAACCAATTGGGATAGATCTTGCAATATTATAGATTAACGAAAGTTGATTACTGTTATACGGGGCTTGAATAAGAAGTTCTCGTTCAGGCTCATAATGTAACGGGAAAAAAATGAATTTTTCATTTTTATTAAAATGTGTAATACATTTTTTTTCTAGAAAATTTTCACGTTGTCTTCTTTTTATAGATAGTGCAAAATTAGTTCCTTGAGACAGTAACTTAGATTTTGTTTTACCAAAATGGATATACTGACTAGTATAATTTCTAGCAATAGGAAGAAAGAGAAAATTGGAAAAAGCTTTTAGTTTTTTAATTTTATTTTGTTTTGAATCTTTACTAATAGAACTCCCAACATAAGGTGAAGTATACGGAGCAAATCGTGTTAAATAGTCATTTAATTCATCGAGATTTCTGTTTTTATCTGAAACATTTACGTATTCCTCAGGATTATCTATTTTGTCAATTTGTTGAGCTAAAGTAAATCTAGAACCAAATTTTGCAGATTCAAGAGTTAGTACTTTGATATTTTTTAATTTACATAATTTGTAAATTATGTATGTTGGTAATCTTGTAATAACTCCAATAAGTAGTAATTCAGGTTTTACTTCATCCAGAATTGATTCAAATAATTTACATTGTTGTTCTATTATGGATAAAATTTCATTTTCAGTAAATTTATGAAATTTATTAAATTTAGAATAAAAAATTCTTTCAGAGTATGCAAAATCCCAAATATTTACATCATATTTACTTTCAAAATTTTTTAAATACTCATAATCAATTTCTGTTTTAATTTTTACATGATCATAAAGATGCCACATTTTTGAAAATTTTACAAAATTTTGTTCATTTAGAAATTTTTTTACTCCCTCGTGAGATTCACCAATGCAGTAAAAATCACCATCAATTTTTTTTTGTAATGCATTAGCAATACAATAATAAATTAACTCTTCACTAATCCAAAAAAGAAATTTTTTACTCATAAAATCCCTCTAATTTTGAACAATAAATACTACATATTATCATGATAAATTAAGTCTATGTTTAAAATAATTTGAAAATTTTTGTCTACAAATTATTAGAGCAATAATTTATTTCAATTAAACTTAATTTTATATCATAGTAGGTGTAAATTATTTTATGAATGTGAAAATTGAAAGCAGATTTAAATATCGTTTTACAAAAAATTTTGAAAAAGAAGAAATTACTAGTAGTTTAGCTAAATTTGGCATTGCGGTAATAGAAAATTATCTTTCGGATGAACAACTTAAAAATTTAAGAGAAGAATCCACAGAATTAATAAACGAAAAAAATGAATCTAGATTAGAAAAAAATGAATCAGTTATGAGAAAAGCAACAATAAATTCTCTTGATAAGAAAAAATATCCCATGATTACTACATTGCCAAAAAGTGAATTTTTTACTTATGTGGCAAAAGATTTCTTTCATCCATTTCCATTTATTGTACCATTAGCATATATTCACAGAGATGTAAATAAAATAGATTTCAATGGAGCTTGGCATCAAGATCCACAAACAACAGTAAAATTCTATATTTATCTAAATGACGTAACTGAGAAAAATGGAGCTTTAAGATATAATATCGGTTCACATAGAGAGGGATTTTATCGTTTGATGTATAAAAGACATACAGGTGATACTTTTCCAACATTTGGAATTCCTGAAGAAGAATTACTAAATGCAGAAGACATTTACGGTAAAGCCGGAACCATAATTGCATTTAATCCCATTGGAACACATACTGCAGGTCAAATTGAAAAGGGAACGGAGAGATTTGTTATTAGATTCCATTATACGGGTTTAAGACCAAAATCATTAATGAAGAGAGGATGGCATAAATTATGGAGAACTCGATTTAATCCAGTCAAACCATTAATTTCAAAAGATGAATTATTTAATCAAAAACATAAATCCTTAGATTTTCATCTTAACGAAATGAAAAAACATGAATGATTAAATTTTCAAGTTATAGACAATTCGAACAAATTTGAGTAATTTAAAAATTTTTAAACCCTGATTTACAACACGAAATCTAGAATTACTATCAGCTGCAGAACAAAACAAATTTAATAATTTAAAAATATTTGTATTTTTTAATGTAGGATCAATGCTGCAAATATATGAAAAAGCCAGTTTTAAAATTTTTTTTTGATAAATATCATTTGAAGAAAAAGAAGCATAAATAGTTGAATAAAAATATAATAAATCAGAAATCCAAATTCCAGGTTTTTTGTAATTACCAAAATCAATAATTTTACAAGTTTTACCAACTAAAACATTTTCACTATGAAGATCATAATGTCCAATATCATTCATTATCATAACATTATTTGAAATTAAATTCGTTACAATTTTTTCAATTAAATTTTTTAATTTTCTAGATGAAAGTTTAAAAAATTGTCGTATTATAAACTGCTCAAATTTTGATGATTCAGTAAATTCAGGACCACTTGAAATCAAGTTTCCAATACGATCAAATAGAGTATCAGAAATTAATTGGATTTGATTTTCTTTAGGCACAAAAATTTTATTTTCAATTTTAAAAAATTGATCCAAAACATTGGAAATATTTTCAGTTAATTCACTAAATGTATTATCATTAAAATTATTTTGAAAAAAATTTAATTCTATAAATTCCCTAACTGGAACACTAGGGAAAAATTCAATAATTAAAAAATTTTCACCTGAAAAGAACATTTTTGGAGCACAAAGTGACGAATTTGTTTTATAAAATGTGATTTCATTTGAAAATGCAGTTTTCACATTGTTATTTGCACTGGGGCCTAAAATTTTGAGAATATAAAATTGATTTGTTTTATTATTTTTTATTTTACATACAGATGAATCTTTATCAAAATTTTGATGTAAAAATTCAATAAAAGAATAATCAAATTTTTCACATAAATCTTTTAAAACTATATTACTCATTTAGACATCAATTAAATTTTTATCAATTAGATAATTTACAATATTTTTAGCAGATTCTGTCTTTGGAATATGCACAATATAACAATTTGAATTAGAAATTGCTTTTTTGTAAATATTCTTCATTTCCTCAGAAATTTGAAAATCAGATTTGTATGGGTATGTTAAAGGAGAATTGGCGGTAATACGCTTAAGAACTTCATTAAGAAATTTCATCTCCACTAATGAGGCTTGAATTGAACGTTCTACAAATTCATCTGATGATAATTCATTAAATGAAATAGTAGTACAGTTTTCTCTTGTAAGATAAAATAATTTATTTAATTTACATGATGAACCAATTTTTTCATTATCAAATAATAGGGATGGTGGAATTTTTACTAACTGATTTTGTGAAGAAATAGAAGTTAATAATTTCCATTTTCTTTTTAATTCTGGAGAAAGATTTTCAATAGCTTGACCAGTAATAGAATCTCCTTCATTCATATCTGTTCTATATAATGAAATAGATTTTGGATTATAGTAAGAATTTCCATCTGAGCCAATAATTGCGAAATCTTCTGATAAATATTTAATTCCTTTTTGTTTTAATAATTCCATACCAATACTTGTTTTTCCACTTCCTCCAGTTCCAGTTAATAAAAATCCATTTTGATTTTTTTGAAATGAAGAACCATGAATGAATGAAAAATTTTTTTTTAACAAACTTAATTGATAAACATTCCAAAATACTGCATAAGATAAAATGAAACTTTTGATTAATCTATTCAAATTTGAAAATTCAACTTTTTTCAGAGAGAGTATTTTTTTTTTAGCACGAAAAGAAACACTTTGTTGTTTTAATTGTATGTGTAAAGATAATTTTTCAGAAGTGAAAGGATGTTTTACTATATAATTCAAGTATTCTAAATACCCAACAAAATATTCAGATTGATTAAAATTCATTGTATCTTTTCCGGAGTAATGTGTTGGTTTATAGGAATTAAAGAATGATTCAGAATCCAAATTTAGTTCAAGATCAGGATCTATATCTTCGGTAATTTTATCAGATAATTCTTCTTGGATTAAATCACATAATTCATTATTTCCAATTATTTTTACAATTAATGGACCTACTTTAACAAGATTTGTTAATTTAAAACACCTCTAGATAAATTAGATTTTTGATAATTATAAAATAAAAATTCACTTAAATGTCTCAAAACATGATTAGAAAAAGTTTGTAAATTCATTTCGATGACTATTTGATAACATAATATTATTATTATTTAAAACAATATTTAGACAAATTTACTAAATTGAAATTTTTATAGAGCAGATAGTTGAAAGTTCAATTATGAGAGAAATTAAAATGGGAAAGAAAAAAATTGGAAAGAACAATCCTTGTTACACAATTGCAGAGGCAGGAGCAAATCATGAAGGAGATTTAAAAAAAGCATTCAAATTGATAGATGCTGCTGTATATTCAAAAGCAGATAGTATTAAATTTCAGACATATACTGCTTCTAAACTTGTTACAAAAACAGCTCCAAAATACTGGGATGATGGAATCAAGGGAGAAACTCAATTTGACGTATTCAGTAAATTGGATACTCTAAAAAAATCAGATTGGCAAGAAATTTTCAATTATGCAGAAAAAAAAACAATCACTTGTTTTTCTACTCCTTTTGATGAAG
>Ga0222718_10005600_pt1 | contig 10142 bp, 10 predicted proteins | sample C33_27DmetaG_FD_165045 | JGI IMG/M metagenome (GOLD analysis project Ga0222718, IMG submission 165045) | Estuarine water microbial communities from San Francisco Bay, California, United States - C33_27D | ecosystem: Environmental > Aquatic > Marine > Unclassified | place: USA: California... | reverse complement strand
TATAAGCGTTGAGCAAGTACATGTGTGTTTGTTTTGCTTTTAGTGCTCCTGTTTTCCATCGATCGCATTCAAAAGATGAACTGTGTCGAGACTTACCTGTTTTCATCTCCATGTTTCTAATTTCTATCTGAAGGTCTATGTCTTTGATGGTAAATTCAGTCGAACTAATTTGTGCTTTACAGCTTTTAACTGTTTCAGGAGGTTTGTTGTCGGTGTAAATCCAAGGAGGAAGGTTAGTTATCATAAATTCTTTATCCCACAAGCTAGGTTTATTCGTCTCTGTCGAAGAGGAGTGAGAGTACTGAGGAGATCTGTAAGTCGTGACGGCCATTTAAACAAAAAAGAGTGTGGTGTTCAAAACGAACTGGTTTGATAATTTCTAATGGAATAAGTTCGTTTAATTTTGATCTTGTAGCGGAAGACGATTGCCCCGATTCTGAAGCAAGCTCACTGATACTAGCAGGCTGTATTGACCTGAGGTCCATGATTAACCCGTTGTGACGCTCAATAGCTTTTTCTCTCCTCTGATTTTGTAAATAGTAGAAAGGCATAGATTAGTTCCTAGTTTTTCTTGCAACACAGTTTTTGTTGCGCTAGCAGAAAAACCTTGAATTTTAAGTTTGACAATAGCTGTCTCTACTTTTGATGTGACTTTGAGTCTTGGTGCAGATCTGACACGTAGATGGTGAGGGTTAATGCAGTTGTTATTAGAGCACACAGAACACACAAAGTCATCGGGTTTAAGATTTACTTTATAAAACATCTCGTAAGCGGCACGTTCAGTCCTCGTGGTTCTTTGATCGTTCTCGCTGTAAAGCCAACCAGCATCCTCTGGGTACTCCAGGCAAGAGTCAGGAGAGATCAGAGACCTGTTTCTCTCTAGCCATGCTTTAAACAAAGCTGACTTGCCTGTGCCAGCGGCATCTAGCTGGTGTCTGCACACCTCACAAGCTTTGACCAAGTCGTTAGGCAGCCGAACTCGGCCTCGGTGAGTTGCAGGGACAAGAATTGGGTCTGATCTGCCGCACAAGCACTGCCACACGGAAAGTTCTTCGTGGTGCTCAACACACCAATGACCTTGAGTCTCACTCGAGATAGGAGTTGAGACAGGTTCGGTAAGTTCATCTGTATCAATATCGAGCAGACCCAAAAGGCTTACAGCTCGTAGGTTTAACACCATAAGAAAGCATGCGCTACATGAGTACTATACACTCTTTCGAGGTTTAGGAGACCTAAACGCTCACAAAGCTTACAGAGTGCTTCAGCACTCACCTATTAGGTAGTAGGCTCAGATTTTCAAAGTTTAATTTCTTTTATTAAGGGAGATCCAGCAACAAAACCAGACTGAGACAAAACAAGATAAAAAAAATTAACAAGGTCTGGCTAAGTGTTTAAAAAAAAGTCACGCTACCCTAATTAATTATTTAGTTAACTAATAAAATTATTATTTTAATATACTTACAAGGATTAAATGAGTTATTTTTTTGTTGCTGGGACCACCATGAGAAAACTTTTTACTTGAACGACAAGAAAACGGTAAACCCGTGGAGCACAAAAAATTAAAAAAAGTGTATAATTCAGTTAGCTGCATAAGCTTCATGGCTGAGGTCACCGATAAATCACTAGAAAACATTTCTTGGTCTGCTCTACGCGTAAAAGCTCAGAAGATGGGAGTACCTGCCTGGAAGCTTGCTGAAGAAATGACCTTTCATGTCACTGAAGACAAAGTCGCGATCCAGGGTTTATCTAAAAGTTGATCTATATTTTTTGATCTCTCGGTTAAACTAGGGAGTAAGGGAGGGCTTGAGTTTTAATGCCAGAAACTAATATACCGCCTTGTCTTACGCATGGTGCTAGACCTAGGGCGCTTCATACCCATGATTTTGCGGGTATTATTACAGTATTAGACCTACTCATTAACACGGTAAGCGGTGTGGGAACAGTTTCTTACTCTAGATGTGAGTACGGTTACTCTTATAATTTTGAGGGTGTTGTACGAGCACTAGAGGATTTAAACACAAGTATCAGCGGCATTCAAGGTGGAGGCGGCGATGATATTGCAGCTGGTTCAGGTATTTACTTCACAAGCAGCGGCGACTACACAGTTATTAATGCAACTGTTGTTTCTGCGTCCGGGGTATCTATCTCTGCAGGTTCAGGTATTTATCTGAGTGAAGCCGGAACAAAAGTCAACTTAGATGCCGCTGGTGCAGGTTCAGTAACAATCCTGTATAGCGGCAGTACAGCTGTAATTAGCGGAACCGACACTCAAGGTGGCGGAGGCGGAGGCGGATCTGCCGTAATAGTTTCTGGAGCACCAGGCTCAGATTACTCGACCGGATCTTTGTGGTATGACACAAACGAAGGTCGTCTTTTTGTCTATGCAAGTGGGGCGGAGGTATCTAGTCCTGACTGGTATCAAACCAATGCAGAAGCAATTGCACTTAAAAGTGATACACCACCTTCTGGTACTGGTGAAAACTCTCCTCCTCGTGACGGAAGTATTTGGTACAACACCCTCATGGGTTCGCTATTTGTCTACGATATGACAACTAGCGGATGGTATGAAACAGGACCAGAGCGTTCCTTTGCTTACGGACCAGCCGCACCTGCTCCTTCAACCGAAGGTGCTGGTTGGTTAGACACAAACACAAACGTTCTAAAAGTTTGGAACGGATCTTCTTGGGAGAGTATTAGCTAATGACCAAAGGTAACCCCGAATGTTTAATTGAGACGAAACCTAAAAAAACTCGTCAAGGTCAAGGACAAAACAGCAAACCTAACCACAATAGAAAAAAACTTCGTGGCCAAGGAAGAAGGTAGAATAGTAACTACTGACTAGGTCGATATGTCGATTGTTTCGCTCCGCACTAGTGAGAATATAGATGCAGGTGATGCTGTCTACGCAAGTGGAGCTGGCTTAGCAAGTAAAGGAGATGCTTTAAATCAAGATAGGGCCAGTCTTGTTGGTGTAGCTTTAACTTCAGGTTCTCCCGGATCTCTAATACAAGTAATTAGTGACTCTGTATACACCTCAACAAGTACATTTGTTCCGGGAGAAATACAATATTTATCTACAACTAGGGGAAAATACGATACTTATGATGCTATTTCATCTGGTGTAGGGCTTACTGACGCCGAAGGTTTGTATGTAACTCATGTTGGGCGTGCAGTAACTACTAATAAAATTAATATTGAATTAACTAGACCTGTTTTTGTCGAAAACCCTGTCGCTATTTTTATGTTGGAGGACTCAGGTTCACCCATTATCGATGCTATCCTACAAGAGGATGGCTCTACAATTAAGCTAGAAAGTTCTACCTGATTATGGCTAGTCAAAAGATATCTCAGTTTTCAGCAATTACCGTTTTAGCTAGCGGTGATTATTTTCCTGTAATACAGAGTTCTGGCACTAGTAACAAACGCGTAGATGTTGGTGTTTTAGATGTTCGCTATGCCGCCACTGCTAGTGGTGAAGTAGCACACGAAGCTTTAGCCTCTGGTAATGCAGCATTAGTGGAAGCTGCGGAAGCTTTAGCCTCTGGTAATGCAGCTTTAACAGATTTATCAACTAAGTACGACATTACCGGTGGACCCATTACAGGGACTGTAACCACACAATCTCAAAGTATTGGTCAGATTACATATTCTGCTCTTACTTCTGGGCTTATTGCTTTAAATTTTGCTACTGGTAATAATTTTGAGTTTGTTTTGGGTGGTAATTCAACTTTAAATTCACCGACCAACGTTAGCGGCGGTCAAACAGGAGTGATTACAATCCGTCAAGATGACGTAGGGTCGAGAACTCTGGCCTATTCTGGTGTTTGGAACTTTGCGACTGGAACCGCACCCACCTTAACTACTACTGCAAGTGGAGTAGACATTCTCTCGTTTTACTGCACAAGTCCTACTGAAGTCCAAGCTGTCGTCACTGCTGATTACAAATGAGCTTAGGTTCTCAAGGTTCTTTCTTTTTAGGTTCATCCGGTCAGGGTGGTGGTGGCTACGCTATTGAGCGTTCCTTGAGGTTTGACAGCACTGCATCAAGTTATCTTAATCGTACGCCAAGTTCTGCGGGTAATAGAAAGACGTGGACGTGGAGTGGTTGGGTAAAAAAAAGTGAAATTAGTAATAGACAGTATATCTTTACTTCAGGTATCACAGTAGCCTCTGACTCGTCTTATTTTAGGCTCTTCTTTCAGAACGATGATGTATTTTATGTCGGCTCGTATAGCGCAAACTACATAATTACAGATGCTGTTTTTAGAGACCCCAGCGCGTGGTACCACATTGTTATCGCATTAGATACTTCCAATGCTACTGCGGAGGATCGTTGTATTATGTATGTCAATGGTGTTCGGCAATCAACTAGCGGTGGGTCGACCATCCCGCAAAATACTGAGTATGGAATTAATTCTACAGAATCGCATAATATAAGTGGTGATACTTTCTTCAACGGCTACCTAGCCGACATCCACTTCATCGACGGTCAAGCCCTATCTGCAACTGACTTCGGAGAATTTGATTCAAATTCTGTATGGCAACCAAAGGTTTTTGAAGGGACATATGGTACTAATGGTTTCAAACTTGATTTCTCGGATACAAGTTCCAACTCGGCGCTCGGGACGGACAGCAGCGGCCAAGGCAACAACTGGACTGTTAATAATTTAGTTGCGGCAGGTCTTGACATGGACCAAAGCCAAACGTGGAGCACATACGGAAGTCCTAGCTCTGGAGGATATGCACCTGGATTTGGAATTGCTAGAGGTTTTGACGGCAACACCGCTACTCAGGTAGAAGGAGATACAACAGACGCTTATTTTTCCATTCCATACTCAGCGACTGTTGCTGTTGGCGGTGTGGGCTTCTTTACCTATGCCTCTGGCAGTAGTGGAAAGATGAAAGTTTACAATGGAGCTACTTTAGTAGAAACAGTAGATTCATCTACTGGTGGGAATTGGAGATATACCAGCTCTTATTCAGGGGCAATTACTGAAATTAGAATTTCTAGAGACAGCAGAGCTTTTGAGTTTGCGGCAGTAAGCGTAAACGGAAAAGTGCTTGTGGACGCTGGTGTCCCCGATCCACTTGGGGCTACTATCGACGCCCTACGTGACACCCCAGTCAACGGTAACTCTGCAAGTGACACGGGCGCAGGCGGTGAAATAACGGGTAATTATGCGACGTTGAATCCGTTGGTAAAAACAAGTACAACTGTCTTGGCTAATGGAAACTTAGACGTAACATCTACGGGGCAGCTAAACGCTGTGTCTACGTTTGTTCCAAGTTCCGGCAAGTGGTATTGGGAAGTACAACTTGGCTCAATCGTCACAAACTCGTTTATTGGTTTGTATGGAACAACTCCACTTAATAGTTCTTATTTAGCTTACGGGATCAATGGTTACGGACTTTTAAATACAGGGTGGGGATCTGCGTCGAGCACTGTTAGCGGAACAGGCGTGGCGGGAGATTTTATCGGCCTTGCGCTTGATGTTGATGCAAAAACGCTGGAATATTACAAGAATGGTTCATCTATTGGCACAATCAGCGGGTTTACTTTTGTTGAGAACTGGTCTTTTGGGATTAGCTGCAATGTAACCGTAAGCACTCCTTGGGTGTTCAACTTCGGCCAACGTAGTTGGGCCTATGCCGCACCTACCAATTTTAAAGCGTTATGCACTGCGAACCTAAGTGATCCTTTAATTGCAGATGGCTCGACGGCGTTTGATACGAAGCTGTATACGGGTAATGACCCAGGAACGCAGTCAATCACAACCTCTTTTTCACCAGATTTGGTTTGGCTGAAAACGAGAAGTACAAGCGGCGATCACAGGCTGTTTGATACTGTCCGTGGCAATACTAAGCATTTGGAATGCTCAAATAACGTTGAGCAAACAGAACCTTACATGATAACTTCCTTCAATAGCGATGGTTTTACGCTTGGGGGTGATGATAAAACAAACGCAAGCGGAGTAACTTATGCGGCCTGGGCCTGGGACGCCGGATCTTCCACGGTAACTAATACTGACGGCAGCATATCTTCACAGGTACGTGCCAACCCAAGTGCTGGGTTCTCGATTGTTAGTTATACGGGGACGGGATCGGCTGCAACTGTGGGACATGGGCTAAATGCTGCCCCTGAAATGATCCTTTTAAAGGATCGCAATGTGGAAGCAAAATGGAAAGTACTTCACGTAGGAGCAGTATCAGGCGCTGATGCGTATTATCAAAACGTACTCCATTTAAATACAAATGAAAGTTTTACAGGAACAGGCAATACCTACCCGTGGGGTGGCACTGCTCCAACTTCGTCAGTCTTTAGCGTAGCCAATGCTAGCACTGAGGCTAATAGATCGGGAAGTATTAACAATACAAACTACATCGCCTACTGCTTCGCACCTGTATCCGGCTACTCATCCTTCGGGGCCTACACCGGCAACGGTTCTGCAACTGACGGACCCTTTGTGTTTTTAAATTTTGCACCTGCATTTCTTCTGGTCAAGCGCACTGACAGCACAGGCAACTGGATTCTTGTTGATCAGACTAGAGGTGAAGATAAGGCCCTTTACCCCAACCAAACCATTTCTGAAGCCTCTGCGTCATTTACTTGGGTTGATTTTGTTTCTAATGGCTTCAAGATCCGAAACAGTGGCGGTGCTGTAAATGCAAGCGGGGGTAACTATATCTATTGGGCCGTAGCTAAAAATCCATTTTCTAGCAATGGCGGGCTTGCCCGTTAAACTCACCTTATCGATCAAGAGTCATGCCTTACAAGCTTGGTGACCGCACTCTTTCCGTTCAGCGTGGGCTCAATAGCTACGCCTAAAAATTTAAGACTAGCCTTAAAAGGCTTATACTTAAGCTACCGTACCTCTGACTGCTGTGTACATTCTCGACGGCAAACCACTACCCCTTGATGTACCGTTTAGTCACGGTGGCACTCTTTATCCTGCTAATTGGCTAAGACTTTCATCTCTGCAAGATCGAAACGCTATTGGTATTACCGAGCAAGCGGGACCACAACCTTACGACCAAAGGTTCTACTGGGGATGGTCGGCTAGTGGAACTTTAATACCTAAAGATCACACAGAACTAGTCACCTTGTGGACAAGCAATACGAAGAAAACTGCAAACACTCTGTTGACACCCACAGACTGGATGCTTATTCGTGAATACGATAACGGAACACCTGTAGAAAGTGGGGCACGAGCTTGGCGTCAAGATGTTCGACTTGCTTCTGAAAGTAAAGTTACCTCGTTAGGTCTTACGACAAGTACTTCGGGCTTAGCTGATTACGTAACTTATATAAGCCCCTCTGGCGGATCTCCTTCCGATTACAACTACTGGCCTAAGCAAAATAACGAGGATGCCTCGTTATGACAAATAGAGCTATTTTTAATCGCAGGTTTACTTCATTTACCGCTGACGGTACTCAAGTTTGGCTTGTAAACGGCTCTTCAGTAACGACTTCTCCAGTAACGACTGTAGATTTTATTGCTGGTCAGAACCTTATTCAAGGAGAAACTGTTTTTGTCAGCGGTACTGTCGTTTTAGCAGCAACGGCTGCTAGTGGAATTGATCCTACAAACTACAATGCAATAGGTATTACTTCTGAAGCTGCTTCTGCCTCAGCTTCTGTAAAAGTTATTTTGGATGATGTTGCTGTTCTTTCTTCAGCAAATTTAATTAATGAGACGGCTTTGACTCCAGGTCAGTATTACTACGTTTCAAATGAAGCGGGTAAGTTGACGGCTGCAGCTGCTCCCTCCGGTATTACTCTTACTGATGGATACGCTGCTTTAGCTCCCGTAGGGATAGCTCTTACTTCGTCTGAATTAAGCGTTGAAATTGCACCTGTTACTGTCTTAACTGAATAAGGCTATACTTAATTTAAGGGAGATTTTTAAATGGCTTCACGTCGCCCACTTGTTGTTGTTAGCGGAGTTTTCTCTGAATTACCTCAAGGTGATTCAGTTGTAGGTGCGTCAGCTGGCAGCTTAGTTGCTGGTAGTGGCCTAGACGGCGGTGGGACATTAGATGGCTCTGTTAGACGTTTTGACGTTGAACTTGCTGCTGCTCCAAGCGGATTAATTTTTGTAGGTACAGGAGATAGTGCAAAACTAGGTCTTGATGGAGCAGCTTCAGCAGGGGCAACTCAAGCGTTAGCTTCTGGTAATGCTGCTCTTACTGACTTAAGCTCAAAAGTATCTAAAGGCGGTGATGTTGTTAGTGGAACTCTAGTAGTTGAGTCGCAGTCTTATGGAACTATCAGTACCTTTACAGGATCTGGTGTTATAACTTTAGATTTTGGAGCTAGTAATAACCATGTAGTTACTCTTCAAGGTAACTCAACTTTAGGAGCACCTACATCTCCAAGTGGAGGTCAAGCAGGTGCGGTGACTATCAATCAAGACGGGACAGGATCACGTACCCTTGCTTACTCAGGCGGGTGGTCTTTTGCCGGAGGAACAGCACCGACGCTAACAACTACGGCAAGCGGCTCTGATCTTTTAATTTATTACTGTTCTAGTTCTTCAGTTATTACTGCATCCACAATTTTGGATGTACAAAGCGCTTAATAATTAAAACAGGAGAGTCACATGTCAGTACCAGGATCTATCAATCAACTATTAATAGGAGCTGCTGGAGCTGGTGGTGGTGGCTACGCTATTGAGCGTTCCTTGAGATTCAATTCAGGAGACTCAAGTTACCTTAATCGTACGCCAAGTTCTGCGGGTAATCAAAAAACTTGGACGTATTCTTTTTGGATCAAGTATTGCGGTGGTTCCGGAATAAACGGAGCTACGAGCACTTGGATACTGTGGGGAGGAGCGAATACGACCAACTTTGCCGGCGCATATTTTAGTGCTAATTCTCTGCGGGTTTTCCAATATAACGGCAGCGGTTACGACTATCAGTTAGATACTACGCAGGTATTTAGAGATCAATCCGCTTGGTACCACTTTGTCATAGCGTGCGATACTACGCAGGCGACCGCATCAAACAGAGTTAAAGTTTATGTGAATGGTCAAGAAATAACCACTTTTTCCACTAGCACTTACCCGACGCAAAACCTTGACACCCACATCAACTCAGCCACACAGCAGAATCTTGGGGGAGGACCTTCTTTAGCTTCCTATCTCTCCGCCTACCTAGCCGACGTCCACTTCATCGACGGTCAAGCCCTAGCACCAACTGACTTCGGAGAATACGACGATTCAAATGTATGGCAACCGATTGCATTCGCTGGAACGTATGGTACTAATGGGTTTAAACTTGATTTCTCTGACACCAGCAGCAACGCCGCGCTAGGGACTGATAGTAGTGGTAATAGTAATACGTGGACGGTTAATAACATCCAAGCCAACTCCCTGCTTGCTCCTGGGGCTTTCTTCTATTCGTCCACCCTTTATACCAGCAAGGCTAACGTAATAGCTAATGCAACTCCCATCGCATCCGCTGGGACAGTTCCTGTTGGCAATTACATCTATTTTGTCCCGAATGGTACTGAACCAACTGGTGCTCAAATCTTTTCAGTAGATGGCTCATTGGCATCCAGCCATAAGTATTGGTATTACAACGGATCTACCTGGGTTCAAACCGCAGGCGGTTACAACAACAACAACTTCGACGATTTTCATTGGGGCGTAGATACAAACGCTTACGAATTAAGTGCGTCGCGTAGTTTCTACGTGATTTCTAATTACGGCACATCCGTAGGCCAGAACTCCGGCACACTACCCGTTATCAATACTCAAAACAATCCAGCAGGCGTTGACGCCCTCCGTGACACCCCAGTCAACGGTGACTCTGCAAATGACACGGGCGCAGGCGGTGAATTAACGGGGAATTATGCGACGTGGAACCCTCTTGTCCAATCATCTTCAACCTTCAGCAACGGCAACCTGCAAGTAACGACCAGTGGTGTTTCTGGGTATCCATTGGATACGGCTAACTTTTACACGCCAGCGGGTACTGGTAAGTGGTATTGGGAGTTTGAGTTAGATGCTTTAATCGGCAGCAACTACACACTGGTTGGAATGATCCCTGGGGACAGTAGTTACCAACAAGGTAACAGCAACATTCCCACAGAAGTTGGAGGGCTTTATGTTTATATTGGCTTAAATGGGAGCGTTGCTGCA
>Ga0222718_10005599_pt1 | contig 10143 bp, 18 predicted proteins | sample C33_27DmetaG_FD_165045 | JGI IMG/M metagenome (GOLD analysis project Ga0222718, IMG submission 165045) | Estuarine water microbial communities from San Francisco Bay, California, United States - C33_27D | ecosystem: Environmental > Aquatic > Marine > Unclassified | place: USA: California... | reverse complement strand
ATTTTACTGGTCTAACTCGTAACTTTGGTTTTTGTAATATTAGTAATGGTTACAAAGATCCAGATACAGGAAAAATAAAATTTAAAAATGGTGACTATGGTTGGTCTGGTAAACCAGTTACTGATTTAGATTATCAACAACATTTAGATGGAACTAAATCAATAGGTATACAACCTTGTAATGATGATGGTTTAGCAAGATTTGGTGCAATAGATATTGATCCAAAGATTTATAAAGATTTAGATATAAAATATTATTTAGATATTATTCAAGAAAAAGAATTACCATTAATTCCAATTAGATCAAAAAGTGGTGGACTTCATTTATATGTATTTACAAAAGAATTTGTAAAAGCAAAAATCATAAAAGATTTTTTACAAGAAGTATTATTTTTATTTAAATTACCAATTAATACGGAAATATTTCCTAAACAAACAAAACTGGGTGATGATATAGATGGTAATAAATTAAATGGTAACTTTATAAATTTACCTTACTTTGGTAAAAACGAAAGAGTTGCAATAGATCCTTCAGGAAAAGAAATATCATTTGCAATATTTTTAAATTGTATTCAATTAAATAAACAAACTGAAGAACAACTAAAAAATATATCTAGCAATATAATTCAAAAAGAATTAACAGGTGGTGCAGAAGAATTTAAAGATGGTCCACCTTGTTTGGAAATATTATCTAAACATAAAATGAAAGATGGTCGAGATAGATTTTTATATAACTACATGGTGTTTGCTAAAAAGAAATATCCAGATGATTGGAGCAATAAAGTATTACAAGCAGGTAGAAATTATTTTGAATTTAATGCAACATGGACAGATGATCATATTGAAAAAAAAATAAAAAACTGGCAAAAAGAAACTAAAGGTCACACTTGTACTGATGAATTACTTGCACCTGTTTGTGTTAAATCAGAATGTGTAAAAAGAAGATTTGGAATTATATCTGATAAAAAAATTAATTGGCCTCTAATGAATCATTTAATTAAAGTCGATTTTAAACCAGATCCTGAATATTATTTTACCGTAGAAAATAAAAAAGGTGAATCAGTTCCAGTGCATGCAAAAGATGTAAATAAAATAAAAGATCAAAAAGAATTAAGAGGATTAATTATGGCACAAGCAGATGTATTTCCTCCACCAATTAAAGCAATGGAATTTTATGACATGATAAATGGATTGTTAGATGGTGTAACTACAGTGAAACCGGCTCCAGGGACCACTCCAATGGAGATATTAAAAAAATTATTACAGGAACATATTAACGGGCCTCAGGCTACAACATTTAATTCGTTTCAAAGTGGTAATGTATTAAAAGATAATGAATACGCATGGTTTGTGTATGATGACTTTTATAATTTTTTAAAAGAAAATGAATGGAAAAAAGATCCATCAAGAACTTCTTACATGATTACAAAAATGTTTGATCAAGAAAAAGAACATTTACCTAAACCAGAGTTTGGTAAAAAGAAAAGATTTCCTGGTATTAATAAAAAAACACAAGAGCCATATCCAGGTATAAACGGATGTGCAAAAATACCATTATATTTCTTTGAAGAAGAAGTATTAGTAGAAGAAATTATGAAAGTAGAAAGCACAAAGGACATTGTATAATGATTTATAAATATTTTGGTCCTCCAGGTACAGGTAAAACACATAAACTAATTAGTAGAGCTAAAGCTTATATAAGAATAGGCACACCTTTAGATAGTATTGCATACTTTGCATTTACTAAAAAAGCAGCAAAAGTTGCTAGAGATAGAATGCCAGTTGATAATGATAAGTTATATTATTTTAGAACCATACATTCATTTGCTTTTGATCAATTAGATTTAAATACTAAGAAAGTAATGCAACCATCAGATTATGAAAAGATAGGTAAACAGTTAAATGTAAGAGTTAAATATTATGACAAATATAATAAAGAAGAAATATTTTATTTAAATAATGATAGTCCATATTTTCAAATGATTGGTCGAGCAATGAATAGAGATATTACTATCAGAGAAGAATACGACAGAAATGAACATAATAGAAAAGAAATAAAAAAATTTTCAATATTAAAAAATATTGATGACAATTTAAAAGAATACAAAAGAGTAAAAGAAAAATTAGATTTCAATGATATGATTAATAGGCTTATAGATAAAGAAGATTTACCAAGATTTAAAGTTATATTCATAGATGAAGCACAAGATTTATCTCCATTACAATGGAAGTTATTTGATAAATTAAAAGAATATGCAGATGATATTTATTTAGCAGGTGATGATGACCAAGCTATATTTGCCTGGGCAGGTGCAGATGTAAATAGATTTATAAATGAACCTGCAAAAGAAACGGTGTTAAAATATTCTAAAAGAATATCTAGAGCGGTACAAGAACAATCTATGGTGCCTTTAACAAATATAATAGGACCAAGAAAACTTAAACAATATTATCCAAGAGATTATGAAGGTTTAAGTGAAAGAATAAATAATTTAGATCAAGTAGATTTGACTCAAGGTAAATGGTTAATACAAACAAGAACTATTTCTAGATTAAATAGAATGACAAAAGAATTAAGAAAAAGAAATTTATATTATGAAACTAATAAAGGTAAGAGTTTTAAAGTTAGAATCTATAATGCATCCGTGAATTATAATTCATGGTGTAGAGGAATTGAATTAGAAGAAAAAGAAATAAAAGACATTGTTGAATTTACAGGTTTACAACAGGAACAATGGGATAAAAATACAAATTGGTTCGATGCATTTAAAGAAACAGATTATAAAGAAAGAGAATATATAAAACATTTATTAGATAACGGTGAAAATTTGGATGAAGATGCACGTATTCAAGTATCTACTATTCATGCAGCTAAAGGTGGTGAAGAAGATAATATAATTCTTTGTTTAGATATGGGAGATAAAATTAAAAAAGCAATTAAGAAGAGTCAAGATAAACACGACGAAGAACATAGAGTTTGGTATGTAGGATCTACACGTACAAGAAATAATTTATACAAATTGAAAGCAAGACTAAAAAGAAATGAATACAAGCATTTATAAGAATTTATATACAAATGTATATAAACCGATTGGGAGCGAGAAGCCCTTTACTGGTGACTGGCAGCATCAGGTTCTAACGGACGAAGTTGGTTCGATTCTCTCGTTCTCCCTAGTTGGATATATGGTCGTTAAACCAACAACTGCCAACATAAATACAGGAGAAAAATATGACACATAAAGATGATATGGAAAAATTATTTCCACAAGATAAACAGATAGGCGGGAATCACTACAAAGATTTTCACATTCAACCCTATGAATTCATTTCTAAAAATGACCTTTCTTTTTTTCAAGGAAATGTTATTAAATATGTATGCCGTTACATGAATAAAAATGGCATACAAGATTTAGAAAAAATAATTCATTATTGTGAATTAGAAATTAAAAAGATGAAAGACATGAAGAGGAAAAAATAATGTTGATGCCAACCACAGAATGGGTAGCACCTACAGAGTTTCCTGATTTAAGATCAGCAGAAGAAATAGCAATTGACTTAGAGACTAGAGATCCTGATTTAAAGAAACTGGGTTCAGGGGCCATAATAGGTAATGGTGAAGTTGTAGGTATAGCTGTTGCTGTGGATGGATATAAAAATTATTTTCCAATAGCTCATGGTACAGGTCCAAACATGGACAGAGATAGAGTACTAAGATGGTTTAAAGATGTTTGTGAATCACCTGCTACAAAAATATTTCATAATGCAATGTATGACGTATGTTGGATACGTAATTTAGGTATAAAAATTAATGGTTTAATTATTGATACCATGGTTGCAGCATCATTAATTGATGAAAATAGATTTTCATTTACATTAAACTCTTTATCTTGGGTGTATTTAAATAAAGGTAAGAATGAAAAATTACTTAACGACGCAGCAAAAGAACGTGGTCTAGATCCTAAAGCGGATATGTGGAAAATGCCTGCAAGTGAAGTAGGAGCATACGCAGAAGAAGATGCTGCATTAACTTTAGAACTTTGGAATTTATTTAAAAGAATAATTATAGAAGATGATTTACAAAATATATTTAATCTCGAAACTGATCTTTTCCCTTGCCTAGTTGATATGCGTCACCTAGGGGTGCGGGTAGATATCGAAAAAGCAAATCAATTAAAAACAGCAATGGCAGTAAAAGAACAAAACCTATTGCAACAGATAAAAATAGAAACAGGAGTAGATACTCAGATATGGGCAGCCAGATCGATTGCACAAGTTTTTGACAAACTGAAGCTACCTTATACCCGTACTGAAAAGACTGACTCTCCTTCATTTACTAAAAATTTTATTTCCTCTCATACAAATCCTGTAGTTCGTATGATAGCAGAAGCTAGAAAAATAAACAAGGTCAGAACAACATTTATAGATACCATATTAAAACACGAGCATAATGGTAGAATACATGCAGATATAAATCAAATACGATCAGATGATGGTGGTACGGTTACAGGACGATTTAGTTATTCTAATCCAAACTTACAGCAAATACCGGCACGTGATCCAGATACAGGACCATTAATTAGAAGTTTATTTATACCTGAAGAGGGTTGTACCTGGGGTACATTTGATTACTCACAACAAGAACCAAGACTTGTTGCACACTATGCACTAAGATTTGGTTATGATACAGCACAGATAATTGCAGATTCATATGAAAATGATCCATCAACAGACTTTCATCAAATTGTTGCTGACATGGCTAAAATAGATAGAAAAGAAGCTAAGACAATTAACTTAGGTTTATTTTATGGAATGGGAAAAGCAAAACTTCAAAATGAATTAGGTGCAACAAAAGAAAAAGCAGATGAATTATTTAATCAATATCATAACCAAGTACCTTTTGTAAAAGAATTAATGACTGGTGTCATGGAAGCAGCACAAGATAATGGTAGAATAAAAACATTACTTGGTAGACGTTGTAGATTTCCTAAGTATGAACCAATACTTAGAGGAAGTGATTGGGGTACATTTGTTCCTGCACAAGATCATAATACAATATTAGAATTACAAAAAATGGGACCACATGAATTAGATGATGATGGTAATGTAATTAAAGATGCAGATGGTAAACCAAAGAAAAATTATTGGTATAGAAATCCTATACGTAGAGCATTTACATACAAAGCATTAAATAAACTTATACAAGGATCAGCTGCAGACATGACTAAGAAAGCAATGGTTGATTTATATAAAGAAGGTTTAATAGGTCATATACAAATACATGATGAATTAGATTTTTCTATTGAATCTGAGAGTCAAGCAAAAAAAATAAAAGATATTATGGAAAATGCAGTTGACTTAAAGGTACCTAATAAAGTAGATTACGAATCTGGTCCTAACTGGGGTGAAATAAAGTAATGTACTATGTCTTATTTAAATGCTAATATACCACCGATTTATTGTAAAATACGGAAGGAGTATCTCTATGATCTTAAAGAACATCATGGCGAAAGTGAAGACTGCGTGGTCTTCGGTTTGGTCTCTATTTCAGGGCGTGCCCTCTTATTTAACATCATGCTACCCAATGGTGCGTGCTTTTGGCGTTTGCCTATCTCAGCGTTTTTCCAAAAATCGTATGACAGAGCCGATGTGCCGGATATGTCGACGGACAAATTACAACTGTGGAACTGTTTTAGTTATTATCCTAGCGTTCATTGCTTTGATTGGTTGGCTGGTATAGACGGTAAATATCTAGGAAAAGATAAAAAATTTTACAAAGGTCAATACTTATTTACGGTTGACTGGGCTCATCCAGAGACTAATATACTAAACACGGAACATTCAGAGATTCCGCAAGAACATAAGTGCGCACATATTATGGCACTTGAAAACGGCAATTATGCTGCACAGCCAAATAACAGAATCATTTGGCATGTAAATAGTTACACAACTGACAACTCATGGCCTGATTATAAAGTACAAAATACTTATTGGGATGTGGAAGGTTCAGACTGGGTGACAGAAGATTCTGATAAAATGTTTTATGATATAGAGGATAAGGATGGCTAGTAAATATTGTAATATTTGTAATCATGAATGTCATTGTATTGGTAAAGGTTACTTTATTCAAAGCAATCAATGTGGTACATGTATTTGTGATAAATGTGATTGTGGACCTATAATTTTAGGTACACCCACTGAGAAAAAATCTTGGTGGAGAAAATTTATTAACTGGTGGGCAGGTATATATGACTAAAAAATGTAAACAATGTGAAAAAGAGTTTGAACCAAAAGACGAACTTGATTTGTTTTGTGGTCAAGATTGTAAAGAAGAAGCATTAGCAGAACTAGATTCAGGTTCTGATGAGTGTCTATCATGTCAATAAAAAGATTATCTGAAAACACTGAAATCGGTTTACCGTTACGTAATCTTTTAATGATTATCGGAGCAGTTTGTGTTGGTGCATGGTTTGCTTTCGGTGTGATTGAGAGGCTCAACCAATTAGAAACTAAAAATCAATTATTTGAAAAAGATTTACTTGAAGCATCTATTCAAAAACCAATTGACCAAGAACAATTTATGATCCTGGAATGGCAGGCAACTCAAATAGAGAAGATGCAGAAAATGTTAGAAGCAAATGTACACACAGGTGTAATGTTATCTAGTCATGAAAAAGAAATAGAGAAACTAAAAAAAGATATAGAGAAATTAAAGGATGCAACAAGAGATATAAAATTTGCAAATGGTAATGGAGCACATTAATGGTAAAATTAGTAATTGCGCTGTGTTTGTTTATAAACGGAGAATTGATTGAACATCGAATTCAAGATAATATGTCTACATGTTTAAAAATGAAAAGAGAAGCTACACGAAACATGGAGATGAATAATAAACAATTTATGTGTGGCGAAGTAAAAGCGGAACTTGAAAAAAATATTGATGGTAGTATAACTATTAATAAAATATTAGAATCAAAATGAACCTTTCCCGAAATTTTACTCTCTTAGAGCTTATCAAATCAGATACTGCTGTTAGAAAAGGAATTAATAACAATCCTAATGCAGGTCAAATAGAAAAATTAAAAGCATTGTGTGAAAATATTCTTCAACCCGTTCGGGACCATTTTGGTAGAGTCCAAGTGACTAGCGGATTTAGATCACCTGAACTTTGTTTGGCTATTGGTAGCTCTGTTAATTCACAACATGCAAAAGCTGAAGCCGCAGATTTCGAATGTGTTGGAGTTGACAATGCTGAAGTTGCTGATTGGATTAAACAAAACCTTGAAACAGATCAATTGATTCTTGAGTTTTATACTCCAGGAGAACCTAATTCAGGATGGATTCATTGTAGTTGGGTTCCTGAAAATAGAAGAGAACAGTTTATGCATGCCTATAAATGGGAAGGCAAAACAAAATACAAACCAATAATAGGAAAGGCGAAAGATTTAGTATAATAGAAAGATAAAAATGATTACAGATATATTTTGTTCTCCAATTCAGGAGATAACTATAAAAGATGATCCATTTATTAACATTGTAAATAAATATTACGAAGAACTTAAAGAAAAAAAATTATTTAAAAATAATTGGATGCCTGGAAATGATACAGCTTCTACAACCTTTAAACATAACCCAAATATTTTTGAAAAAAATTTGTATATTAAAATGTTTTTAGAATCAAAGGGTGCAAATTATTTAGATAACTTAGGTGTTTCTTTTAAAGAAGTGAAATTAGTGTCTTCATGGTTAAATGAACAGGGTAAAAATCAAACAGTAGGTTTACATAATCATAGAAGTGTAAAAGGAGAATTTGATCAGATATCTGGAGTTTTTTATGTGAAAACAATTGGAAATTATAAACAAGGTAAACTCACTTTTGTAAATCATAATCCCTATGTAGATGAATTTCCATTAAATAGTAATATTTTAAAATATACAAATGAAGTGTCATTTATTGCTAAAGAAAATAATATGATTTTATTTCCTTCAAGTTTAAATCATAAAGTAACTCCAAATTATACTAATAAAAAAAGAATAGTATTGAGTTTTAATTTAAATTTCTATACATAGATAAAGAATGACAAAATTATATAAAGTATTTAGTAAAATAGACACAGTGCATGGGTTATGTGAAGAGTGTGAAGAAGAAGCAATTTTAGTTGCTATTGTTTCTGAGTTTTATAGATGCACAAATTGTGGTCATGATACAAAACAACATATAAATGGTAGAATACGATACATGTCTTTAACTGAAAGTGATAAAGAATTTATAAAACAAAATGTTCATAGAGATAAATAATTTTTTAGACGCTTCATCTTGTGATGAAATTATAGAAAGATGCAGTTCATTTATTAATCGTGATGAACTAGGTATAGAATATAATCGTCAAGGAAACAGTGTAAACACCATAGAACATGAAGAATTAAAAGATTTAGATAAAAAAATATTTGATAGAATTGGTCTTTTTGTTTCTAAAAGATTAAGTTATAGTTTTAATTTAGGTGGTATACAAATTAAAGATACCGGGTATTCTTTTCATAGATATGAAAATGGAGACAGATTGTTTACTCATTCTGATGGAGTTTTTACATATGAAAACGATGAAACTTTTAATCCTAGAATTTTATCTTTAACTGTAAATTTAACAACTAATGAAAATGCAGATTTAATTTTTCCAAGACATAATAAATCAATAAAATCTGAAAAAGGAAAATTAGTAGCTTTTTTACCTCATTCATGTTATGAACATTATATGAATAATAATTCAGGAAAAAATAGAGATGTATTAGTTACTTGGTTAGTTGATTCATCAATTGAATGTAAGAAAATAAATAATGGCTAAACAAAAATTTACGAATTTTACACCTAGACCAAAACCACCTAAACGCCCAGGCGTTCATAAAAAATCTAGAAATAAACAAGAAAAAAGACAGCAGAAAAAAACTAAATACAAAGGCCAAGGCCGGGGTTGACATTTGTCCTTTTAAATCCTATATTATAGGTAGAAAGGAACTAAAGAAATGGCTACAAGAACAGACTTCCTTATGAGGAAAATAACTATTGAGGCCGATGAGTTAGCGAGACAATGGAACAAGACTCGGGATCCAAGCATCAGGGATCAGTGGTTTAAGAAGGTATCCCAGGTGCCGTTGATAGACTCTCATCTTCAACAAGAACGCAAGAAAACCTAGGATATAATTTCCACTCATTAATGGCTTTTTCATTAAAATACTCACCGTTGAATAGTAATTCAAAAGAGTCACCTAATCCAGAACGTACACACGTATAGTGTGTATCATGTATTTTTTGAATGTTATATTCTTCTAGTATAGGTTGGACACACTCTCCGGTTACTACTGAACATAAGTATATTGTTAATAAAAATTTCATTGATTTATGGGTTGAAATAGTTTATAATTATCCTATATTTGTTACTTTAAAATTAATGTTTGAAAGGATATAGTAATGACGGACATAAGTAAATATAAATCTGTTGCACTATCACATCAAAGTTGTGATAAGCTCGACAAGATAAGAAAGATAATTGTACCTGAGGTTTCGGTTTCAAGAGCCAAAGCTTTAGATATATTAATTAATGAGAAAGCGAGAAAATTAAATGGGAAACTCTCAATACCTAATAAGTAAAACAATTGAACTACATGAAAAAAGAGATCCAATAAGAAATTTATGGAGAAATGTTTTGATTGTAGCAATTGAAGATTTGTTAAAGAAAAAAGAAATACATATTAAATTTAACAATAAAAAATATTCTTTGGAAGAAATGTGGTTGCATCACGAAGACTTTAATTTGATTTGTGAATATGCCCAGTTTGAACCAAAGATAATAAGAAAAAGAATATATGAAGCGATACAAAAGATAGAAAGGAAATATGAAAACAAAAGAAATATGTCCGAGATGTCGGGGGAATGGTTTTATAAAAGTGATGAAATCAATAGAAGACCTAACAGAGCAAGTACTACAATGTACCCAGTGTAAAAGCGAAGGAGAAATAATGATAGATCAAGATAGAATGAAAAGCATAAAGATTGAAAGACATCTTTTAACTGTAAAACATATCAAACATTTAGAAGAAGAAATATCTAAGTTGATGAAACAAAAAGCAGAACTTCAAGATCAAGTTGATA
>Ga0222718_10005598_pt1 | contig 10147 bp, 5 predicted proteins | sample C33_27DmetaG_FD_165045 | JGI IMG/M metagenome (GOLD analysis project Ga0222718, IMG submission 165045) | Estuarine water microbial communities from San Francisco Bay, California, United States - C33_27D | ecosystem: Environmental > Aquatic > Marine > Unclassified | place: USA: California... | reverse complement strand
TACCAGTGGCTTGCCGGAATGTACGGCGGAATGATCGACGGTGTCCTGCGTGTCGGGCGGCCCGAACCGGACACCATGTTCACCCTTATCGAATATGTTGACGACAACGAAATGGTCGTCGGTGTTCTCGGCGCAGAGGACGACCCGTCACTGAACCCTGCCGAACGTGCAGGGCTTGAGGCGATGGAGTTGGAGCGTGTCATCAACCGTGCCGGTCGCCCGCTCGCCATTGTCCCCAACCGGATTTCCATTGACCGGCAACGCGGACAGTTCGACGGTTTGCTCGGCATGTTCTACACCCGTGCCCGCCTCCAAGCTCTCACCGAAATCGCCATTGAGCGCGGCATTTTCCCCGACGAATACTTGGTTGCCCGTCCCGGCGAGAACCCTGAGATCATTCAGGTTGCTGACGGCAAGGCCGGCATGTTGGGCATCATCAAGGGCGGCGACCTTCAGATCCAGCAGGTCAACCCCGGCTACAAGACTGAGCAGACGTTGGACCGGTTGGAACGCCAGGAGCGTTTGGAAGGTGCAATCCCGCCTGACTTCGGTGGCGAGTCATCCACCAATGTCCGTACCGGTCGGCGCGGCGAAAACATCCTGTCCGCCACCGTTGACTTCCGCGTCCAAGAAGCACAGGAGATTTTTGCGGCGTCACTGCTGGAAGAAGACAAGACCGCTATCGCTATCGACAAAGCGTACTTCGGCAACACCAGCAAGTCGTTCTTCATCCCTGGTCGGGCCACCGTCGGCAAAGAGGACTACAAGCCGTCAAAGCTGTGGGAAACCGATTTCCACTACGTCGCCTACTCGGCTGCCGGATCGGATGTCAACAACCTGATTATCGGTCTCGGTCAGCGCCTCGGCACCGGCATGATGTCCAAGGAATCGGCCCGCGAGGCGGACCCGTTGATTGACGATCCAGAGATGGAGCATGACCGGATCACCGCCGAAGGTGTCGAGGCTGCCCTGTTGGCGTCAATTCAGCAGCAAGCCGCAGACCCGCAGGGTCCGTACCAGCCCGCCGACCTAGCGTCTATTGTCAAGAAGGTCATGGTCGAGAACAAGCCGTTGTTCAAAGCCATCGAGGAAGTGGACAATGAGGCACGTGAACGTCAAGCCCAAGAGATGCCGCAGGGCGCACCAGAAACCATGCCCGGACTGGCGATGCCAGGGATGGGTGCGGAAGCACCGATGGCTGCACCTCCCGGCGGCGGTGGAATCGAACAACTACTCGCACAGCTGGGGTGACCTATGTCGATGACCGGTGACTACCCAAACCGTTCCGATCTGCGGAACCCTGCCACACGACGTGTCGCGTTTACAGGCCAAACGTATGGTGAGGGTGCTGCGCAGCAGCGTTCGCAGGCGCTTGTTGCTCCCGGCTCAGCACAGCAGGAAGTGGCGGCACAGCAGATGGCTGCCCGTACCCGTCCGGGCGCCCGCCCGCTGGGTCGCCCGACCGAGCGTCCTGACGAGCCAATCACTGCCGGCGCACCGTTCGGTCCCGGCCCTGGACCTGAAGCTGTGTCAATGCCGGCACGCATCATCCCAGACACCACCACCCTTGACCGTCTTATGGCGATCCACGCCAGATTTCCCAACGACCGCCTCAACCAAATCATCAGAAATCTGGTCGAAGGCTGATGGGAATTGAAGATTGGACTCTTGAAGAGGAAGACCAACTTCTCTCAGAGATCGGTGAAATCAGCCGAGCCAACTCGGTGTACACGGCTACCGTCACCCAACAGGACTCTGACAACATTGCAGAAATCTTGTTGGCGGCACCAAACGTCGATCCTGGCGTAGCGCTCGCAATCAGCGATGCGTTCAACGTTGGCATTTTCCCAACGATTGAAGTAGCCCAAGATTTTGCTAACGAGGTTGTCGAGTATGCGATGCAACGCGAACTTGACGCTGTCGAAACCGAACCCGACAAGGGCTGGTTTCGGAATATCGTCGATTATTCCTATGGCGAGTTGAAAAGAGTTAGCCGCGCTGGACTGGCTGGTCTGCAAACGTTAGAACAACTTGGCACGTCACTATTCGCGCAGGGGCAACAAGCGTTTGCCGAAGACTATTTGACCGAGGAAGGTTTACGGGGGTACGAAGAAAAGCGTGCTGAAGCCGGCATAGTCGAACCGACCGTTCCGAACTACGACATCAAAACCCTCCTGACCTCAACCGATCTTGGCGCCTACATCGCAAGCAAAGGCCAAGGCGGCGAGGGTTTTTTTGTCAATGGGCCTGCCAGAGAGCTGCAAGAACGTTCAGCAATCGCCTATCGGGGCGGCGTCACATATCCTGACGGTGAGGTGCGCGGTTACACGCCAGGTCGCGGACTCGGGTTTTTGGCCGGTCAGCCAGGTTCAACTCCTTACAACATCTTGTCGGGCGCAATCGACGCCACATGGGCACTCGCGGCACCTACCGGCGTAACCCAACTTGCCAAGGGAGTCAAAGTAGGGGCAAGAACGTTTGACGAAGCAAACGTCGCGCAAGGCTATTACCGGAGCCGAGCAGGACTCACCAACCTGGTTACTCCGCACATCGAGAAAGATCGGGTGTCGGGCTGGCTGTCCGGCTCAACCGGCCAATGGCTGACACAACGGATTGTTGACACCAACAACATCTCTGAAGCCCGAAAGTTGTTGCCGAACGCCGATCTGGACACTTGGAACAAAATCGTCGAAGCCAAAAAGTTTGACGATGCCAGAGTGTTCCTTGAAGAAAATCTTGGCACAACGGTCATGGATATTCGCAATCTGTCCACAAGCCGGTTCTCGGACATCAAAGCCAGCATGTTGGGCAACCCCGTTGCACGCCGGCTGGGCATCGAGCGATTGGCGGCATCTCGGGCCGAGTCCGGCAAACTGTGGATCGGCGGCGCAAACGATCTAGAGAAAACAGCGACGATTCGCAACCTTGAAGATTACTTGGTTGCTATGAAGATCGAGCCGGACGTTCGGAACGGTGCCATCAACCGCATGACAAAAGCCCTGCTTGGAGAGTCCGGCGACATGCGTAACGCCATTCTGGAAGCCGAAAACATTTTTGTCGAGGCATTTGCCAAGAAAGGCTTGCCCGAAGAACTGTTGCAAAACGTTTTCACTCGGTATCGGGACGAGCTAGTTGGTACACATGAGTTCAACGCTTTGGACGGAACCGACGGTGCCGGTGCCCTGTACGACCTCAGCAACCGTCTTATCAGGGGCATTGGCGAAGACGGCGCCAGAACCGGCGTTCGTGGACGCCAACAGCGTGCCGTCGGATTCCTTGACCCAGAAGGCCGGCGTTATTCAATAGCGTTGCCGGAACCCGACCGAGTGTATCGAGCCTTCAGCTCGTTGAACTGGATGTTCTCGCGAGGCGGAATCAGCCAGCGAACTGGGCGTCTTATTACCAACCCAGAACTGCCAGCGAAGTTCCGAGACGAATACGGTCGTCTCCGCCCTCCGCTTGCGGTAATCGACTTTTTCCAGAACACCATTTGGAAACGCTCTGTTTTGGCCCAAGGATCATACGGCGTGCGAATTGCCGGGTCGGGGCTTCTCCGCCAATCGTTCACCCACGGGCTGCGTTCAGGCATCATGCACCCTTACGAACTTATTACCACTGCCATGTTCCGCCAAGGTTTCGGGCAGTACAAGGGAACAGTTATGGGCGAGCCGTGGAGCGCCGCCGAGTATCTGAAGTTCAACGAAGACATGGGGCAATTTATTCGCGACGTTTCGCCGCGCCTACTGGGCGAAATCCAAAACAAGGGAACGTTGGAACTGTTGTCGTTCCGTGCCGGCAACTGGGCGCCCCAGGCCCGCCAGTCGGCGTTGTACAAGCAGGGCGTGATGGACAACATCCATTTGTTGTCCCAAGACCGCCTTGCCCGCGAACTTATCCGCAGCGATTTCGCTGTCGAAGAAATAATTGCAAAAGCAAAAAATGGCGACAAGTTCGTCGTTGACGCCCTCCGCGACCTTCAATCGCGTCTAACCAACACGTTGGAAATGGCCGATGGCACTCGCGGCACCCCGGAATTCTTCACAGCAGGCGGAAGGGTGGTTGACGAAACTGTCCGCTTTTATTTGAACGATTACTGGGTGAACAGAATCAAGACGTTTATCAAGAGCGATCCTCGTTTGCGTGAGATCGTGCTCAACGGTGACGAAAGCGGAAGGTTCGTTGATGCTGCCGGGGCGGAGCGCGTCGCATTCCAGTCGGTTGAAGGCAAGCTTCCTGCTCAAATGTTCGGCACTTACAGCGACGAGTTCAAACAGATCGTTGACGAAATGATCGAAGCTGACCCCAGTGCGTTCCCGCCGCTGGTCAAGGCGCGCATTGAACCGGTGTTGGTCGAAAGCGCAGATATGTCGCCTGCCAACAAAAACCTTTTGAGGCAGGCAAATAGGTTTGTCGATCATTTGTTTTCCGAACTGCTGACTCGCCCTGACGCTTACTTGAACCGGTCGGTTGTTTGGCGTAGAAACTATTGGTCGGCTATTGACGATCTTCTACCACAGCTCGATGAGGCGCAGGCCGGACGGCTTATCGAAAACATCAACGAGGCGTATACCTACGAGTTGCGTCTAAAGGCTGGTTTCTTGCGTGGCGCTCAGGCCGGCAAGGACGGCAAGTTCCGAGTTGAAATGTATAAGCGAGCAATGGATGATGCGACCCGCCAGCAGCGTCTTGCCGCTGTCGAAAAGCAGATCGCCGCGAGGCAGGCAAAGCCCAACGAAAAGTGGATTATCAACTATGTCGGCGGTGCCGAGCGTTGGCGGCGCATCAAAAACCTTGCTGATGGCACTTCCCCGCCGACTGGGTCTCGCACGGTCGAGGAAATCAACACGCTTGCTCACGGCTACGCCGCAGATCAAGTCAAAAAGACGTTGTACGACATCTCTGGCGCGTCCAACATCGAGCACGTTCTCAGGCTGATTTCGCCGTTTATCGGTGCGTGGCGAGAAGGCGTCGTCAAAAGCGCCAAGTTCATCGCGTCCAACCCAGAAGCAACAAAGCGGTTCTCTGTCTCATACCAAGGTCTCGAAGACTACGACCCTGACGGCGACGGACGAGGGTTCATCTACACCCACCCGCAAACCGGCCAGCAAGTGTTCTCCTACCCGTCCAACGGCATCGTCGGAACGTTGCTCGCAGGTTTCTTCGGTGCCGCAACCGGTTTCGCATTCGGACCTATTGGGGCAGCAGTCGGCGCCGCCGCCGGCACCGCAAGAGGTTTGCAGGCAGGCGCCGAAACAGAACGCTTCCGCGAAATGGGTGTTGACATCGAAGCAACGGTCCCTGTTTCGTCGCTCAACATGGAGTTACACGCCAGCCCCGGTGTGGGTGGCATTGTCCAATTGCCGCTGAATTACATCCTGAACCGCAACGTCATCCCGTACAGCGACGACTTGGCTCGCGCACTGGTGCCGTTCGGCGCACCAGAAAACGTCGCGATCCCCGCCAGCTACCGGCGTATCGCCAGCGCAATCCTCAACGATCCAAACGCGGGCGGAGAACTGGCGTCGCTACGACTCGAAGCAGCAGCCGCGCTAATCGCCACCAACAAGTACGACCGCAACGACGCCGCGTCCAACGAAAAGTTGTGGAAAGACAGCGAATCGCTGGCACAACAAATGCTGCTTTACCGTGGACTAGGGCACTTCATCGGCCCCGGACGCCCCAGATCAGAACTACGAGTGCCAACACGTTTCGAGGGCAAGGTCACACTCAACGATGTCGAGTACCTAATCGAAAACGGCAGCATCCAAACCAGAATGCTGTCGCAAATCTACAACGAGATGTACCGAGAAAACCCAGAAACCGCCGCCATCGAGTTTGTTTCTGCGTTCGGAGACAACACCTACGGTTACCTCGTCGGCTTGACGAAAGCCAACATCAGCGGTCTCGAATCGTCCCAAGAATTCTACGACTGGACAATCAAAAACAAGGATGTTGTCCAAGCCTTGCCGACGCTATACCCGTACTTCGTTGGCAACATCACCAACCAGTACGACAACTTCGTGTACCGCCGCCAGCGTGAACTGGGCGAGCGCGGACTGTGGGAATCACCAGAACTTCGCACCGAAGCGGCTGAAGCAGTCCTCGGCAACCGTCTCTACCGGACGCTAGTCCAAGCCGCTGGCCCTGAACCGTCGGACGAACAGCTCGCAATTTTGCGTGACTACAAAATCGAACTGGAAGCAAAATACCCTGGGTATCGCAGGCAGACGTTCGAGGTTGGGGCGCTTGAAGCCAAAATTGACCGTCTTGTCGAATCGGCCAACATGCCAGTTCTGGAAACAAACAGTGCCGCCGAGTCAGTCCGCATGTACGGCGTGGCACGCGACGAAGTGCTGAACGTCGCTAATCAACGTCGAGAAGCAGAGGGACGTTTGCCGGCCACCCAAAACATTCTTAGCGGCAAGGGCAACGCCGATCTCCGAGCGTTCCTCCGTTTGTACGGTGAAACGTTGGCCTTGTATAACCCGGATTTTGAGCGGGTCTGGTCTGATGTATTATTTTACGAAGTCGATCTGGAAGATTCATAATGGTGCTACGCCCAGAAACATTTGGACAACCTGAGCAGTTCCCTGAGCAGCAAATGGCTCCGGAGCAGGCGCCTGCGCCTACGCAGACCCCGACGCCGCCGACCCCGCCGACCCCTTCACAGACTACGACTCAGCCTGCGACTCCGACCATTCAGCCGTCTGGTGGAAGTTTGGCACCTGGCGGGCTTGTTGCGACGTTGGGGGACATGCTGTCGAACATCTCAACGGCTGGTGGTGCCCAGCAAGAAGACCGCGAGTATTTCCCGCCGCCACGACAAGCTTCCGACCCCAGATTCCGTCCACCCGACATCCCGGCTTCCCAGCGGACATACGATTACACCGGAGACGGGCTTGTTGACGACGACGGCAACATCCTTACTGACGACAACGGCAACACCTACTACTACGTTCCATCGGTAGACGGCGCAAACCTGTATTTCGACACCTCGCCGCAACAGCGTATGCGAATCATCGACATGATGGAACGCCACGGCTACGCGATGGAAACAATGGACCAGATCCTTGGCGGATACGAACGGTTGTATCGTTTCGCCAATGAGCGTGGCCGCGAAATTGAATCTGCTATCCGCCTTTTCGAAGCCGAGTTCCCTGAGGTCGAACAGCCAGAACCGGTGTACAGCGTCACTTCAGCTGCCGACCTCAAAGCCTCATTCCGCCAGTCGTTCCGCAACGCCACGGGCCAAGAACCGAATGCGGCTTTGATTGACCGGTTTGTCAGCATGTACCAGCAGGGAGAGCGCGAATACGGTCAAGCGTTGACAACCGGCGAAGGGGCTGTCGAAGCGCCGCCCAGCCTCCAGGTCGCGGGTCAGCAGTTCGCTGAGGAAACTCGACCGGGTCTGGTCGAGAGGACAAAAGAGTTGCAGTCGTGGAACAAGTTGTTCAACTCCATCAGAGGACCGTGGGGATAACCGATGACTCCTGAAGAACTTGCACGCATCCTGTACGACGTTGGTTTCCGGGGCGACTCTCTCGTCACCATGCTCGCTATCGCCAAACGCGAATCGGGTTGGCGCCCCGACGCACACCGATCCGACCGCCCCAAGGAAGACCTGAGCGGCGACCTTGGTCTGTTCCAGATCAACTACACCTGGTTCAAAGAAAGCGCCACCGGCCCACTGAAAAAAGAATGGCTGGCAAGCATTGGTGCGGACGACGCCACCGATCTATTCGATCCGGTTATCAACGCCCGTGCGGCGTACAAAATTTCGCAGGGGGGAACCAACCTGTTCCCGTGGAGCGTGTCGTCGGAACCGGGTGAGGGCTGGTCTGCTTCTGGCGATCCGATGAACAAGATTTCTCGGAGCGTGCTGGAAGAATCCCGTGCCGCTGTTGTCGCTGCCGGTTTGGGCAACGAAATCGGTGATGTGTCGGTCACTTCTCCGGCTGGCGATCAACCAGCACAGGTCACGTCCCCCGGCGGCACTCCGCAAGCCGAGGTTGCGCCCGGTGTGTCTACAAGTTTCCCTGTGTCGGATTGGTTGAATCCGCCGACGTTGCAAACGATTGAGGAATCGGCGGCCGCTGATGGCGTGATGGCAAGCCCTGAGTCTGTTGCTGCTGCCGAGCCAGCCGATGAGCAGACTAGTGACGGCCCTCCGCAGGAAACCGCTTACGCTTACGATGATTTCGGTATGCCAGTCCCAGACTGGCGTGACCAGTTTGGCTACTGGTGGCCTATCGTCACGTCTGACCCAGACGTGCTCAAACTTATCGAAGACGATAAGAAACTGAGCTACAGCGAGGAAGAGTTCCAAGCTCGGCTCGAACAAACGAACTGGTGGAAGAACAATCAGGCGGCTGTCCGCGAGTGGGACATGGCTTCGGCACGCGACCCTGCCGAAGCGCAAGCCCGCATCACCAACGCAGCATCCATCATTCGTGATCTTGCGCTCGACCTGAACATCCGGTTGTCGCCACAGCGCCTCAACGAGATTGCCCGCGATTCATTGCGGTTCGGCTGGACCCAACAGCAAGCCACGGAAATCTTGGGCGCCGAAGCGTTCTACAACGAACAGCAAGCAACATCCCTCCAGTTCGGGGTGTACGGCAACACGATCCAACAGATCGCCAACAAGTATGCGGTTTCGCTCAACCCGAACGACTATCGCGGCACATTGGAGCGGTTCGCTACCGGTCAAGAAACCGAAGCATCACTCGAAGCATTGTTCCAGCAGCGTGCCGCCAGCCTGTACCCAGCATTGTCCGAACAAATCATGGGTGGTCGCACCGTCGCTGACGCACTCGACCCGTACATGAAGAAATACGACAACATTTTTGGCGGGTCGATCTCGGCGCAAGAATTCGTCAACAACGACGAACTGATGCAAGCCGTCACCTATCTGGATCCGTCCGGCAACGAACGTCGCATGACTTCATCGGAATGGGGTCGGTATCTTCGCACCAGCCCAGCGTTCGGATACGAGTACACCGACGAGGCTGTCGGACGCGCCTATCAGGTTGTGGACAAAATCGCTAGCACCTTTGGAGCTTTGTAATGTCTGACGCACCGGTTTCCAACCCGCAGGCAGTAGCAATGGAAGAGCCACCCGTTGACATCCAGGCATTGCTGGACCAGCAGGCGTCACAGTTTGAAAGCCAAATCAGCGCGTTGCGTCAGCAAGAAGAAGAGCGCTTGACCCGCGAACGCCAATCGGCAAAGCAAATCATCACTGCACGATTGGCCGACTACGGGCTGGAAGGACTGGGCGACTTCGTCCACAACCTCGTGTTCACCGAAGGCGTTTCAGACACCAACGTCATCATGGGCCGCCTTCGCGAACAACCCCAATACAAGAAACGGTTTGCTGGGAACGAGGCTCGCCGCAACGCCGGCCTCAACGTGCTGTCCGAAGCCGAATACATCGCAACGGAAAACCAGTACCGTCAGCTGATGCGCCAGTCTGGGCTGCCCTCAGGGTTCTACGACAGCAACGAAGACTTCACCAACCTCATCGCTAACGACGTATCCATCGGGGAACTTTCAGAGCGCGTCAACCAAGGCTACGAGGCAGTCGCCAACGCCGACCAGTTCGTTGTCGGGGAAATGCGTCGCCTGTACAACATCGGTGACGGTGAACTCGCCGCCTACTTCCTTGACCCTGAGCGGGCAACGCCAACATTGCTGCGTCAAGCCCGATCCGCTGTCGTGGCCGGTGCCGCGATGCGGGAAGCCGGCATGGAGATCACCCAGGAGCAGGCGCTCGGTTTGGAGCAGGCAGGAGTGAGTGCTGAGCAGGCACGTGCTGGTTTCCAAGCCATCGCTGGGGCACAGGAACTGTTCGGTGCGCTACCCGGCCAGACCGGCGAAGCGATCACTGCTGAGGAACAGGTTGCTGGGGTGTTCGGCACCTCTGCTGCCGCCCAGCAACGCATCCGTCGCCGCACCCGTGAACGGCAAGCCGAGTTCGAGGCAGGCGGCGGGTTCGCCGCACAAGGATCACAGGTCACCGGCCTCACCTAACTCTGCTACACTTTTGTCGATGCCCAGATAGGGCAGGAACCCCCAAACGGGGAGACATAGCAGCACCGACATCTGCCTCCGGGTGTTGGTTGGGCGAAGGAGTGTACAACTGAAT
>Ga0222718_10005595_pt1 | contig 10150 bp, 16 predicted proteins | sample C33_27DmetaG_FD_165045 | JGI IMG/M metagenome (GOLD analysis project Ga0222718, IMG submission 165045) | Estuarine water microbial communities from San Francisco Bay, California, United States - C33_27D | ecosystem: Environmental > Aquatic > Marine > Unclassified | place: USA: California... | reverse complement strand
AACGTTCTCCCTCTCCGAGGGGGGCTTGGGGTAGGGTGGTAGGGCGATGACCGGGTATGACCACCAGTTCCGGCAGGAACGGGCGCAGCTGTTAGCGGATCGCCCGCCGTGCGTTTGGTGTCGAGCTGCGGTTGCTACGCAGGCTGACCATGTACCGCCTCTAGGGGCTTTCCCACCTGGTGAATGGGTAGGGCGGCTGGTGCCTAGTTGCGGGCCGTGTAACGCTTCACGTGGCGGCCAGTTCCGTCATCAGAAACAACAACCAAAACCCGTGAACAGCAGAAGGTGGTAGCAATGGGACGACATCGAGAAGCCGTCAACAAATTTCTAGAGACAGCGCAATGCGACGAAGTGACCGCAGCGACGCTTCATGGCTTGGCTGACCGGTGGGACATCATTGAGGCTACCCAGGAGGGCACTGGGCAAATACCGCAGTTAGCCGCAGTTTTGCTGAATACGGCCCAAAGCTGCCGAATACCTGTTGAGGATGTCCTGCAATCGCTTGAATTGGAGCTGCGGGGCATGACATGAAGCAGCCGTACTACCAAGACGACCACGTGACCATCTACCACGGCGACACACTGGACATTCTTCCGACGCTCGAAAATTGCGGTGCGCTAATCACTGACCCGCCCTATTCGTCAGGCGGTCAATTCCGAGCGGATCGCAGCCAACGAGTCGTCGACAAGTACGTCCAGACACAAACAAAAAAAGGCGACGCTAAGCACGTCCGAGAATTCGAAGGCGACAATCGTGACCAGCGATCTTTCCTTGCCTGGATGATGCTTTGGACTAACGCCGCTCGGCGTGCTTGTGTCACTGGTGCACCGTTTGCTGTGTTTACCGATTGGCGACAATTGCCGACGATGACCGACGCCGTTCAGGCTGGCGGCTGGGTCTGGCGCGGCATCGCAGTTTGGGAAAAACCAAGCGCTCGCCCGATGTCTGGCAGATTCACCAATCAAGCCGAATATCTGGTGTGGGGATCGGACGGCCCGATGGAGCAGTGGGACAACTACCCGCCCGGCGTGTTCCGGTGCGGTACGCCTAGAGGCGAAGATCGGACCCACCCGACACAAAAACCCGACGAGCTAATGCGGTGGGCGTTACAAATTGTACAACCGACCGAAGCGCCAGTACTCGACCCGTTTATGGGTTCAGGCTCGACACTTCGGGCTGCCAAGGATCTCGGCTTGCGCGCTATCGGGATCGAGGTTGACGAGCAATCGTGCGAAGACGCAGCAAAACGCCTCGCTCAAGAGGTGCTGCCCTTATGACGTGCCCGCCGGCTTTGCACTCCACGCCAGCATCTAACGCACCTAGTCGAGGGCCGATGCTTGCACAGGTCGCTGAGATCATGGGGCTAAACCTGTTCGGCTGGCAACGGCAGGTGGCCGATACAGCCCTTGAGCTTGACGCTATGGGCCGCTACCGTTTCAGGCAGGTCGGAGTGTCCGTAGGGCGTCAGAACGGCAAAACAGCGCTACTGAGCGCCCGTATTGGCTTAGAGCTGTTAGGCGGTGGCCATGTGGCTTACACAGCTCAGGACCGTGGCGGTGCCCGTAACAAATGGTTAGAAGCGGTTGAGATGCTGCGGCCAGGTTTAGGTTCACGGTTCGCACAGTTACGCCTAGCAAACGGATCCGAAATGCTCACAATGGCAAATGGCGGCACGTTCCGGATCGTTACCCCTAACCGTGAAGGTGCCCGAGGGCTAACGCTTGACCTGGTGGTAATCGACGAAGCGTTAGCGCACGGCATGGACCTGATCGCTGCACTAGGGCCGACAATGGCTACCAGGCCATCAGCTCAGCTGTGGATCGCTTCTAACGCCGGCGACCATCGCAGCGAAATGCTACGCCACTACCGGGATCTCGGACGCAGCGGGGATAGCCCTAGTCTGGCGTGGTTTGAGTGGGCAGCCGCCGACGATGACGACCCAGACGACCCAGAAACGTGGCATAAAGCAATCCCGACGTTGGCTGAGGCTCAAGGCGTTACGCTCGACGCTGTAGCTGACGCTCACAGCACCACGACCGCTGACCTATTTGACCGGGAATGGATCAACCGCTGGCCGTTGGAAACCGCAGCCTTTGCACTCGACGTTGGCGAATTTCAGCGGCTGCTATGCACCGAACAGCCCCACGGCGACAAACTGGCGCTGGGTGTCGATATCAGCCCGATGAGAGACACCAGCAGCATTTGCATTGCTTCAGACACTGGGGAACGCCTACTGGTTGAAGTCGTAGATCATCGGCCAGGTGTTGGTTGGCTACCTGCTCGGATTAGTGAACTGGCCAAACGATGGAACGCTACCGTTGTTATCGACGCCGGAGCTGCGTCAGCAACGCTGCTACCGCACCTGCAACACTTAAACCTGCTCGAGGTCGGCGCAAGGGACTACGCAGCGAGCTGCGCTACTTTCTACGATGCGGTCAAAGATGGCACACTGGCACACCTGGGGGATCCTATTTTGACTGATGCGGTGGCAGCGGCAACCCGCCGTAGGTTGGGGGACCGTTGGGCGTGGAAACGCACTAGCGATGATGCCCCAATCACTCCGCTCGTTGCTGCTAGTCTTGCATTGTGGGGCGCAGTAGCGGCCCAACCGAAACCTACACCGCAGGTGTTCTAATGCTTATTTCGTTACAGCTGGCAGGGCTGGCGCTAGCCATCGTGTCAGTAGGACTAGCCGCAGGTATTTGGGCGGCTGGTATCGCACTTGGTTTGTCCGTGACGCTAGTAGCCGCAGCGATTGAAGCTGGTAACCGATGATAGGGGACCTGTTTCGCCGCAACGTGCAAGAACGGGCCACCACAATCGAGCTGCCTAGCCGCAACCTGACCGCTCAGTCCATCACCGGGCCAGTCAACGTCACTAGGGCAACGCTGCTGTCGTCAGTAGTGGCGAACAGGTGCGTTGCGTTGATAGCTGACCAGCTCGGCAGTTTACCGTTGCACGCTGAACGCAACGGCGAACCAATCGAAACGCCGGCGCTTCTGCGGCAACCAGAACTAGACCGCACCCGGTCAGAATTCATGAGCGCACTGGTCGTGTCCATGCTGGTAAACGGCAACGCCTACCTGCTGTTGGGCCGCCGTGACCCGCTCGGGTTCCCTCAGTCAGTTGTGCTACTCGACCCCGAAGCGATCCAGGTTTACACCCGTGGCGGTATTACACATTACAAAACCGCTAACGGCGAGATAGACCCAGAAAATATCCTGCACATCCGGAATTTCACGCTGCCAGGTCACGTCGTCGGCTACGGGCCGCTCGACTTCAACAGGCAGGCAGTCGCTCAAAGCATCGCTGGCGACCAGTACGCAGCTCAAGCATTCGTGTCGGGTGCGCTACCCGATGGCGTGCTCATGTCCGAAAATGAGATTACCAGCGAACAAGCTAACGACCTCAAACAGGCATGGATCGCTGGGAATGGTGGCAGGCAACGTGGCCCGGCAGTGCTTTCGGGTGGCGTCAAATATCAGGCGCTCGAGTTCTCGTCAGTCGACATGGAGCTGCTCGACTCACGGCGCTACAACGCAATACAGCTGTGCACGTTGTTTGGTGTCCCGCCGCACTTAGTCGGCGTTCCGTCGCAGGACTCTAAGACCTACAGCAACGTCCAGCAGGACTCAACGTTTTTCGTCAGGTTCACCCTTCGGCCGCTCGCCATCAAAATCGAACAGGCGCTTTCAACATTGCTACCCAGAGGCCAACGAGCCGTGTACAACTTCGACGCTGTACTGAGAGCCGAAACGAAAGAACGTTACGAAGCGCACAAAATCGCACTCGACGCAGGGTTCATGACTATCGAAGAAATTAGAGCATTGGAAGGCCTGTAAATGGACATCGAACAGCGCACAGTAGCTTTCGACGGCATCGAAACCCGGACCGATGACGACGGTTTCCGTCACCTGGTAGGCGTTGTCGTGCCGTGGTCTGGCACCTACCGGATGCCTAACGGGATCACCGAATCGTTTGAGCGTTCAGCGTTCACCAAAACGTTGCACGAACGTGGCGACCGCATCCCCTTGTATCAGCAGCACGCTACGCAAGACACGCTGCCCGTAGGCACGTCCGTAAGCTGGGAAAACACGAACGACGGGCTAGTTGCTGACTTTCGTATGGCCCGCACCGAACGGGCAGCCGAGGTTCTGTCTCTCGCTGAAGATGGCATGGTATCGGGGCTGTCTGTCGGGTTTGTGCCGATCCGTAACCGGCAAGAAACCCGTAACGACCGGCCGCACGTCGTGCGAGTAGAAGCCCGACTAGACCACGTGGGGTTTGTTGCTAAGCCGGCTTACGACGATGCCCGAGTTTTGGCAGTTCGCCAGTTTGACCCAGACAACGAAGAACACGCACCGTTGCTGGCCCGTTGGCGTGGAGTGTGGACAGCATGACGATGAAAAGCGAACGGCTCACAGTCGGGTTGACAGCTGTAAAGATTCTCGACGATGACAACATCAACCGCCGCATTTACTTTCACGACAGCTCTAGCCACCCTGTCTATTTAGGCGGTTCTGACGTGGCGGTAGCTAACGGCCTTGAGATCCCCAAAAACCTGCTGCTCGAAATGTACATCCCTGCCAACGAAGAGCTTTGGGCTGTCTCAGGAAACGCCGACCAGGCGGTATCCATTCTTTACCAGACAGACTGATGGTTGCAGCGCCGGACTACATAGCGGCCAACGCCCGCCGAGGGCTACGGCTACTTGAGTTCGCTGGCGACGGGCTACGACAAAAAACGATAAACGACGCACGCCGCATAGCCTCCGGCACCGTCCCCCACGAAAAAATTAGGCTAATGGGTCCGTGGTTCGCACGCCACCGAGCTGACCTAAACAGCCGCCGTGCCCGTGCCTACCTAAACGGCGACACCGACCGCCCATCACCTGGCCAAGTAGCATGGCTACTTTGGGGCGGAAGCATCACTGGTGACGTGATGGCCGCAGCCCGTTGGGCTGAACGACAAGCCGCTAAAGCCGAACGATCCCACAGCAAGCAAGGCGCTGTGGTAGAATCGTCAACAAATCGCGCCGCCAGCGACGCCGCTTCCTGCACCTCTCTGGCACCCGAAACCAAATAAACGCAACTACCAGAAGAAGGGGCTACCAATGCGTTTGCTAGACCAGTTGGTGCAGGAACGGGCCGAGCTGTCCGAAGCGGTCGAGGGCATTCTCGAGCGTGCGGCTGACGAAACCCGAGACCTGACCGAAACCGAAGACAAGAACCTGTCCGAACTGAAAGTCCGGGCAGATGAGCTTGACGAGCGTATCGCTGAACTTCGTTCCGTCCAGGTCGCCAATCTCGAGGCCGCTAAGCTGCGGGCCGAGGTCGCTGCCACCGACGAACCCGAAAGCCGTGGAGCTGCTGCGGTCGTCAAAGTCGGTGACGAACCGTTGACCTACAGCGAGCACCGTGCCGATCGTTCGTTTTTCTCGGATCTGTACAACTCGCAGGTTTACGGCGACATTGACGCCACCGAGCGTTTGCGTTCCCACCGTGCCGAAATGGAACACCGGGACGGCACCACCGCTAACTATGCCGGTCTGGTCGTACCGCAGTACCTCACCGAGCTTGCTGCCGAGCTGGCCCGTGCTGGCCGCCCGGTCGCTGACCAGTGCACGGGGCTACCCTTGCCATCCGATGGGCTTAGCATCAACATCAGCCGTGTGGTCCAAGGTTCGAGCGCTGCGGTTCAGGCTGCGGAAAACGACGCAGTTTCCGAAACTGACATCGACGACACGCTGTTGACCGTAGATGTGCGGACGATTGCTGCTGGCCAGCAGTTGAGCCGTCAGGCCATCGAGCGGGGCACTGGCGTTGACGCTCTTGTCGCTGCCGACATGATGGGCGCAGTTGCCACCACGCTTGACAACCAGGTGCTGAACGGTTCTGGCTCGTCTGGTCAGCTGCTCGGTATTGCTTCTATCTCGGGTGTCAACGAAGTCACCTACGACGACGCAAGCCCGACCGGCTCGGAGCTTTACAGCAAGATTATTGACGGTATTCAGCAGGTCAACGCTAACCGCTACGCTGCTGCCGACCTGATTATCATGCACCCTCGCCGGTTGGCGTTCTTGCAGGCTGCTGTTGACGGTTCCAACCGTCCGCTGGTCGTCCCGCAGGCCAACGTGCCGCAAAACGCTATGGGCGCTGGCCCGGTCGCCGGTTACGGCAACACCGGAGTGCAGATCGCTGGCGTTCCCGTCGTAACCGACGCCAACGTTGTCACTAACGCAGGTGGCGGCACCCAGGACGAAATTTACGTCGTCCGTCGTGCCGATATGTTGCTGTTCGAGGACGCTGGAGCGCCCGCCATGGTGCGGATGGATCAGACCGCCGGGCTAAACCTGACCGTCACGATGGTGGCCTACCAGTACGCCTGCTTTATCGGTGGGCGCTACCCGGCTTCTATCTCGAAGATCGGTGGCACCGGTCTAGTGACGCCGACCTTCTAATAGGTCAAGACTTCCCCGATAGGGGTTCACGGTCCGGGCGGCTGGTGGTGATGTTCTCCAGCTGCCAGCCGCCCGGTTTCCCACACTGAGGAGCGAAAATGGCAACACTTTGGGAAAAGCAAGCACCTAGCCGAGTGCAGAAGCCTGTTAGCGACGCTGTAAAGCCCGCTGCTGCGCCTAAATCAGTTCCGGCCAAGAAAGCCGCTAAAGCGACCAAAAAGGCCGCCAAGAAACGCTGACAATGGCTTACACCGACCTAGCGACTGTCAAAGATTATCTAGGCATTCCGTCTGGAGAAACTAGCGAAGATACACCGCTGACGGCTGCTGTCAACGCTGCTACCGACCTGGTGAACGGCTACTGCAACACCAGCTTCGAGTCCACGGTAGAAGCACGGGTGTACCGTGCAGATGATCCCTACATTTTGCTAGTTGACCAGTTTTCGACCACGACCGGTTTGGTAGTCAAAACCGACACCAACAATGACGGCACCTATGACACGACGTTGACGATCACGACCGACTTTGTGGTGCAGCCATACAACGAACCGCCGTTTACGTCGCTGCTAAACGTGTCAAACGCATGGCCACGTTACGAATCGCAACGCCCGGCAGTTGAGGTGACCGCAAACTACGGCGACCAGAACACCAACGGGGTTCCCTACGCTGTCCAGCAAGCTGCACTAATCCTTGCTGCTAGGTTGTATCAGCGGAAATCGTCGCCGCTGGGGATCATGACCGGCTTCGCTGACTACGGCATCGCACGAATTAGCCGCCAAGACCCTGATGTGGCTGCTCTACTGCAACAGTACAAACGGCTAGGGACCGCCTAGTGGCCGACTACAACGCCATACGCAGTGGGTTAGCTACAGCGCTCGACACGCTGGATGCGTTTCTGGTCGTGCATTCAACGGTGCCTAACCGTGTCGTTCCGCCGGCGGCCATTGTGGTGCCCGGCAGGCCAGTAGTTGAGTATCACCAAAGCATGGATGGCACCGCTGGGATGTTGCAGCTGTTCCGGTTTGAGATCGTGACAGCGTTGCAGTCAATGACCGAAGATTACGCACAAGCCGACCTAGACGAACTGGTGAGCGGTTCAGGTTCGGTACAAGCAGCGTTAGAAACCGACCCGACGCTAGGCGGGGCGTGTATCACGTTGCAGGTTACTCAGGCCAGTGACTACGGCATGGTAGAGTTCGCAGATAGCAGCTTTATTGGATGCCGTTTCAGTGTGGAGGTCTACGCACGATGACAACTTACAAAGTACTAAGTGACCGGCTCGCAGGTCACGAAAAAGGCTCGACGGTCACCGTCAAGCAACTACCCGGAGCGAATATTGACGCACTGGTAGCCGCCGGCCATTTGGCTGAACAACCCAAAGAAACCAAAACGAAGAAAGTTGAGGCCGAATAATGGCTGTATTCATGTCCAACGACGTTGAACTGACGGTCAACAGCGTTAGCCTGTCTGACCACGTTGCCAGTGTCAGCTGGTCAGAGTCCGCAGCGGAACTAGACAGCACCGCTATGGGTGACGGAAACATTACCCGAGTTGCGGGGCTGAAAGACGGCAGCGTGTCCATTGAATTTCATCAGGACTTTGCAGCATCGAGCGTGTACGCCACGCTTCAGCCGCTGCTGGGCACCCTCACGACCGTTACCGTCAAGCCAACCAGCGAAGCGACCAGCGCTACTAACCCGCAGCACAGCGTCAGCTGTCTCGTCACCGAGCTGCCCGTCATCGACTCGGGTGTAGCGGATCTGGCTACGGTCAGCATCACCTGGCCGTTCTCGGGTGCTGTCACGGTAACCACCGCCTAGTCTTATGCTCGATATCGCCATCACCATAAAGCTGGAGAGCGACAGCGAGCCGTGGACCGTCTACCCGACCACGGGCACGCTTCTAGCGTTTGAGCGTCACTACGGCAGCGCCGTAACGTCAGCCGGAGAAGCATTAGCAACCGGGCGGCTAGAGTATGTCGCTTTTCTTGCGTGGGAATCACGACGCAAAGCGGGCCACACTGTGCCACCGTTCGACAAATTCCAGCTACAAATCGAGGATCTGGATATCGACACCAGCGCAGGTGACCGCCCTTTAGCCGAAGGTCAGTCGCCTACCTGATTGCCGTTCTGGCCGTTGAAACTGGCCAGCCCATTTCCGAACTGCTCGAAGCCCCAACAGCGGTCATCCGTGGTCTGTATGCCGTCCTGAACGAACGCCGCAAACAGCAAGAAAAAGCAAACCGGAGAAGGTGAAATGCCTAAGCCAGCAATCGAAATAGAAGGCGGCAGAAAGGCCCGCCGGGCGTTGCGAGAAGCTGGCGACGACATGACCGAGCTGAAAGCTTTGCACCGCAGTTTGGCTGATGACGTCGCTGGGACAGCCAAAACTAAAGTACCGGTGCGGTCGGGCCGTTTGCGTAACAGCATCCGAGGGTCTGGCACCAAAACAGCTGCACGGGTCCGAGCTGGCAACAACCGCAAGTCAGGCCCAACTAGCGTCCCATATGCTGCGCCGATCCACTTCGGTTGGTCATCGAGAGGCATCAAACCACAACCGTTTTTGTACGAAGCGTTAGACATCCGGCGGCAGGAAGTCGTGGACGCCTACAATAGTCAAATCCGGCAAATACTCCGTAGAAGGTTCTAGGGTTAGCTATGGCCAGTAACACCTCGGTTATCAACGTAGCGGTCCTAGCCGACACCAAACAATTTGCCCGCAAGATGGGCGAGGCCAGCAACAAACTAGGTGCTTTTGCGTCTAAAGCTGGGCGAGTTGGTACCACGGTCGCTAAAAGCTTTGCAGTCATTGGCGGTGCAGCGGCAGGGCTAGGGGTAGTTGTTGGCAAACGATTTTTCGACCTGGGCGAAGAACTAACCTCACTCGACCAGAAGATAGGCACGGTTTTCAACGACCGGTCACGGCAGCAGGTCGTTGATTGGTCGGACGAAGTAGCTCACCGAATGGGGCTAACCCGCACTGAAGCGCAGGGCCTAGCAGCCAACGTTGGTGACCTGCTCAAACCGATGGGGTTCACAGCTGAAAACGCTGCCGACATGAGCACTGAACTAGTTGGACTGGCTGGTGCGCTGTCGGAATGGTCAGCGGGGCAAAGCTCGGTTCGAGAAACCGCCGACATCTTGCAAAAAGCGGTTCTAGGTGAACGTGAAGGGCTAAAACAGCTTGGCATCAGCATAAATCAAGCCGAAGTAGACCAGCGAGCGCTAGAAATCGCTACCTATTTTGGGCGTGACTCAATCGACGCACAAACCAAAGCGTTGGCAACCCAATCGTTGATACTTGAGAAATCACAGGACGCACAAGACGCCTATGCGGCTGGTGGTAACAAACTGACCGAAGCATCAAACCGGTTGCGTGCTGCTTTTGGCGAAATCCAAGAAAAACTGGCCCGCAAACTGCTACCAGTGTTCGCTGTCGTAGCCGAAAAAGTTCTAGACCTCATCGAAATATTTGAAAAAGACGGATTTGCCGGTGCAGTAGAGGCTGTAGGCACAAAGATGCAAGCAGCTGTGCCAGTCATCAAACGCTATCTAGGGCAATGGTTGAGTGCGTTTGCTAGTTGGGCGTATTCGCTTATCGGGCCAATGCTTAGAGGCTTAGGGGACTTGCTGCGGCGGTTTGGCAGCTGGTTCGTCAATGACGGCTATGCACTTATTATTGTAAAGCTAGG
>Ga0222718_10005591_pt1 | contig 10154 bp, 11 predicted proteins | sample C33_27DmetaG_FD_165045 | JGI IMG/M metagenome (GOLD analysis project Ga0222718, IMG submission 165045) | Estuarine water microbial communities from San Francisco Bay, California, United States - C33_27D | ecosystem: Environmental > Aquatic > Marine > Unclassified | place: USA: California... | reverse complement strand
GTTCTAACTCCAAGCTATCTTCAAAATCTTTAAATGATGAAAATGTCTTTTTAGAACAAATTAGTGCAAATAAAGCAACTTCTTCATTGGACCTTATAGACAAGATCGATGAATGGGCAGTAGAAAATCAGTTACATTTCAAATATAACGATGGAAAAACTGCTACTCGTCAATACAGGCTTGATAATGATAAAAACACTTTGCTATGCTCTACAACTTCAAAAGGTGAGATAAGCTTTAGATTAGGAGAATTAAATAAAATATTGTCAACTGAAGGATATAAAGATTTGTTTACATTTTTAGAAACAACATTTGGAAATACAATATTTGCCAAGCCAAAAGATGAAGATGCTGGACCACAATTTGCAAGTATCCTAGTCAGCAATATAACTCAATCGGAACTCAGTAAGTTATTGGAAAAGTTTGAAGATATTTTTGAGATTTAATAGTGACTTTTTTGTCCTTTTATATGCGTAATATACTTTTATGAAGCAAAAAATTGTATATGTAGATATGGACAATACAATTGTTGACTTTAGATCTGGTATTGAAAAACTTTCTAAAGAAGATCAAGAAAAATTTAAGGATAATCTCGATGACCATCCTGAGATATTTGCATTAATGGAGCCAATAGACGGTGCAATTGAAGCTTTAAAAGAACTTAATAACCATTTTGATTTATATATACTCTCAACAGCTCCATGGGATAATCCAAATGCTTGGAAGCATAAGAGAGAGTGGGTAGAGAGGTATTTTGGTAAAGGAAAAGAGAATATATTCTATAAAAAAGTCATTCTCTCTCATCATAAAAATTTAAACAAAGGAGATATCTTAATTGACGACAGGCCAAACAATGGTGCCGAGAAGTTCAAAGGCAAGTGGATACAATATGGTTCAGAAAAATTTCCAGATTGGGAGACAATTTTACAAAAACTTAAACCTAGGTTTTATAAAACTAAGAGTGTTTTTTTCCTTTTACTCATATCTGTACTTTTAGTACTTGGAAATAGCTTCTATGATTTTGAAACTTATAGTTCCTTAGTTGATGAAGAAAGCAACGATATCCTTGATATACAAAAGACTGATCTAATTCCCGATAGTTCAACCACTACAACTGTTTTTAATCAGCAGTTGGCGAATGAAAATTTTGAATCAACCTATATAATTAATCATTTCAAAGAAACTTTCTACTTAAATCCAGGCGAAAACAGTGTCAGTTTTATGAGCGATTGGCTAGGTGAAGCTACATATTACAGGGATGGAAGTCAGGATTTATCCGAAGAAGACCTATTAAATATTAATGAGATAAGTATTAATGGAGTAATTTGTAGTAAATTAATTCAAGTAGAAACCGAAGCCTATCTTGATAGATACCATCCTTGGTCTAAAGATATTAAAGATATTGAGACATACAGATGTAACGATCAAGAAGAAGCTCTTCTCTATGGAAGTCCATTTTTTGCAGATGAAAAGTGGTGGATATTTAAAAACATCGATTTTAATTATAAGGATGTAGAGTGTGATAGCCCTTGTCAGCCAGAAATCAACAACTTTGCAACTTTAGTACAGATTGATGAGACTTCGCTAATTTACAATATATACAAACCTATTTCTGATGAAAAGTGGAAACTGTCGAAACCTTGGTTGCAATATTTGGAATATATGTGGAATATATACTGGATTTTTGATCTAATCGATATATCCGAAACAGAGTATGAAGTTGCCTATTCTGAGTTATTTCTAAACCCAGCATTCACCATTTTTAATGGTGAAGATTATTTTAATTGTTATTTATATGGTGGAGTTGGTATGACAGGGCCAGATTGGGTGGATGGTTTTTTTCCTCAACCTGTAGAAACTGTCGTAGACAAATTTAATAATTTTATAGTGGGAGGTTATTATTGGAGTTGGGGTTGCTTTCTTGACGAAAGAGAAGATGAAGAAGCAGATATTTATATTAATGGTTCAGGGCCACCTATTGTGTACCCGCATTCACTTAACAATGAAAATATAGGAAATGGATGGGTAATGTATGGAACTCAGAGTAGGCCAAATAATTTAGTTTATGAAAAAGGAGTTTTCTACCCAATAACTTCTTTTTATTGGTTCAACGATGGAAACACACCAAGTATTGATTTTGTTTGTAACTATTTAGAAGAAAATAATATAAAACAACAAAATTACTTTGAACCTCTTTATTCAGATTGTACAGAAAATAGCTAAAAACTTATAAACGAAGCATATTTATAATTAGTAGTACATCAGGAGTGAATAAGAAATTATTCCGCCAACCTGCTTGAGGAAGTAAGGTGGCAGAGAATGTGGTCTTAATTGACAATTAGGTTCCTCGTTGAAACGAACTGATGCAGTTCGTTTTTTATTTGCTCTTGGTTTTGTCAAAGGAGTAAATACATGTCAGTACATGCACAGGGATTAGCTTTAAAAGCAGATCGGCAGATGATAAAAAACTTCGAGGAAACTGGCTTATATGAGTCAAATATAGAAAGAAAAAACAGAGAGGAAAAACAGTTGAAAAGAACAAAGAGATTGAGATCTATCAAGAAACACCATGTTTCATTGCTAGGTGATAGCATCATTGACAACAAAGTCTATGTAGAAGAAGGTGAGTTATCAGTAACAGAACACTTACAACACAACTCTTCATCGAATTTCACTATGATTGCTGTTGATGGAGACACAACAGAAGATGTGTTAGAGAACCAACTAGACAACTTAAAAGAACCTGTATCACATATCGTTCTCTCTATTGGTGGAAATGATTTGCTACAAAATTTACATTTACTTCAGGATGAGACAAGCGGTATGAAGTTTGCCCTAGAGAAGTCATCTGAGCTTATTGGTGAAATTCAAGAGAACTATACAAAAATACTTGAACACCTTTCACAATATGATGCAAAAGTATTGCTATGTACAGTGTATGAAGGCGATCTGGAGTCAGATGTCTTGTTAGCTGATTATGATAAAGCTGGTCAGGCAATGTTAAAAATGCACAACGATACTGTGTATTATCTAGCAAGCAAATTTGATGTAGATGTTCTAGAACTCAGAAATATATTTACTAACAAAGAAGATTACGCAAATCCAATTGAGCCATCACACATTGGTGGCGAGAAATTGGCAAAAGCTATCATTCAATGGATGAAAAATAGTTGAAAAAGGCTGTAAACATTGGTTTTTTAAATTTTTGTAACCTTTTCTGTCACAGTAAAGGTCTAAGCTAACCCTGCAAGGGAAAATAAAAAGGAGATAAATGACTGAAAGTAACGATATCCAAGTAAAAGAACAGCTAAATATTCGATTAGTGCTTGATCGATCTGGCTCTATGAGCTCATGCAAAGAAGAGACTGTTGTCTCAATCAATGAGTACATCAATGAAATTCAAAAAGAAGCTGTAGAAGGGGTATTTACACTAAGTACATTTGATAATAGATCTTTCGATATTCCTATTTCTCGAATTCCTATTAGAGAATTAACAACATTAGGAGAAGACATTCTTATGCCAAGAGGTGGAACCCCTCTCTATGATGCAATTGGTACAGCAGTACATGACTTGAGTACATTCACTCACACAGAGAACGAGAAGAAGGTGCTTGTAATTGTTACCGATGGGTATGAGAACGCTTCAAGAGAATATACAAGCGATGCCATAAAACAACTTATTGAAGAAAAGACAAAAGAGGGATGGTTAATCCTTTATCTTGGCGCAGATCATGATGCGTTTAAACAAAGTAGGGATATGGGATTTGAAAGTGCCAAAACTCTTCATTATGCAAAAAAAGATTCAAGGGATGCTTTCAAAGCAGTTGCTACAAGAACCTCTACTTTATACAAAAGTAGTAGGTTTGATAAAAATGAGTTTCTTGCTGAAGAGAGAACTATGGCGAATAAAGAAATGTACAACTACGAAGAAGAATAATTATTTTTCTTACCAATAAATTGTTAAAAAGAGCTCTGTATAGGGCTCTTTTTACTTTGGTCTACATTTTTTGCAGTCTTTAATAGTTAATATATTTTTTATAAAGACCTTTTCTTCTTCAAACTTGGGATTTAGCATTAAAGTATCGATAATTTTGTTTAGATTTTGAATTTTTTTAACCAAGGTCAGTTCAGTAAAAGTATAAGATTCTTTTTGTGGAGCCAATTCAGTATATTTATACAGAAACTTTTCAAACTCTGCTTCATTAAAACCTAAAATTTTTGCAACTTCGACTTTTGAATAAACCCCTTCTTTTCTCATTTTATTTTTCCAAATATATAGGATCAGATTCAAGAATAGGTTCAGGTTTTGCAAAGTCTTGCCAAGAAGTGAAGCACTCATCTGAACAAACAAATGCTATTAACCTTCTTCTAGGTTCAAAAGACTTGTACAACCACCACTTATCATCATAAAAAAATGGTTGTCCATATAAATAAAATTCACCATCGAAGTTATCTAAATCGAGATTTTCCATACAGTTATATGTAGAAAAATTTTGTGAATCATATATAGAACTATTATCAATAAATTGTTCAAGTGGATGAGTACTGCTTAAAAGAGCTCGTGGTTGAGAAGTCCATACTTTTACGCACTCGTATCCATCAATTGATATAATCCTGAAATTCTCATCCTCTGGGGTTTGTTTATCTCCCCACTGCCATTTTTCTAAAACTCTTGAGGTTTTTTCAAATTCGTTTTGAGTCAATACAATATCTTCTTCCCCTTCAATATATAAGAAAGCATCATCGTACTCTGAAAACGATTCATAAAGGGAGAACGCATAGAATGCAACAGCACCAACTACAATTGAAACTAAAGAAGTGAGGAGAATTTTGTTTTTTCTTTTCATACAAACATCATACTCTTGTCTTGAGGTCCATAATGTGTAGGGCATTGATAATAGTATCTATCTCTTACAAGCTCATCATCTACGATTGTGAATGAGTGGGTAGACCAATCAACAGTTTCAATATGAAAATAATCCTTACAATCTCTGCATCTCCTTCGCTCAAATTCAGAGAGATTTCTAATTATCTGCACTTTATCTCCGCATTGATTACATGTTTCATCAGTAATAATTTCATAACCTTTTGATTGGAGAAATATTGCTGCTATCCATGGACCCCTAAAAGCTGCTAAATAAACAATTCCTTTTCCAGTTTCAGGGTTTATTTGCCCAAGATCTCCACACTCTGGTTTACACAAGTGGGCGTCTATATATAATCTTGAATACAAATCATTCTTCATGACTCCTCCTTGTTTCTTGTTGGTTTTCTAACTTAGATTCTCTTTTTTGTCTTTGAATATTTGTTTCGTATATTTCAGTTTCTTTAAAGTTTTCTTTCATTTGTCTATGTGCTTTTCTCATTAAGCCATTTGCGTGTACTGACATAATTACTTTTCTAGTTTCTGCTTTAGCAATTCATCTTTCTTTTTTAAATTCCATAAGTCGGTCATTCCCCAAAAATCAACCCATTTATCTATGGTTATATCCAATTTGTCGGGTGTTATTCTAATCCACTCAAATCTTCCATTACATTTGTAATAGATTTCACTACATTTTTTTATATCTTTACAGTCATAAACACAATTGACCCTGTTTAAATCTATTTCATTAGTTATGATTGGATGATCGTTTTGGATATATATCCAACTCTCGTTACTCAATTCAAGATAAATACAATTTAACCTTATACCACATCTCCAATAGCTAGAGCCACCAATAGACTTTACACCTGTAACTAAATCTGTTTCTACTAACTTCAAATACCCGAGCATATTTTTAGGGTGTTCAAAGCTTAAGTTCTTTAACGAATTGATGGCATGTTCCGAATAATTGTTGTAATAAATATGCCATCTATTTGGCCTAGGTCCTGACGAACTAATTTCTACTTTATAATCCAATAAAGATATGTCATAGCCTAAACCTTTCATGCCAAGTGGTCTTATTTTTTTAGGAAAGACAGGTTCTGGGAATTGGTTAAGCCAAGGATATAAAGTTATCCCTTCAGACTCAATATACTCAAAGTTCAATCTCCAAAAATCTAATTCATTATTTGTATTTAATTTAAACTTTAGAAGACACGCCTTATCAATATTTTCATACATATATTTACTCCTTCATAAATCAGAAGTAAATAAAAAAAACGAGCTACATCAGCTCGTTTTGATGAGGAACTTAATTGTCATTAAGACCACATCCTACTCCACCTTACTTTCCTCTAAGCAGGTTGGCAGAATAATTTCTTATTCACTCCTGATGCTTAATTTAATTTTAATTTAATAATTGAGTAAGACAAATTTAATATTAATTTTCACACTTTTCTCTTAAAGTATTTCTTGGATAATCATCACTATAATTTATGTTGTTTTGCAAAATTCTAATTTTGACCTACTAGATAACTAGAATTGTTTAAATGGAAAAACTAAAGATAATTGATTTGTACGCAGGAATTGGAGGCATAAGGTTAGGTTTTGGTAAAAATAAATGTAATTCAGTATTTTCATCTGAGTGGGATAAATTTGCACAGCAAACATATGAAGCTAATTTTGAAGAAAAGCCACATGGTGACATTACATTAATTTCTGAAAAAAATATTCCCAAGTTTGATATTCTGCTTGCTGGTTTTCCATGTCAGCCATTTTCACAAGCAGGAAAAAAAATGGGATTTTCTGACATTAGAGGTACTGCATTTTTTGACATTATGAGAATTGCGAACCATCACAAACCAAAAGTTTTATTTCTTGAAAATGTTAAACACTTTAAAGGCCACGATAAGGGAAGGACTTTAAAAACTGTTTTACAAAATTTGGAGGAATCAGGATATTTAATTAATTATCAGGTATTAAATGCCAAAGATTATGGAGTTCCCCAAAATAGAGAAAGAATATATATTATTGCTTTTAATAAAAATAAAGTAGGTGTAAAAAACTTCAATAAATTTGAGTTTCCTGAAAAATTAAATAAAACAGTAAAACTTGGTGACATACTCGAAAGAAGTGTTGATAAAAAATATACAATTTCAGATCAGATTTGGGAGAGTCATCAGATTAGGAAAAAAAGAAATCAAGAAAAGGGCTATGGTTTTGGCTACTCGTTATTTGATAAAAATGCAGAATACACAAGTACTATTTCAGCTAGATATTACAAAGATGGATCGGAAATTTTAATTAAACAAAACAATAAAAACCCAAGAAAGCTTACACCTAGAGAAGCTGCAAGGCTGCAAGGTTTCCCAGATTCTTTTAAGATACCTGTAAGCGATACACAAGCATATAAACAATTTGGAAACAGCGTTGCAGTACCTGTAATCAAATCAATCGCAAAAAATATTATCAAAACAATTAGTTAGGATTTATTTGAATCATTAAAATATTTTTTAGTGACTATAACAAAACAAGAGATTACAAAAGAAATTAGTAAATTAAATAATACTAAAAAGTTTAAATCTCCATCTTCAAAGGAAATATCAAAGCTGATTTTTGATGAACTAACAAAAAAACATGACTTTAAAATTAAAGATAGAAGCTACATTATTAACAATTTTTCAAAAATATTATATGAATACAGAAATTTAGATTGGCAAATATTATCTAGAATCCTTGAGCCAAAGTATCAGGAAATGTATAGATACTTTGTACAATCTGAAGTTAAGAAAAAAAATATAAACAAAAGCGAATTAGCCGAATTTTTGCTTAATGATATAGATTTGTTTCATTACAAATATCAACTTGATATGTCTCTCTCACAATCATATAAATCAAGAGCAGGAACTTCATTTGAATATATTCTTGAGTATTTATTTGAATTGTTAAATCTTGAATTTGTAACTCAACCAAAACAAGTTAGAGGTAAACCAGATTTTCTATTTCCAAACATTAAAAAATATAATGACAGCCCAGAAGATTGCCTAATAGTTGGTGCAAAAACAAAAGTTAGAGAAAGATATAGACAAATAGTTAGTGAAGGAAACTCAAAAGTACCACACTACTGTTTCACCCTAGGAGAAGATCTAAATGAATCAATAATAAACAATGGTGTAAAGCTAGGTTTGATTTTTGTAATTCCCAAAAAATTAAAAAAAGAAAAATTTAATAAAAATAATATTTATTCGTTCGAAGAATTTTTAGAAGGATTCTTAGAGAAATATAAAATTTAATACACAATTTAAATTTTTTCATTTTTACAATCATTCCATATGTTTTACTTTAAAAACTCATTAAAGCCTTCATTTGTAATGAGCTCAAGCTTATCCCAAAGAATAACTCTATAGTTTGGCTGCCTGTGTGGAAAATCTTTTCCAATATCAATCACTAATTGATTATTGTTGAATAAAAATGAATTGTGCATATATGATACATATTCTTTTTCAGGACCATATCCTTGAAGTCTAACATCACACAAAAATGAATCAGATCCACATTGCTCAACATCTATCAAATACGCCAATAAAGTAATTTCAGTAACTTCATATGTGTAGCTAGCAAATGCAGGATAAATCTCATCATAATTCTCTGGAACATACAAAATATCAGAAAGAGTGATTGGCGTGCAGTTTAAAAAGTTATAATTTATTTCAATCCAGTCTCTAAAGATATATGCACCTGCACCTGCTGGAAAAATATCTAAAATAAATGAAACATAAGAAATGGAATCATCTTTAGAACCCGCTCCTATATATTCGGTGTTCATCTCATATTCAATTCGAGTAAACCAACTACTATCATCAGTGTTTTCGATGTAGGCATTTACAATATTTGTGACATAGTCGTTAAATTCATCTTTACAATTGATATCTGAATTCATTTTTATCTGTGGATACGAAAATATCTTTTTAGTTTCTATGTTTATAACTCTTAAGCAAATTTCTTCTGCACTTGATCGGACTTCTTCTTCGGAAAGCTCATTATCTTCCTCTGAAATATATTCAATTTCCCAATCAATGCATTCTTCTAAAGTAGTAGAAATAGCTTCATAGTAACTCTGTTGGTATATTGTTGATTTATCAACTGTAACAATATCAAAATAAGTATTAATCAAACTTATTGTCTTTTCATCTGCAAATATTTTTTGAAAATCTGATGTTATAATTTCATCCCAAACAACTAACTCTTCAGTAGTTGAAGTTGAAGCTGTAACAGTAGTAGAAGTAGATGATGTCGTAGTGGTTATAGTTGTACCTGAATCTCCACCACAATTCGAAATTAACAATATAGATAATAAGAAAATATAAAACTTATAAAAGTGCATCTATTGTATTTACCATATCTTCATAAGTTACATGTTCAAATTTTTCTCCTGCGTAACCATGAATTTTATCTATATCATCAGGTAAGCATTCTTCGCCATAAATTGCACCGACCATAGCACCAGCGACTGCAGAAGTCGTATCGGTATCATCACCAACTCGAATACACTTGTGGATGGTATTTATATAATGTTCTTTAGGTGATATTCCATCATCCCAAGCCTGATAAATCGCTCCTAAAGCTAGTGCATATGTTGTAACTACATATCTATTCGGGTTTAATAATTTTAAATCTCCATCAAACGCATCGAAAACAACCCTACCATATTTACCAGGTGCTAATTCATTAAACCAATTTGCAATAAAATTTCTAAACATGTCTCTGTTGCTTAAATTATTGAATTTCCTACCTCTATCTTTGTTGACTTCTTTTATTATTGCATTAAGTAAAAACAAAAATAAAGTACAGCAAGCTTCTGAGTCTGGGTGTGGATGTGTGAGATTGTTGAGTTCTGAGGCAGTCTCCATAATATAATAATCATCTCCTGCAGGCGTATCTTTTAGAATTACTAACCCTGCAGCTATTCTCATCAAACCACCATTTCCAGCTGTCATTGGGTTTGAAGCAGTAATTTCTTTAGCAATCTTTTGCATGACTCCTTTTTCTTCTGGATGTTCTTTTTTATATGCTTCTGTCTGTGAGAGAACATTGTAGGTATGCATACCCTTATCAGGCGCTCCTTTATACCACTGGATAAATAACTCTGATAAGAGCTCATAATCAATTTCCATCCTCTTCCATGAAAATTCATCAACATCTGTTTTTTTTTGCATTGCTTTCAAGGTTAAAAAAGTCATAGCTGTGTCATCAGTCCACTCATATTTTTTATGAGCTGTTATTTTTGGAA
>Ga0222718_10005589_pt1 | contig 10155 bp, 10 predicted proteins | sample C33_27DmetaG_FD_165045 | JGI IMG/M metagenome (GOLD analysis project Ga0222718, IMG submission 165045) | Estuarine water microbial communities from San Francisco Bay, California, United States - C33_27D | ecosystem: Environmental > Aquatic > Marine > Unclassified | place: USA: California... | reverse complement strand
GCCTGAGGTTCGAATGCAATCACACGCCCTGTCGGGCCGACCTTCTGCCGAAACCACCAGGTATAGGCACCACGATGTGCGCCGACATCAATTGCGAGGTCCCCTTCCTTGAGCTGCGCACAAGCCCAGGCAATCTCGTCGCGGTCTCTGCCCGCAGCCAGTTTGCGTGCGTGTCGTTTAAATCGCCAGTTCGTGAACATGTGGAGAGTAGGCCACAGCTTCGTTTCGAGAACAAGTTTGGGGTCTGGAGCATGGAATTGACCACAAACAAGGGCACTAATAGCTATTTAAGGAGTGCCTGTGGCTAGACCCATTCCAAGGAGTTATCGCCAGCTTAGCTTTTCATCAAAAATGCAGTATTTTGCTGAGTACAGGAAATACAAATGCGATAACCGACTCTGCCTTCTTTCTATCAATGCCGCGCAGCCACCAGTAGAGTGATGGCTCTCAAAATGTCAGCCATCGAGGAATTGCCTGATGATCTTTAATCGTTACCTGCCTCGAATGACTTGCATGATGACCCTGGCGACTCTGCTTGCAGGCTGCAAGCTGCCCGGTATTCACTTGCTCGGTGATGATGAACCAGCCATGACCCTAGCCGGCGGCGAGTCTCAGAACGTGTTTTTCTTTACTTCTGATTCCAGCTTTGAGACCGAGATAGGCCTGGTGGGCGGCAGTGAATACCGCTTGAGCATCACCATCCTCAGTAACTGGGCAGATAGCTACATCGCAGAGAACGAAAACCAGGAGGCACTGAACGAGAGAGGATTTTCTAACAAGCTAATGCCAGTTGCCCTGCTCGGCACAACCCGCCGTTCCCGCTCGCATCAGTGGTTCGAACTGATGATCAGCCAATCGCTTTGCCCCAGAGAAAGTCTGCGCGGGGTGTCTGACCTCAGCTACGATGAAGACAGCCGCAGTTATCGCTTTACCGCCAACTGCAGCGGCGAACTCACGCTGTACGTCAATGATACCTTTGGTTTCTATGGCAATAATATGGGCGCCGCCAACATCGCGCTGACAAGACTCAACTAGCTACCAAATTGCTAGCCGAAACCCTAGCCAAACAATCAAGCCGACTGTTAGCACGCACGCTGCACGAGCGTGTGGGTCGTCGCACTGGCGGGAACAAACTCCAGGCGCTGGTTGATGCATGCCGGCCATTCTTCGCTGACGTGGCTAACATAGATGAGCCGGGTGCGAGTCTGGCTCGCCACCAGGTCAAGAATGCCCAGAATCATTTTGCGGTGATAATCATCCAGGCCCACGCAAGGCTCATCCAGTACCAGCAGCAATGGATTCTTCACCATAGCGCGGGCCAATAGCACCAGGCGCTGCTGACCAAAAGACAATTCATGATAGTAACTGGCTTCCGCCTCGGCCAGCTCCACACAGGCAAGCCAGGCGCGCGCTGCCGCCCACTCCGTGGCGCCGCTGTCATCATACAAGCCCACGGAGTCATAGAGGCCACTCACCACCACGTCCAACACTTTCCAACCTTTTACATACTTATTGTGCAGTTCGTTGGAGACCACACCAAACCTGGCCTTTACTTCCCAGACCGATTCACCGCTACCTCGCTGCTTGCCAAACAGACGCACATGCTGGCCATAGGCCATATGATTCTCACCATTGATAAGGCTCAATAAGGTGGACTTACCGCAGCCGTTTGGCCCCTCGATCAGCGTGTGATTGGCCGAGGTCATGCGCCAACTTACCGCCTCCAACACCAGCTGCTCGCCATAGTTGGCCTGCACCTGCTCCAGCTCTATCAGCACCTCCTCACTGGCCTCCGCAGACGCATCTTTCAGATTTACACCAGGTAATAATTCTGGGAGCCTTGGCACCTTATTTACATGAGCTTGAAAAACTGCATCTTTCAATACATCTCTGGCAGTTCCCTGTAGCCGCAGCTCAAGGTCTATCATCAAACCGATATGGGTCGTGCCGGGCAATATATCCTGCTGCCGGCGACACAATAACAGGCTGCTAAAACCCGAGCTGCGCAGGGTATCGATACACCCACTGATGCGCTGCCTGGAGTGTTTATCAATACTCTCCAACGGGTCATCCAGCACCACCAGTTTATTTGGCTTGCCGACTGCGGCAACCAGGGCGCGCGCAATCAAAGCTCGCCTGATCTGACCGGATGACAGGAAGCGAATACCTTTTTCCAACAGCGGCTGCAGCGCCAGCTGTTCAATAATCATCTCGGTCTCAGGCGGTACCTCAGCATCGGCCTCCAGACCAGAGTGCAGCAACTCCCGCACCAGGGTACCGCTATCCTGAGCGCGATCACTGTACTCGCTCATATCGAGCCGATTGTCCCGCTGCCACAGCCGCTGCTGTTCCTCAAATGACACCAGCAGAATATCCCGCGCCGGTTCAAAGCCGTCCCGGCAAGCCACATAGCTGCCAGACTCTACCCGCTTGCCAGCAAGCAGCGCCGCCAATACCGACTTGCCGGCGCCGTTACGTCCAAACAAGCACCAGTGCTCGCCGGGCATAACAGAAAACTGGGGTACCCGCAGCAGCGCCTGACGATTGATCCGACATAGCGCATCAGAAACCTGGAGTAATGAGGATATCGGCATTTCTCTTGTCGTCATCGCAGCCGCTATTCGTCAGCCAAACCCAGTCCACGCAGCACTTTCCGCAGTGCGCGAACCGGCAAGGGGCGCTCCCAGGGTTCAGGCGGCAGCTGAAAATCCGAGGTCTTCGGAATCCAGAATGGTTTTCTTCTCTTGCGTTTAGCTTGATCGCTTTCCATTGGCGTGTAGTACTCACAGCCCTCGAAGAAGTAATGGGTAACCTGGGAATGCCGACTACGATTTACGTCTTTGCGGGCAGCACCGCCGTGCAGCAGATTGGCGTGCCAGATAATAGCCTCACCTTGCCTGGCCAAGCCCAGCTCAGGCTGCAATCCATGTTCCGCAATTACGTCCTGAATCCGCCGCTCGTAGGCTTGATATTGGGGGTAACCCGGTTCCAACCCCAGGTCCTGCATGGAGTAGTAAGGCAGCTTGTGGCTTCCGGGGTAGTAGATCAGCGGTCCGTTCTCGGCATCGATGTCCTCCAGCGCAACCCATACGCCCACCATATAACCGGCCGGGACCGTATTGAAGTGAATTGAATCGGAATGGGGATACTGTGAGGTGCCCACCGGAAAATTGAGGGTCTGAAACGGCAGCGGTTTGCGACCCAAAAGTTGTTCAAGCGCAGTCAGCACTTTCGCATGCACTGCCAGCTGTCGCACGCTATCAAGCTGCTTCCAGGCATCCTGAACCCGGGTGGCCAGCAGCGGGTTTTGCTGATGCGAAGGCTCATAGAGTGGCTGTACCTGTTCGACGATGTTATTCAGAAAATCCGCAGAGACCCCCAGGTCCAGTTTCAGCACGCCGCGCTCAGCGAAGGATTCAATTTGCTGGGAACTCAGCGCTTTGGTTTCCTCGGTGCTCATGGTCGGTTTCCCAGGGCGCGCTGCATAACTTCATGCTGAATAGTCATCATGTGTCCAATGGAGCGGCGCCAGTACTCTGAATTGTGTTGCCCCCTGCTCTGCATATAATCAAACGGTACGTTGTTCACCATCAGGAGTTGCACCAGCTCTCGCGCCTCCTGAATCAATCCGTCCTCGGTACCGGAGTCCAGATAAATGTGTGGCATCTGGCTCTTCGGCACATTGTAAATGATTTCAAAGGGATCATAGGCGTTAGCCTGCTCCACCGTGTCGAAGGCTTTACCCAAAGGAGTTCGCTCTTCCTGTGTGCTGAACCCTGGTATGGCAACAATCTCGGCGATAAAGGCATCGGCCTGTTCAAACCGCGCCTGATTTTCCGGGTTGCGCTGAGCTGGAGCATCTTCGACACCCGCCTCGATTCGCGCCGCCTCGGTGCGCGCGTAACTCAGCGCGCCACTGGTGCTGCCGATGGATATAAACATCTGCGGGTGGCGCAAACCGAGGGCAAACGCACCAAATCCGCCCATAGACAGCCCGGCAATAGCTCGACCTTCTCGTCGAGCTTCGGTGCGAAAATTTTCGTCAACATGACGAATGACATCCTCGATGATGTGATCTTCCCAATTATTCAGCTGCCCTGCCTCATTGCTGGCATAGTTCACGTACCAGCTATTACCCCCATCCGGCAGCACCAGGATCAAATCGTCCAGATTGCGGGCATAGAAACTGGCGGCAAGATTGCGACCCCAGATGGTGTAGTTCTGCATATAGCCATGTAGCAAGTAGAGCACGGGGTAGCGCTGAGTCGAAGTCTCGTAGTCCTGGGGCAAGACGATATCGAACTTCATAGTGCGATTGACCGCTGAGCTGAAGAATTCAACGGTGCTCAGACCCGGCGGAATCTCGGCCGGACTGAGCTCCAGCTTCTGAGCAGAAACCGCTGCCAGAGAACACAGATAGGAAACCAGAAAGGATTGCCAAAAAAAGCGGCGCAACATGGATAGAAGAGTTCTTATCAATACACTTGCAGGCTTAGCTTTATAGCACTTTTCCGCCGGCGATAGTATCGTGCGAAGGCTATTTAACTTGGGATCAAATCGCACCTCGAGAAAACAATCCAATTGCTATCAGGAAATTTAGTGCCGCCATCCATGCCCGGAGAAAATTTATGCAAACTCACACTCTGCTCAAAACCCTAGTTTTAATACTTCTGTTGATCAGCAAACCGGCTTTCGCACAATCCACGGCAGACGAAGAGGCCATTCTCAACACTGTGGATCAATTCTTTACTGCACTGGCCGAACGTAACCGCCAGCTGCTGGCAAGCATTTCAGTGCTAGGGTCGCTCAATATTTCCACGTCGATAAATACAGGCGGTAATCAGAGAATTCGCATCCAGAACTATACCCAACTGTTAGATAACCTGAGCAGCGATGGGCCAGCCTTACTGGAACGCTATTGGGATCCCACGGTGCTGATTCAGCGCGACATTGCCGTGTTTTGGGCACCCTACGATTTTCACGTTAACGGCGAATTCTCCCACTGCGGCATCGACTCATTCCAACTCATCAAACGCGATGAGCGCTGGCTGCTTACCAATCTGAGCTGGACTGTAGAAAGAACAGGATGCGCAGAGAGCCCGTTAGGCCCGCCAGCATCGTGATTCGAATCGACATAAAAAGCTAGCGGTACTGACTCGGTTAGCAGCGTGATTGGCCCCAAAGCTCTCAGCGCACTTTACAAAGTCCGGATTGTTAAAGTCTACAAATCCATCGCGCTTGAGATTCTTGTTCTGGCGCCATTTGATCAGGCCCTGATTGCTGTCGGTTTGGATGTATAAGCTGGGCGGCATTCGGAACACCTGTACCTATGGAGGCAAAGCCATTTGAAATCAGACAGGTATTTAGTGCCCCAGCCTCATAGTTGCGGGGCGACCTAACTGCTGCCGCTGGACTCCAGTCCATCCATGCTAGCGAGGCGGCCGATCAACTCTTCAACCCGCGTGCTGTAGCCCCATTCGTTGTCATACCAGCTGATCACCTTCAGCAGGTTGCCTTCGATGACCTGGGTGAGAGGCGCATCGAAGATGCTGGAATGGGAGTTACCAATAATGTCGCTGCTAACGATGGCTTCCTCAGAGTAAGCAAGAATGCCCTTTAGCTCGCCCGCTGCTGCCGCAGCCACGGCGGCGTTGATGCTAGCCAAATCGGTGGACTTGTCTACTTCGACGGTGAGGTCCACCAGACTGCCGTCTGGCACCGGCACCCGCATGGCCATGCCATCCAGCTTGCCGGCCAGTTCCGGAATGACCAGGCCAATGGCCCGGGCCGCGCCAGTGGACGTCGGAACGATATTGGTTGCGGCATTGCGCGAGCGGCGCGGATCTTTATGGGGCGAGTCAATCAAACGTTGATCGGAGGTGTAGGCATGCACGGTGGTCAGCAAACCACGTCGAATACCAAACGCTTCATGCAAGACTTTCACCAGTGGCGCCGCGCAGTTGGTCGTGCAGCTGGCGTTACTGATGATGCGAGAGTCCGGCGTCACCACGTGATCATTGACCCCAGCCACCAGGGTCGCCTCCAGCGGATCCTTGGAGGGCACAGTGAGAATGATGCGCTTGGCACCTGCCTCCAGATGTTTGTTCAGATCCTCCAGCTTGCGAAACACACCAGAGCTTTCGACCACGTAATCGATGCCGAGTTCAGCCCAGGGCAGCTGCGCCGGATCTTTTTCGTTCAGCACCACGAATGGATCGCCGACGATCTCCATGTTTTTACCATCCACTTTGACTTCACCATCAAAGGTGCCGTGAATGCTGTCATACTTGAACGCGTAGGCGAGTTGCTCCGGGCTGGCCAGATCATTTATCGCCACCACATCGTAATGCTGACGCTGCTTGGCAATGCGCATGATGGTGCGCCCAATACGACCGAAACCATTGATTGCAATACGTGGCAGCGCCATGGAAATTCCTCTCTAATTAAGAAACAGTAAGACTTCTTTAACTACACAATCAGTTGCACAAATAACTACTAAAAACTGAACGCACTAGGCCCCGACGACCATTTCTTCGGTCATGCCCCAGAGTCTTTGCGCACTCTCCTCGCTAGTTGCCCAAGGCTCTGCGCCAAAGAAGCGCGCTGAATCCGCCGTGGCCAGATTTGCCACATCACAGTCTTCGCAATATAGCCCACCCATTTCATTAAGCGCGGGACTGGTGGCGGCCCACAGGGTCGTGGTGCAACCTTGTGTAGTTGATTTGAACAAATCTTTAACCTGCTCCGAGAGATTGCCGTCGGCATCGGTCCAACCCAGCGCCTGCATTTCCTCGTTGGGCAGATGTCGCTGCAGCGGTGTCAGGATGCCACCCGGATGCACGGAGAACGCGCGCAGGCCCTGATCCCGGTATTTCATGTCCAGACCCAGGGCAAACAGCGCATTGGCGGTCTTGGACTGGGCATAGGCCGCCCACTTGTCATAAGGATTTTTTTGAAAATGCACATCGTCCCAGATGATGTCTGAGCGGCGGTGTGCAATAGAAGAAAGACAGACCACACGAGGCGCGTTTGCCGCCAGTAAATTGGGAAGCAGCTGAGTGGTGAGCACAAAATGTCCTAGATGGTTAGTTGCGAACTGGGCCTCCCAGTTATTGCCAACGCGGGTTTCCGGACAGGCCATAATGCCGGCGTTGTTCAGCAACAAATCAATCACCGGCTCTGCATCGGCGAGATCCCCGGCATATCGGCGCACGCTGGCCAGATCACCCAGATCCATCTCGCCGGTAATCACCGCCGCACCCAGTTCTGCGAGGTTGGCCTGGGCTTTCTCCGGGCTGCGGACCGGCACATGGACCCTGGCGCCGGCCTTCACCAGCGCGCGGGTAGTCTCAAGCCCAATTCCAGAATAGCCACCTGTTACCACGACGACCTTACCTGCCAAGTCCATCCCCGCCAGCACCGCGTCGGGTTCGGACTTGGCCCCAAACCCGGATCCAATTTTCTGTTGTACTCTTTCGGACATTCTGTCTTTTCTCCTGATTAAAATTTTGGTTTGAAGCTGGCAATGAGGGAGTGCCAGGTCGAGTGCACGTTATCTTACAACCGTTAACCGCCTTGATGCCCGAAGCTCAGGGTAACTATGTTCTAGCAATTACTAGACCAGCTTGCAGGCTAGACTGGTTCAAACAGGTTCAGTTCACCGCATTGGCGCACCTGGCCGCAGCGGCCAATCCAATCGTGCTTGATCAAATCGTCAAACAGCTGCGGTTCTGCTGCCATGTTCGCCACAAACCTCTCGTCCGTGGTTAGCAATCTTCCGATGACGATCGACCGAACAGGCTCGCCTCGCTTGAAGCATACCGTGTAAGTCTCAATAGTGGCATCGCCCTCCGGCGTTTCTGTAAAAACCGGATAATCCAAGCTATCCACTTCGCGCTGTATGCTGTCGCTGTTGGGTAATTGCCACTCTGAAGCAAGCGGCTGACAGGAATACACGCCGGAAGCGTGTTTGGTCAGATAGCCACCGTTGGCCGTAATCAGCCCAAATGCGGAGGGTTTACGCCGCAGTTTTTCCACCATGCTGGCGATGCCATGCAGGGAATAATTATTCCCCGGCCCACCAAAGAACGGCAGACCGCCAGTGACCGTTAGCCCGCGGGGATCGTCACGAGCCAGACCCAGTTCTTCGCAGGCGATGGCCACTGCGGATGGAAAACAGGAATAGATATCGAAACACTCCATCTCCGCCAGGGTCTTGCCCGCCATAGCCAGGGCCTGGCGGGTATTCATACCCAGGGCTGGTGAACTCGAATAGTTCAGGCGCTCCGACACCAATAGCCGCTCGTTGGCCTCACTGCAGCCGTGCAGGAACACCCACTTGTCTTCCCCTATACCCAGCTCCCTGGCTTTGGCCACTGATGTCAGTATGACTGCTGCTCCCTGGTTCACCCCATCCATGGCATTCATCCATTTGGGATAGGGCAGACAGATAAAGCGATTCTCCGCTGTAACGGTCGCCAATTCCTGTGCCGAGCGCGGTTCACCATAGCTTGCATAATGGTTTTGACTCGCCACAGCGTTAAAGGGCTGCATCAAGCTGGCCATGGCCCCAAGGTGGGACTGCAGGCTGTGCTGGTCGCGATGGCGCAGCGCATTTTCGAACAGGGGATAGGTTTGGATCGGCACGCCCAGGCCGTGGGCAAACTCATGGGGAGTGGACAGTGACTCACCGATGCCACGATCTTCAAATGCCCGGTTGTCCTGCTCCTGCCAATCCAGGTCGATGCCCTCGCGCGCTGCGAGCTGTGCGGTTTTCAGGGCTTCACCACCGACCACCATCGCCATTTCAATTTCGCCCCTGACAATACGATCTGCCATCTCATTGATGTACTTCTGCGGTGTGTTTCCGCCGACATTACCGTAGATTCCCAGTTCTGGTTCTGCCCCCAGCCTGCTGGCAATGGCAAAAGGCGGGTTCTCCGCACGCCCGAATGGGTTTGGATCTCGGGGCCGGTTCCAGGAATCCGGAAAGATTCGCACCGAAACCAGTGCATCCAATGCCGCTGCGACCTGTTTTGGAGCACCCGTGTCATCTAATGCCCGCTGTCCCGCAGCCGCCGCAATGCCCATGGGTGGCAGGCTCACAGACGGCGACTTGCCTTTTTCCATGAACTGTCCTGCACCTATCAACACTGGAGTAGAGGGCGGTAAAGTCTTATCTGGTTCATCTTTCATGAGATTGCCTGCGCTGCAGTTTGCGCTGCTGTCATGGTACTGACAGCTGATTCAGGCATACTGAGCTAAAAATCAAAGGAAGCCCTCATGATGTCACAAGCGACCTGGATTGCAAAAACCACCACCCTTGCCCTGCTCAGTGTGGCAGTGCTTGTGCCTGATGCCGCTGCGCAATGCGACCGCAATCGAATCAACGTGGCATCCGCGACCGGCTCGGTCTACGTTGACCTAAATCGCAACGGACGGTTTGATCGGCGCGAACCCGGTGTCCCGGACATTGCCATTAGTAATGGTTGCCGGGTTGTGACCAGCGATAGCAATGGCCGCTATGAAATTGACCTGGCCCCTACCGAGATTCTATTCATCAGCAAACCCGCGGGATATGCCGTGCCGGTTGATGCCAACCAGGTACCGCAGTTTTTCTACCGACACTACCCCGAAGGCACACCCTCCGAGATTCGCGGCACCGCGGTAGAGTGGTTATTTCCCGTGATCGAGCCCACCGGCCCTCTGCCTGATGCAATCAACTTTGGCCTGCTACCCGATAGCAGCGACAGCGGTGTTTTTACCGCCCATGGTTTCGCCGATACCCAGGCGCGTTTCGATCTCAGCCAGGATATGTTGCGAGAAGACCTGATCAACCCCTTGATTGGTAATCCCTATGGAGTCGACTTCGGCATCACCGTTGGAGATGTCGCCAATGACAATCTCGCCATCTATGATCGCCACAAGGTCATGATGGGGCTGATGGAGATTCCTCAGTGGTACCTGCCGGGCAATCACGACGTGAACTACAACTCGCCAGACGCAAGATTCGCCAATGAAACCTACAAGAGCCATTTTGGCCCGACCTACTATTCGTTCAACCATGGCGATACCCACTTTGTGGCTCTGAACAACTTAGAATACGCCGGCCTGGGCGAAGAGTTTGCCAGCGGTCGCTACCGTGGATTTATTACT
>Ga0222718_10005586_pt1 | contig 10163 bp, 14 predicted proteins | sample C33_27DmetaG_FD_165045 | JGI IMG/M metagenome (GOLD analysis project Ga0222718, IMG submission 165045) | Estuarine water microbial communities from San Francisco Bay, California, United States - C33_27D | ecosystem: Environmental > Aquatic > Marine > Unclassified | place: USA: California... | reverse complement strand
CCTCCAACTTCGCGTTCCGAGAAGGACGGCGAGACTTGGTTGGCTTAGAAGCCTTCGGCTTCCGTGGTGTGACAGGACGCTTAGCCTTCGGCTTAGCAGGTTGCTTCTCCTTCGGAGAGTCAGCCGACTCAACCAAACCTTGCGAAGCAAGGAACTGCTGGAACAGAGCCATCATGTCATCAACCTTCGGTTGAGCAGAAGCCTTCGGCTTAGCCTTAGCCTTCGGCTTGGCAACCTCGATAGCTTCTACGAAGCTGAGGAGAGACTTGACAGAAGCAATAGCTTCTGCTTTGCGTTGCTCCGAAGGAGCGAAGAAGGCAGTGTTGACAGCAGTCTTGACATCCTTCAGGATGTCGACTCGAGAAGTGTTATGAACTTTGTTCATTTGTGAAAGGTTTTCAACCTTTGGCTGAATTGCCATCGGCTCGGCAAAGGTAAGGTCATCAGATTCAAATTTCCAAATCTTTTTTTGCTGATAAAAAAGTTACTCCCCCTAAAGGGGAGTAAAAGAGGGTATCAGACCGCGTGCAAGCATCATACGCAGGTCATGTGCACATCATGCGCATCATACCCGCATATGCGCGAAGGTCATACCCATGCACAGGCAGACATGAGGCCAGGGTTGTTCTACCCTTTTAGGGTAGGGGGCAATCACCGACCGAGAATCAACCCACACCGAAGGTGTGCTGTCGCTACCAACCTGCTAATCTAAGCTACTCCTACGGAGTAGACAAAAAGCTGAAAAGTTGAGGCAAAACCCTGAGCGCATAATGCCCACGGGGTTTCGGGATGCGTTTCGGTGCGGGGTTTACGTTGCCTACGTTTTGCTTCTATCCCCACCCTATACATTTCTCAGCCGTTTTTAGCCGATCGCAATCTTCTTTGCGGGTAGATTTCTTGTGATTTCACTTTAATCAAATCTTGTAAGCTGTTCTTTTATAGATGTTTAGAATCTGTTCTAAAAAAATGCTTAGGGACTTGATTTTTTAAAAAAAAAGCTGTAACTTCGCCCAAGCTTGTTAGCGATAAAGCTTCTTGAGCAAGTGTCTTGACTCAGCTAAGCAAGGTTTTTTGTTAATACAAAGGATTCGAAAGCTAATGAGCTGTATGGCGGCAAAGTATACCCATTATGATAGTCAAGAAAGGGAGCAAATATCAAGTTAGAAGCATGACTGGGAAGCTGTTGGGGTCTCACGAGAGTAGAGAGCGGGCTCAGCGCCAGTTAGCGGCTATAGAGGCGGCCAAAGCTGCTAAGAAAAAGTAGTTATATTTGCGTCATGATAGGCAAGAAAAAGGTTAAGTCGCAGAGTGGTGATCTGAAAAGAAAAACCACTTATCGTCGTGACGGTAGCATGCGAAGGGATGTCACTAAAGTCCCTAGCGGTTTTGAAGTAGATCGCGAAGAGTACTTCATACCATCTAAGTCTGTCACTCGATACAACAGAGAAGGTAAAGTTACTTCTAGCAAGATGACTGCATCTGGCCGTGGAGTTAGCGACACCCCTATAAAGAGAGTCCGCGATAAGGTCACGTTTACTAAAGCTGGTACTGTTCGCACCAATAAGAAAAGTACAACCTACAAAAGAAAAATGAAATGAACTATATGAAGTTCAACGAAGGCGGCATGGAGCGCATGATGCAGGGGATGCAACAGCCTCAGCAAGGCGGTCCTTCTGGTTTTAACTTGACTGGTCAGTACGCTTCACCAGTTATGTATGACGAAGAAACTTCTCGTGAGTACGTTATGTATGAAACCGAAGATGGTGAAGAAGTCAAGGTGTACGGCAACTGGAACGAGTATGCTGTTAGCCGCGACGAAGACGGTAGAGACATGATCGCTGATGAGGACTACCCAGTAGTACAGAACGAGGCTGGTGAGTACGTCATGGATGAGAAGCAGTATGAGCACACAAGCGCTAGAGAGAGTGGCGATACTGAAGAGCAGATGATGGCTCGCGAAGCACAAGGTGGACCAGGAGCCTCCCCTATGGAGGATTTGATGGAGAAGCTCAACCAGTACGGACAGAAGAGAGCTTCTTATGCTCATGGTGGGTTTGTAGGTGAGTCCCCTAGCAACAAGAAAACAAGAACAGCTTATAAAGAAGGTATGGATAAGGAGATTACTCCTGATCGTAGCGGAGACATGCGCAAAGCTGTTAAGATCGCTGCTGCTTTGAGCGCTGGTATAGGTGGTGCTGGAGCTTTGTTGAGTAAAGCTTTTACTCCTGAAGTACTTGCACAAAGAGCTAGAAGAAGAATAGAAAGAGGTTAATATGGCACGACCAAAGAAAAATCAAACGTTACGCAAGTACGCGTCCTCTGATCCCGATTACGGGACAGCAGAACAGCGTTTGTCTTCTGGGGTAGCTCAAGAAGGAGGGGTTGGAGCTTTGCTATCTCTCTTGGAGTACACTGGAGGACCTTCTAATAGGTCTATATACGACACACCAGCCCCACAAGCTAGAGCTTACAAAGGCGATAGTGATGTTTTGTTTATTCAGCGTCCAGGACCTGACGGGTACACAGACAGAGGCAAGAAGCTTACCTCGTATGATATAGAGAGCGTGACAGGCTATACAGGGGATATCTCTTCTAGCGACAAGAAGTTGATAAATTCTATGCTTCAAAATCCAGACATCCTTAGATATTTTATGGATATTTACGGAGAAGGATCTGAAAGCTACCCTAAAGTGAGAAGAGTTAACTCTAGACCGCCTAACGATCATGGACGTAACCCTGGATATAACAAAAGGAAAATCCATGACAGTTGCAAGGGTAGCTTGAATTGCTATCAATAAGTACAAATAAATTAAATGCAACTAAGTAAAAACCTTTCGCTAAAAGAAGCGATCAAGTCTAACACGGCCACAAGGTTGGGTATAGACAACACCCCATCACAAGAATCAATAAACAGTCTCAAAGCTATAGCGGAAAATGTATTTCAACCGTTACGCGATCGCTTCGGCATACCCATTGGAGTATCGTCGGGGTATCGTTCGCCTGAACTCAACAAGGCTATTAAGGGTAGCAAAACGTCTCAACATATGGCTGGGGAGGCGCTCGATATTGATGCGGACATTTATGGTGGAGTATCTAACAAAGAGATCTTTGAATTCATCAAAGAGAACCTGACTTTCGATCAGATGATCTGGGAGTTTGGTAATGACGAGGAGCCAGCATGGGTGCATGTGTCATATAAGACGAACGACGTAAATCGTGGAAGGATGCTTAGAGCTCAGCGGGATAGCAAAGGTGAAACGTACTATACTGTAATCAATGGCTAAGCAAACAGTATCCGTTAAACTCACTACGGTTAAGAAGTCTAACCCAGGAGTACACTCTAAAAAGAAAACTTCTAAGAACAAAGGTTCTAAGCTGTACAAAAAGGCATACGCAGGACAGGGTAGGTAACTACTCTTCTACGTCAAAGAGAGCATAGAAGCGCTGCACTAAAAGCCGCGCTTTTTGCGTTATACCATATCGTACTCTATAGTTGAACTTGGTTTCGTCTCTAAACATATATGCTTGAGGGTCGTTAGCTTGTGTAAGCTTATCGAAATGCTTGTACACCAAATCCTGTTTGAGTAGCGGGAAGATAACTCTATCCCCAATGTTGTTCTTATTCATACCATACTCGCTAGAAGCGAAGTTGATAGTCCAGAACTCTTTGTCATACGCCCAGAGAAGAAACTCCAAGTGGCTATATGTAATGTCATTGCTTTCGCAAAACATAAGGCGCTTCGCTCGCAAGTCTTTAAAGTAGTTATTGTTTATGTATCTGCTGTTTAGGAACGACACCTCTCTAAACAGCTTCTTTTTGCTTACAGTCGATTTAGGCATATACTTCGTATATTAGACAAAAATAAGAAATGAACTCCAAGGACGCTGACGTAATATACCAGGTGTACTCCAAGATGATGGAGATCAATGATATCGTAAGAAAAAACAACCTGGAGGACAGAGTAATTTCTGCTATGATTTTCGGGATTATAGATTCAAAAGACTTCAATTCTGAAGATGAAATAGTAGAGATGCAATCTGTGTTTGACTACAATATAATAAACAAAGAAGAACTAGAAACAATTATAGGGGCTATACGTAGTTCATACGAAGCGCCTGACGATTTAGATGACTTGCTTTCTGGTTTGAATATATCTCTAAACTAATGGAAGGATTGATAAGAAAAATTATCATAGGCAATGACGTAAAAAACGGAATGGCCTATCAAGTAGGAATGAAATTAAAGAATGGCGGTATAGTAAACGCCATAGTATTTGACGAGGAGCACATGTACAAGCATGGGTTTAAAAGATATCTTATCTACGTAAAAGACGAAGATGGTATATCTTTGTGGAAAGCCATAGACAATATGAGCTGCTCAGTTGAATTCGATTTAAATTTCTAGTATGAGACCACTTGAAGATTTTATCGTTGAGGTAGAAAAACGCTTCAACGATCAATACGTCATGTCTAATGGTGACGTAATCTATATAGAAACCAAGTACGATGAGTTTAACAACAGGTCGGTGGAGGGCAAGGTAGTAGCCATCCCGTACAAGTACGATACAGATGTTAGGCCAGGTGATACTTTGTACTTTCATCATCACGTAGTAATACAGAAAGCACAGCCTATACCGTTAGAAGAAGCTAAGAACCAGTACATAGTAAAGTACAACGAAGAGCAGACACTGGCTTGTCAGGCTATAGCGTACAAAAATCAAGATACCAACGAGATTAAAACGCTAGGCGGGTGGTTGTTGCTAGAAAAAATAGAAGACGAAAAAGAAGAGAGCAGTTCTACTATAGAAGTAGTGAAGCTGTCCGACTCGCCTATAGATAAAGGCAGGATGACAAAGCACAATAAAAATTCTGAGTATTTAGATATACAGGAAGGGGATGTAGTGTATTTTCGTCCTAACATAGCTTACGAAATAAAAATAGACGGGAAGGAGTACTTACGTATGCGCCCCGATGACCTGTTATATACAATCGAAAATGAGTAAGTTTAGTACAGTAGCAGCAGCTAGCAAGCTTATGGAGAGCATGGCGATAGCTATTCACAACATGATTGAAGAAGTAAAGAAGCCTGTGGATCCAGAAATAACGGGCAGCGCCCGTAAAGCTGAACTGCAATCAGTGAAACAAACTGCAATAGACTGTAAAGAACTGATTGTGGAGCGTCAGAAGTTAGAACAAATGGTAAAGGAATTAAAAGAAAATGGCGAGATTGCTGAACAGAAAGATTACAGTGGGGGATTCGCTGAGCGTTTCTCCAAGTGAGCTCATCTTTTGGGATGGCTGGCATGACTATCAAATAACAAAATCAAATACAATGGAAGAACTAATGTCGTTGGTACAGATGTGGGCTAGAGATCGCGGCCTCATCGAAAAAGAAAATGCCCCTAGGCAAATGCTAAAAGTAATAGAAGAGTTAGGTGAGTTGGCTGGATGCCTAGCTAAGCAAAAAGGCAGAGAAGAAACCACAGACGCTTTTGGCGATGTTATGGTGACTCTGATTATATTAGCTGCGCAAACAGGGTATGACTTAGAAAAATGCCTTGAAGCAGCGTATAACGAAATTAAATTAAGAACAGGTGAAACGAAAGACGGGGTTTTTATCAAGAGTTAATTTCAGCGCGTACTTAGATGCGGCTGAAATAGGATTGGGATTTAACTATGAGAGAAGTTCTATTGGACATGTGTTTACTGTCAACTTGCTATTCTTTCATATGGTGCTTTTCGTAAAGATGAAACGAAAGTACTACAGCGAATACTAAACTTTATTGCCAGATAGTCAGGTGGCCCACTGCATAAACTGGGTCGATCAACTTGGGATGTAGCTCAGTTGGTTAGAGCACCTGTCTTATACACAGGCGGTCGTGGGTTCAAGTCCCACCGTCCCAACAATCAGGGATGGTCCCTGGTTATTTAATCCCTTTTTTTTTAATCTGGGGTTAGTTTTCATCTGAAGGTCTTGCTTCGGCTGGCAGTTGTGAGACCTTCATTTGCCCTCGTAGCTCAGCTGGATAGAGCAACGCACTTCTAATGCGTAGGTCTCAGGTTCGAATCCTGACGGGGGTACTATATTTGTATAAATTAAATACAATGCCAAACATGTCATGCCCCGATTGTGGTAAGGAAGTATATATAGACAAGCTTACCATGAAAGTTGTAGATAAGAAAGTAGTAATCCCAGAAGCTGAGTGCGAGTGTGGAGGAACTATGATTAACACATCCCCAAAGGAAGGAGTTCCTAACCTCGGAAGGATGGACAGTCTCGGAAGAAGCTACTAATGAAGTTTCGTCTTCACGCTCTTGGTGTTCCTCATACAATAACTTCGGAAGAGTTTAATGCTTGCGCATACACTCAAAAAGTGTTGAAGTTTTGTAAGATGATGACTGAAAGAGGCCATCATGTGATACATTATGGTCATGAGGATTCTGAAGTAATCTGTTCTGAGCACGTACCAGTGTTGAGTAGAGAAACGTGGAATAAGGTTTATGGTGATCACGACTACACCTCTAAGTTTTTTAAGTACGACACCAAAGACGATGCTTATCAAGAGTTTTATAAGAATGCAATAGAAGAGATAGGCAAGAGGAAAGAACACCTAGACATCTTACTTCCTTTCTGGGGATGGGGTGTAAAAACTATATGCGACGCTCATAAAGACATGATTGTTATTGAGCCAGGTATTGGGTATACAGATACGTTTGCCAAGTTTAAAGTTTATGAATCATACGCTCTTAAACATTCGCTAGAAGGTAAAAACAAAGTTGGTCATTGTAATCCAGATTGGTACGGAGTGGTTATTCCAAACTATTTTGATTTAAAGGATTTTGACTTTTGCGATAAAAAGCAAGATTATATGCTTTTTATTGGTAGGGTATATGAAGGTAAAGGTGTTAGCATAGCTATCCAGGTTTGTGAGAAACTAGGATTGAAACTTAAAATAGCTGGTCAGCTTGGAGATGACTACGCTAATAAAAAATTTGAAAAGAATGTAGAGTTTGTTGGTTATGTAAAGATGGAGGAAAGAAAAAAGATCATGAGCGAAGCGATGGGTGTTTTTGTTCCATCTCTTTATAACGAACCTTTTGGCGGGGTGCAAGTAGAAGCTTTGCTTAGCGGAACGCCTACAATAACTACTGACTGGGGAGCTTTTACAGAAAACAATATAAACGGTGTCACTGGGTATAGATGCAGGACGTTTGCAGACTTTATAGAAGCTACTAGAAACGTCATAAACAAAAAGATCGACTATCACGAATGCCGCAAGCAGGGTGAGAAGTTTTCGCTAGAAAACGTAGCCCCTATGTATGAAAAGTATTTCAAGGATGTAATCAACTTATACAGTAAAAACGGGTGGTATGAACTTGAATGAAGATGATAAAATCAAAATATGCCCGAATGGCTCGGAAGGTGATGTCATTGAGCTTCACGGGTTGGTCATTGTACTACCAAAGAAGCCCAAGAAGTCAGACATTCTGTTTCACGATAGACCCGCTTCCATGCAAATGTGGCAAAGGATTGATATGCCAGAAGAGCTCAAAAGGACTCGAAGTATGGACGAGTGGTACGAGAAGCCAAAGGAGTTCCGTGATCGCTTCTCTCCATATATCGAACAGGAGTTTAACCGCCGTCGCAACGGTGTTTGGTTTTACAATAACGGGGTCCCTACGTATATTACTGGCAGACACTACATGTTCTTACAGTGGAGTAAAATTGATATTGGCTACCCGTCCTTCTTATCCTTTCAACGTGAAATATTTATCCATTTTGCTGCGTGCGAGGCTGATCCAAATAGTCTCGGTCAGCTATATACTAAGTGTAGGCGTTCTGGCTATACTAATATCTGTACCTCTATCGTTGATGACGAGGGTACTCAAGTTAAAGACAAGCTTATTGGAATACAGTCGAAAACTGGTAAAGACGCTCAGGAAAATATCTTCATGAAGAAGGTAGTACCTATCTTCAAAAGCTATCCGTTTTTCTTCAAACCTATTCAAGATGGTACTACTAACCCTCGTATGGAGTTGGCTTTTAGAGAACCGTCAAAACGTATAACAAAGAGTAACAAGACATCAAATAATGGAGATGCTCTAAATACAGTAATAAACTGGAAGAACACAACAAACAACGCATACGATGGTGAGAAGCTTCATCTGCTATATCTTGATGAGGCTGGTAAGTGGGAGAAACCAACTGACATACGTGAAGCCTGGAGGATTGAGAGAACGTGCCTTATCGTGGGTCGTAAGGTGGTGGGAAAGGCTTTGGTGGGTAGTACGGTAAACCCTATGGATAAAGGCGGTGAAGAGTATAGACATTTATGGGATGATTCCAACCCTCAAGAGAGAAACGAAAACGGTAGGACCAAGACGGGGTTGTATAGAATATTTATCCCAGCTTACGAAGCTCTAGAAGGTTTTTTTGACAAGTACGGGAATCCCGTAGTAGACGATCCAGAAACTCCAGTAGAAGGCATAGACGGGGAGATGATTACGATTGGAGCCAAAACATATTTAAGAAACGAACGTAATAGTTTAAAACATGATCCGTCAGAACTCAATGAAGTTGTCAGGCAGTTCCCTTTTACTGAGGAGGAAGCGTTCCGAGACAGTGTGGAAGGAAGTCTATTTAATATTGGCAAGATATATCAGCAGATAGACTTCAACAATAACATGTACCCTAACCCAGTAGTTAGAGGTAATTTTTCATGGAAGGAAAAAGACAAAGAGGTTGTTTTTTCCCCATCGCCTAACGGTAGGTTTCATGTGTGTTGGCATCCAGATCCTGAAAACAGAAACAAGTTTATTGAAGACAAAGGCAAGAAGCGCCCAGGCAACGAGCATGTTGGCGTAGGAGGAGTTGACTCTTATGATTTGGACGAAACTATGTATGGGAGAGGTTCTAAAGGAGCGCTTCATATGTACAACAAGTTTAGCATGGAAGCCCCTCCAAACATGTTCGTTGTGGAGTATGCTTCGAGACCAGATCTAGCTAGTATCTTTTACGAAGACGTGCTGATGTGTGCTTTTTATTATGGGTATCCTTTGTTAGTAGAAAACAACAAGTACGGCATAGTAAGGTATTTTGAATCAAGAGGTTACGATGGGTATATCATGGATCGCCCAGCTCACTTGTCACCGCCGTCAGCTAAAATGAACGTAAGAACAAAAGGTATACCGTCCAACTCTGTCGATGTTATTCAATCTCACGCTCAAGCCATAGAATCTTATATACACAACCATGTAGGTATAAACCCAGAGACCGATCAAACAGGAGTTATGTATTTTAACAGAACGCTAGAAGATTGGATAGGGTATAAGATCACAAACAGAACTAAGTTTGACTTAACTATCAGTTCTGGACTAGCTTTATTAGGCGCTCAAAAAACAGTAAAAGAAAAGAAGAGCACCTTTGAAGAAAAGACTTTCTTTAGAAAATATAAGGTAAAAGAATGGCACTCCTGAATTCCTTATATTTGCGGGAAAGTGTAGTCTATAATGACGAATGGTCTAAACAATAATAAACCCACTGGATTCCCTGACCCTTTCTGTTCTGAAGAAAAGAAAAGCTCGATCAGTTATGGACTTCAGTTTGCTAAGGCAGTAATGTCTCAGTGGGGGCAGTCTAGCGACTCCAACTCGATATATACAAAAAGGTATAAGAAATTCGAGAAAGATAGAAAGTATGCTAATGGAAATCAAGATACTTCTATCTACCGTCAACTTTTGAACAGCTTCGACCCAAATAATGGGGATGGAAGTATGCTCAACCTTGACTTTACTCCAGTTCCTATATTACCTAAGTTTGTAAGGATTGTAGTAAACAAGATTTTATCTCAATCTCCTTACCCCAACTTAGAGGCTGTCGATCCTTTGTCTTCTTCAGAAAAAGACATGGAGAGAAGAAAGATGCAGATGCTTGTTAAAGCTAAGAAGCAGTTGCAGCAAGTAAAAGATGATACTGGGGTGGATATAGGTGGTGATGTAGAAAACCTTCCAGAGACGTTGGAAGAGGCAGAAATCTTCATCGACAATAACATAAAGTCTTCTTCTGAGATAGCTGCTCAAATAGCTACCAACCTCACTCTCACTTGGAGTGATTACAACGACGTTATTTTCAGAAGAAACGTCAACGATTTGGCTACTGTAGG
>Ga0222718_10005582_pt1 | contig 10170 bp, 8 predicted proteins | sample C33_27DmetaG_FD_165045 | JGI IMG/M metagenome (GOLD analysis project Ga0222718, IMG submission 165045) | Estuarine water microbial communities from San Francisco Bay, California, United States - C33_27D | ecosystem: Environmental > Aquatic > Marine > Unclassified | place: USA: California... | reverse complement strand
TTAAATATTTTGAAAATAAAAATTTTACCAACGATTTAAAAGATCTAAATGAAAACGCAGCATATGTATTACAATCATACAATAAAATGCGTTTATCCATATCTAAATTAAATAAAGAAAAAAAAAATACTGCAATGAAAAATATTCAAATATTAACAAAATTGTCAATAACATATTTTCAATAATATAAATTAATTTTTTATCTATTTAAAAATTACAATTATATTTTTAAATAGATGAATAGTGATAAACAAATTACAGAAGATTTTATAAAATTAGTAAAAGATTTTATGAATGATATTTTAAATACTTTTCCAGAATATCATGATAAATTTACGGATGATGAATTGGAGTTTTTAAAAACATCAAATAAGAGTAAAGATAAAATTGAAAATGTATTTAATTATTGTTTAAATGTTTATCCTGAGAGATTTTTTGATATACTTTATGAAAATGATGAATTATTTACAGATAATAATAAAAATACAAATTTTTTTAAACATATTGATTTTAAAGATATATGGAAATCCGATATTTCAGATAATACAAAAAAAATTATTTGGAAATATTTACAATTAATATTATTTTGTATTACAAACAATTTAGATGATACTACGTGTTTTAAAGATACTGCGAAATTATTTGAAGCTATTGACGAAAATGAATTAAAAGGAAAGTTAGAAGAAGTTATTTCTTCTATCAATGATGTATTTGATATTAGTGGAATAAAACAAAATAATGATATACACGAAATAAATAATTTATTTAAAAATATGATGGATAATATGGATTTATCAAATAATGATATGAAAGATGTAGATTTTGAAGAAATGATGAAAAAATTTATGAATAATAAATCACCAAATTTTGAAGAAATGATGAAAAATATGGATATTTCGGGATTGGGTTTTAATTTTATGGATATGATGAAAAATATGGAAGGATTCAAGGATATGTCAAATAATATGTCAAATAATATGTTCAATGATATGTCAAATAATATGTTCAATGATATGTCAAATAATATGTTCAATGATATGTCAAATAATTTTAAAAATGTACCCAATCCAAACGATCTACAAGATCATTTAAACTCATTAATGGGTGGTAAAATAGGAAAATTGGCACAAGAAATAGCAAATGATACAGCAAAAGATTTAAATATTGATCCCGACAATATTTCAAATATAGATGATGTTTTTTCAAAATTATTCAAAAATCCAGGAAAATTAATGAGTATGATTAAAAAGGTTAGTTCAAAATTAGATGAGAAATTGAAATCAGGTGAATTGAAAGAAACTGAATTAATGAAAGAGGCTAGTGAATTGGTAGATAAAATGAAAAATACTCCAGGAATGAAAAATATGGAAAATATGTTAAATAAAATGGGATTGGGTGGTGGTAAAGGTGGGAAAGGTGGAAAAGTAAATATGAATTTATTTCAATCTATGATGAAACAAAATATTCAAAAATCATCTCAACGTGATAGAATGTTAAAAAAATTAAAACAACGTCAAATGGAGAAAGAAATTAAAGCTAAATTACTAGCTCAAGCCAAAGCCAACGCTCAAAACAATATACCAACTGATAAGGATGGTTATGATGAATATATACAAAAAACTTTTAATATAGAAAATTCAGTTATGGAAAAAAGTAAAATTAAAAAGAAAAAAAGAAAAAAAAATAGAAAAAATAAAAAGAAAAAGAATAATTAAAAATAAAATAAACACTATATATATCTTATAATGGTAAAATTTTGGATATATGATGTTTCAGTTTTAGCAAATAAAAATCATCTTTTAGAAATATGGCCGTATCAATATTTGTCAATGGAAAGAAAGTTTAATGCTATAAGTAGATTAATTATTTATTTAACTGTTTTAGGATATTTTTTTTCTAGAAAAATCAATATTTTAGTTGCTGGTGTTGTTACAATATTGGTTTTTATTACTCTTTATCATGTACAAAAAAATAATAAAAAAGAAGGTATGGTTGGAGAACATAAAAGAGGTGGACAATACAATCAATTTGAAAAGGGTGCTACTGATTTTAAAAATATTATGAAAGATAAATTTACTTTACCCACGCGAAAAAATCCCTTAATGAATGTTATGATGGATGATTATAAATATAATAATAAAAGAAAAACAGCAGCACCGTCTTATAACAAATCTGTTGAAAAAAATATTAATCAAACTTCAAAAAATCCTTTATTATCAAATTCTTTAACAGATAATAATAAATTATTCAGAGATTTAGGAGATAATTTAAATTTTGAACATACCATGAGAAATTTTCATACAATGCCTAATACAAAAATTCCAAATGAGCAACGACGTTTCGCGGAATTTTGTTATGGAAATATGGCTTCTTGCAAAGATGGTGACGATATAAGTTGTACTAAGAATTTAAGACGTGTAGGACCAGTTAGATATTAATATAATTTTTTACATCAAAAAAATTATATAAAAATATAATATTAGATTACATATATATATAAATGGCAAGTTTACATACATATACTTTTGACAATTTATCTAGAATTGGCGATGATGTTTGTGCTTTATCAGAAAGAGATACCCAAAATAATAATTTTGGCACATATACAACAAAAAATTATTTTGAACAATATTGCGGTATGTCACAACCCATTAATTTTGCTACAAAACAACCAAATGTATTTTATAATGGAGGACCAGGTTTAGTTGGTGCGGGAGGTTGCAATGTAGATAGCGATTCCAATTTAAGAATTGGAACAATACAAACTAATCCCAAGTGTCGTATTTCATTATCTGAGAGACCTTTCAAAACAGTACCATTTTTAGGAAGAGGTCGGCCACAACCTATTAAAGAATCAAAATTACAACAGGGTGTTTATATTGGCGACAAAAAAAGTTGCAAAAAAAATACTGAAAAATCATTTGGTGTTGAACAAGTTGATTTAGTACCATCACTTCAACAAACTATTCAAAACCCGTCTAATTTGATTGAAGGTGAAGCCAATAAGGGATGGATACGTGGTGGTATTCCTTCACGCGAAATTACACGCGATAATGATTATTTTCAACGCAAATATCGTTAATTTATATATTTTCAAAAAAAAAAGATATAAATATTTTATTAATGTTTTATTAAAAATGAATTGTAATTTAGATTATAAAATTACATACTTCAAAAAAAAATCTATTATGAATGATTCAAATGACACCCAATATAGAGAAGATATAATACATTTTTTTAATTTGAAAGATATGTTTAATGAAAAAATAGACGATCGTGTTTTTTTTAAAATTCTCTCAGATAATGCATACCAAATTTATTTAAATTATAAAAGTCATTCACAAATATTAGATATTTTAAAGAAAATTAAAGAAAAATTAAGAATGCCTTTTGAATTAAAAGATGATGCATTATTTATGTATTTATTTAGGTTTGATCTATTTCATATATTTCACAAATGTCTAATAGATTTAGATAAAAACCATAATATAACGGAGCCTAATTTTAAGTTATTAATAAATTCTGTATAGATTTATTTTTTATTTGTATATATCATTATGGCTTCTACACGTTTAAGAAATTCACAAGGGCAGTATTGTAATGATCAAAAAAGAGAACATTTAGAAAGAGAGTATTTGGTGTATAAAGGTCAAGTATTACCCAATAGATCTTATTTACCTGATTTTGGAATTAATCCGGGTAGAATGACAAGTGCTTATTCGCATAAAATTCTTTCACAAAACACATCAGATTTAGAAAGTTTTCTTTTTGGTATTGGTTCAACCAATTTAGTAAAACCGTATAAGAACCCTCCTATGCTTGTTAATAAAGTGGACACAATCAAATTCTTTAATCAAACTGATGCTCAAATGCCAGTACCACTTGTTATTGAAAAACGCCAACGGCCAACAGGACCTTTTTCTTAATTTTTTATTTTTATCAATATTAAAATATAAAAATAAAAAAATATAATATATAAATTATGGCTAATCTTAGCATTTTTACAGAATTAGAAATCACACAGGATTTAAAAGTTTCTAATGATTTAGAAATCACTCAAAATATAGAAGTTGATGGAAACATTTTACTTAAAGGAAGTAATTCAATATTAAATTTAAAAACCATTAAAAGTAATCGTCCCACTACTTCGGATCCTTGTGGAAATTATATTGATATTAGCGGTTCTGCATTATTGGTCCCACGAGGCCCATTCGAATCTAGAATGAGCACCACAGCTTATGGCATTGGTGGTGTTACCGCAAAAGCTGGTATGATAATGTATGATACTTCTCAAAACCAATTTGTGGGTGTTATTGACACGGCAAATCAGGGCAGTTCGGAACCTGATTTAGTTTGGACTGGTTTAGGGGGTGTTATATCAATAGATCAAAAAACAAAAATTACAGCAACAAATCAATCATCGAATGATGGTCTTAGATTTTACACCAATGATAATTTTAATATGTATATTAATAAAGCTGGATCTATATTTTTAGGTGATATAGATGAAACTTGGACTTCTACAGCACAACTCATTTATTATAAAACATCTACTCCTACATTTTTAATTTGCAACGATACAACAAATGAAAATCTAGGTTTACAACTTCAACTTGAAGACGCCACGGGTATTGCACGGATATATAACACATATGGTTCGGGTAAATTATCACTGGGTGCCGGTGGAGATAGTGAAAGGATTATCATTGACACGAACGGGAATGTGGGTATCGGCACGAGTTCGCCCAAAAGTATATTAAATATTTACACAGCCAATCCTGAACTAATTATACAAGATACCGAAACGTCTTCTGTAAGTGCGGACGCAAGTCTTATTTTTGCTGAATCGGGAACCAGTGGTGCAGTAGGTCATAATTATAGAATAAGATATAACCACAGAGATTTAATTTTCTCTGAAGGTGATTATCCTAACAATACTACAGAAGTTATGCGTTTTTACGAATCAAGTTCGGGTGGTGCTGTCAATGTTGGTATTGGCACGGATTCGCCATCTAAAAAATTAGAGATTTCGGGAACGGATTACCAATTCGGCATTAAAAATTCAACAAATAATGATGTTTGGGGATTAACTAATTTTTCCAATAATTTATATTTTCAATACGAGAGCTCAAATAAAATGGTATTAAAGTCTAATGGCAACGTGGGCATCGGTACAACTGCGCCCACAGAGAAATTAGAAGTTAATGGTAATATTTCTATAATACACTATGAGGGTTCAGGTAACCCATTTAGTACGAATTCTGGAAATGGTATTTGTTTTAAGAGTGATAATAAGAATAGGACATTTTATATTTCTCCTGAAACATTTGGTGAGGCAGTTGGAGACAGAACTTTAATTTTTGGTTATTCGGAGGACGCCACAATAACAAATACAAGTTTTGGCAGTGGTCGTATTATGAGTATAAAAGATGACGGCAAAGTGGGCATTGGTACGGATTCGCCCACAGAGAAATTAGAAATAGATGGTTGGATAGGTCGTTCTGCTCATAATGTTGGTGGGTTATGCGGTTCATTTAACAACGGTGGGAGTGGGGCTGAAACAAATCCTATATACGTAATTGGTTCAAATTTTAAACCAGATGAAACTACTTTGATGAACGCAAGTCAAAATAATATGTATGGTATAGGGTTTAGCTATGCGAATAGTGCCTCTTTTATTACAGGAACTGCTGACGGTTGGGGTCTTTATGTGGCGTCAGATGGTCATGCAAGAACATTTTTAAGTTCAAATGCTAATGGTAAAAGTTACATTCATAAAGACGGTGGTTGTTTAGGTATTGGCACGGATTCGCCCAAATCTACATTAGAAATTAAAAGAGGAAGTGGCTTGACCGGTAACGCTTTACCAAATGAAGACAAATATGCTTTAATATTATATAGCAGTGACGATTTATTTGCTGCATCGCATACCAATAGATCTGCATATATGACAATAGGTTATCAGGGATTATACAAAAGGGGAACTGGTGTAATGCAAATATTTAATACAACTAATAACGAAATTCAATTTGGCACAAATAATACAGAAAGAATGAGAATAACACATACAGGCAAAGTGGGCATCGGAACGAATTCGCCATTTGCGAAATTAACATTAGGTTATCATGACACGACAAACGAGGACACTACTAATCTACACACATCTGAAATTACAGCAGAAAGATGTTATATTGGAATTGGTAAACTGGAATATCGCGATGAGCATAAAAAATTAATAGGATTTGGTTATTGTCCATATAAAAATAATTATTATCCAGCATATATAGGATACCATGAAAAAAGTGGTTCGGGTTCTACCTATGGTGATTTAATTTTTGGAACAAGACCAACATCCGGCGGCACCACTGAACCTACAGAGAGAATGCGAATTGATAGTACCGGTAGATTGTTAGTAGGAACAACCAGTAATCCTATATATGGCTATAGCGCAACTTTTGCACCTATTGGCACCACCACTGGCATTGACAGGGCAGGGATATCTATTATGAGAAACACAAACGATTATATGTATATGAGGATGAACACCTCTGGTGGTGAATTTAACATGCAGACAAACTTTAATAATGCAAACACTGGTAAAATATGTATCCAACCATATGGTGGCAACGTGGGCATCGGAACGGATTCGCCCACGGAGAAATTAGAAATAAATGGTTGGATAGGTCGTTCTGCTCATAATGTTGGTGGGTTATGCGGTGCACATAACGATCTTGGTAGTACTGCAGAGAAATCAAATCCTATATACGTAATAGGTAGTTCTTATAAACCAGGTGAGGAGAATTTAGGTCAGATGTATGGTATAGGGTATTGTGATTCTGCCGCCTCTTTTATTACAGGAACTGCTTATGGTTGGGGTCTTTATGTGGCGTCAGATGGTGATGCAAGAACATTTTTAAGTTCAAATTCTGATGGTAAAAGTTACATTCATAAAAACGGTGGTTGTTTAGGTATTGGTACGGATACACCTGAATCACCGTTGGATGTTAAATCCTCCTTGGGTGTATTCGGTGGGCATTGTTTAACATTAAGAGGTGGTGATGATTCGGGTGGTGCAAATGGTGGAACTCATATATTATTTTCATATAACAACGACATCAATAAATATCGCCATAATATACGGACGAAGCACTCCGATTCAAATAATACTTATAATACTATTGATTTTTATTTATGGCAGGTGAGTCAAGGCTCAACAGATGTTGGTAATTTGAAAGTAATGTCTATAGGAGGAGCATCAGTTGATATGTGGAAAGAACTAAAAGTTATCGGAGCTGATATTACTGCATTTGCTTCATCTGACAAACGTCTAAAAAATAACCTTAAACCTATTCAAAATCCTTTAGAAAAATTAAAAAAAATCAATGGTTACACATTTGATTGGATAGAAAAAAAAGAAATTCATTCAAATAAAGGAAATGATATTGGTGTGATTGCACAGGAAGTAGAAGAAGTTTTACCAGAAATAGTAACCACACGTGATAATGGTTATAAAGCTGTTAGGTATGAAAAATTAACACCATTGTTAATTGAAGGTATTAAGGCGCAACAAACACAAATTCAATCCCTACAAGCTCAAATAGATGAATTAAAAGAATTGATACAAAATAAACTTTAGAAATAATATCCAAAAATAAAATATTGTCATTTAACATATACAATGGCTTTCACTAGATTCAATTATGATAAATGTAGAACAGAAAAAAATTTACAACAATCAACCGGCCCTGGTAGATATATTTTAAATGTACCCGGTAATGCAGGCGATAAACCAGCAGTTTTTAATGATCCTCAAATACGTATGCAAAAATGGGGTGGTAATCTTCAGGGTGTTTATAATGGACATCCAATTGATATTGATAGTGATTTAAAGAATATAGGAAGAAAATTATCAAAATCTTGCAATAAAAATATATTTCCAAATAAAAAAGTGAAAACCTTCACGAATCATTATCCAGTGAATAATAATCCTTTAACAGATCAATCAAGAACAACACACCCAGCGTGGCTTTACAGAGATTTAGAACAAAATCACACGTACCCACTTTTATTGGACCCACAAGAAAATGTATGCAAACATTTCCACAATAATTTAAATACTAGATTATTGGAAAGAGATACTTATATACCCGAATATCCGTGCACAATGTTAATGCAATAGTTTTGTAATTTTAATTTTTTATTTTAATTATTGTTTATTTATCTAAGAAACAAAATAATTAAAATAAAAAATGTTATATATATAATATGGAATTAGCAATACCTTTAGTAGCAATTGGTGGATTATTTATTTTATCCAAGCAAAATAAACAAAATGAAAAAAATAAATATTCAGAAGCATTTACACAAATGCATAGAAATCATTTACCCAATACAAATAAACCTGTAAAAAATTATCCAACAGTTAATAATGAAGAATTGGAAAACACATTGAATAAATATGCTGGGAAAAAAAATACAAGTGATAATTATTACAATCCGGGTAATTATGAAACACTTCAAATGAGTGATGATCAAACAAATAAACGTTTTCAAAATATGGCTGGAGAAAATATGCGAATGGGTGAAATGACTCATAATAATATGGTTCCCTACTTTGGTTCTTCAGTAACACAATCTACAACAGGTAATAATGAAGGTATTTTAGACAAATATACTGGTACTGGTAGTCAACAAATTTCAAAACAAACTCAAGCGCCATTATTTAAACCTCAAAAAGATATGAGTTGGACAAATGGTATGCCGTCTACAACACAATTTATGGAAAACCGTATGAGAAGCGTTGTGTCACAAAAAATGAACAATACAAAACCTTTTGAAAGTATTCGTGTAGGACCGGGATTGAATCAAAAAGGTGGTATCGCTGGACAGGGTGGTTTTAATTCGGGTATGGAAAGTAGAGATGTTTGGCGGCCAAAAACAGTAGATGAATTGAGAACCGCCAATAATCCAAAAGTAACATATGAAGGACAAATGTTAGGTGCCTATAAACCAAATAGATCTGGTAAAATAGGACGTGTTGAAAAAAATCGTCCCGATACATATTTTGTCAATGATGAAAGCAGGTGGTTAACTACTACTGGTATTGAAAAAGCACAAAAAGCTCGTGGTGCTATTGCTCTTAAACCCGAACATCGTGCTTATCAAACAAGAGAATATTTTGGACAAAGTGCACCAGATGCAAATGGCACTTATTCTACGCCAACTATTCAGCGTTGTGAAAAACCACAATTTAAACCTTTGAATTTAGGAGTTGCCACGGATAAAGATGGTTGGGGTGTTAAAAATAAAGATATGAGAGAAATTCAACAAAATGGTTATAAACCTTTAGCAAATGCTAGAAATTTAACAAAACAACAAAAAGAATTGGGACCAGTAAGTGCCGGATTTAAAGCCATGGTTACACCTATATTAGATGTATTAAGACCTTCTCGCAAGCAAAATGTAATAGGTAATATGCGACCAACGGGCAATGCACTTGGTAAATATTCTGTATCTAATAATGTTATTTGGAATCCAGCTGATAAAGCAAAAACAACTATCAAAGAACAAACCATCAAAAATGAATATATTAAACAGGGTGGTACAAACCGCGACGCTGGTTATATCAATAATAAACAAATACCAGTTGCCCAACAACGTGATTCAACAACTGGATCATACATTGGTAATAATTCAGCATCTGTTACAAATTCGCGCGTATATAATGCAGAATATAATGCAAGACTTAATCCCAATAGACAAGAACTTTCTCGTGTGGACAGAATTCGCACAGGTAATCAGAAATTATTTACTGGTTCGCAATCTGTTTGCAACCTTGCAAATAGAAGTACCAATGCATCCGTTATTCAACCAAACTTTACAAAAAGACCAGCGAATGCTAGTAATGTTGGTGAAATTTCTGGTAGAAATCTTAGAGAGAAAGTAGTACAATGTGGACGAAATACTGGGGATATATTAAATGCATTCAATGATAATCCTTATTCACAATCATTAAATAGCGTTGCTTAAAATTTAAATTTAATATATAAATTTAAATTTAAATAATTCTTATAACATTATCCATATGAATGAAATTATAAAAAAATGTGAAATAGAGCCACCGCCTTTAATTATTCATAAAGAATTATTTGATAAATTGGATTATTTTAT
>Ga0222718_10005580_pt1 | contig 10170 bp, 20 predicted proteins | sample C33_27DmetaG_FD_165045 | JGI IMG/M metagenome (GOLD analysis project Ga0222718, IMG submission 165045) | Estuarine water microbial communities from San Francisco Bay, California, United States - C33_27D | ecosystem: Environmental > Aquatic > Marine > Unclassified | place: USA: California... | reverse complement strand
TCACCGGTAAACTATTTCCAGTAATTGGTATTGCTACTTCTAGTTGGTATTGCGAGCCTGTTGTGTACGTCATATTTGAATCACATAACGTCTGCGCTTGTATTTGAGTTGCTAGCAGCAACATAAATAGTATTCTCATATTAGTCTTTTTTAAATGTTCCGTTATCCATTTTACCTGTACGATCTTTGATCTCATTGTAAGCCTCAGCAATACAATGCTCAATGCTTGTGCCTTGTAATTCAGCTAAGTTAGTTAGTACAACTACAGCATCACCGATACCATCAACAACATCTCTATGGTTATCTTTTAGTACAGCTCTACATATCTCACCAACCTCTTCAACAAGTTTTAACGACTGTGTTTTTGTATCACCGCCTTTGTACAAACCTCTTTTATTAGCCCAGTCTCTGATTAAGTCAAATTGAGATTGTTTTAAGTCCATTGATCTTATACCTGTAGGCGCTAGCGCTCCAGTTCTTGGGTATGGATTGTTATTGTCAAACCATCTAGCAAACGCTTTATTATATATGTAGCATCGTTCGTCGTTGTACATAGATGTCTTTGCATTTTTAACAACCCATTTTATAGACTCTGGCGTTATGCTAACTTCACCATCTATTGTTTCCCACGACATGCCTATGTTGTCCATTAACCTACCTTTAAGTTTGTTTAATGGCATAGGGAATGTAGTAGTTTGTTCTGTTACGTTTATCTTCATTTCTTTATTATTACATTTAAGGTTTTTATATAGCTGTCTGTCTACTTTATAACCAAAAGCTTTTTGCATTTGTATCTCAAGATTGCTAATCTCTGTGATGTCTTTTGATTCGGCAAGTATTGCATACTCACCTTCTTGGTAGCCTTGTTGTTTATGAACTCGCTCTTCAAGGTTACGAGTTACACCTATTTTTTTACCCGGTATATGGTATAAGTAATAAGTCATATTAATGTGGTTTAGGTATTTTGTCATTGTACAAATGTAGGTTATGCGCAAAATGATAATATGTACCAACTGGTATATCTAGCCTGCTAGCAACTAATTGCTGTAACATTGAGAAACAATACTGATCGTTGCAGAAACCGTACCAGAGGTCATTAGAACGCATTACAACACACATATCAAGCTTATCATCTAGTATTGTAAATTGAACAGCATAAGTACAAGGAGTATCTGTACTGTATTTATGATGTTCTTTACCGTCGTATATAGATATACAAGCTTGCCTAGTATCTTTGTCTAGCTTTAGCTTTAATATCATTTGGTTTAATTGCCTCTTGCGTTGCCATTGATAACCATAATTAGAGTTAACGTTACCATCGTCATCAGCCATTTTAATCCATATCGGTGGTATCTTACCGTATATCTTACCTAGCTTAGTTATGTTACGATCGCCAGATAAGTACCATTGCCATTCGGCGCGTGCATATTCTAAATTCCACTTTCTAGGTACAATAGAGCCTTTATCGTGTATATAGTTGTCAATAGGATTTTCAATTGTAAAACCTACATTGAACAAAGCTTTAGTGTCACCGAAGGCTACACCGCTTTTAATAATTTCCCTATAAAAGTATTTAAACGCCTCATCAGCGTTTTTAAAGTTATTTTTTATCATAGTAATATTTATAGTATTCATACATTTTATTTAGTATAACCTCATCACTGTATCTGTTAGGATCAGTGTGTAGTCTACCGTTTATTCTAAGATCGATCTGCCATCTATTCATATCGTCTTTCCAGTCAGGGCTTATACCGACTTCTATGTTGTTCTGTAAGCACCAGCCAATTACTTTCATTTCATTGTCAGGCCATAATTTTGTAGGCGGTTTTTTACTTGGTGCTTTCTTCCAACGTTTAAAAGCCATTACGCCTCCCAGGGCATTGGACCACCATCAGGTACAGCTGGTTCATTAGGCGTGAAACAACCAGACCGTGGTTCCCACTTAAAGAAAGCTTCAGCGCCGTTTTCACCAAGGTTTTGAAACTTAACTTTCAATACTTTAGCTTTAACAGTTTTAGCATCGTAATCTCTGTGTACTAATAAACCATGATAACTAGCATCGTACCATTCACCACCACCTTTAATATTATACATTGTAGGTTCTTCTATTTTACCATCAGAGCCCTTGTACATTTTTGTAGGGTGAGCAACTATAAATACTAATACATCATACTTCTTAGCAAATACTTCTATCTTAGTTAGATATTCCATTGTATACCTATTAACATCTTCAGTCTTACAATTAACGTCTCTAACCTTATTAAAAGGATCAATGACTAAACATTTAATACCTTTACGTTTTACAAGCTCAGCGCCTTTACGTAGTACATGGTCAAGAGTATATCTTTCCATGTCAATGAAAAAGAAATTATCGTTTACGTGGTCTGCAACTTTATTCCATTGTTCACCATCTATATCGCTAGGTGAAGGCATGTCTTGCCAAACTTTACGCATTAACTTATGTGCGTGAAGATATGTTGGAGCATTTTCCGGAGACGCAAATGCAGTCTTCCATCCGTAGTTTGTATTATATCCAACACACATTTGATCAACAAAATCAGACTTACCACTACTAGGGATGCCAGTAACCGTAATAAACTGACCAGTGTATGTCGAAAATATTTCATCAAAGTTTTTAAGGCCGACTTGAAAGCCGGGTTTAAATCCATTTTTAACAAAGTCTTTAAGTTCATCTTGTATATCGTATAATGTACTAACACCTTCTAGCGGTACTTGCTTTGCAGCGTGTATAGCAGAACGTAAGGCATCAGCACCATGTTCAATTAAATAGTCATTTGAATCTTTACAGTCAGCAAAATCTACTGTGTAACAAACCTCAGCACCGAGTCTACGTATAAACTCTTGCTTTAAAGCTTGACCAGGTTCATCAGCATCAACTGCAAGTATAACCTTAGTTTTATCTTCAAAATAATCAATACAATTATCTAGATAATCTAAGTTGTTAGAATTTAGTGTAGCACCGTTAGGTACTGATATTACATTTTTAACACCAGCTTCGTGCAAAGCTAACACATCTATTTCACCTTCAACAATTATACATTCATCATAACCTACAATACTATTAATATTGTAAAATACTTTTTCAGCACCTTTGTATAACTTGAAGTTTTTTCTACCGTCTCTGTATTTAACATTAATAAGTTGATCACCCATAAAGTAATTAAACTGTATGGTATTTTCCATCTTACTAGTTTGAGGCATCCACTCTTGACCTTCAGTAACCTGTAAGTCTTGCAGTGTTTTCTTTGATATACCTCTTGTACCAAACCATGTCTCAACATTCGTACTTACATCGTCAAACTGCTCTATTGCGTCAGGTCTTACATAGACTCTTTCGCTAGCACCTTTACGTTGGTAAGTATGAAGTTGAAAACTAGTGTCACAGTTGTGACAGGTACCGAGACCACGTTCCCAATCATAGCTAGCACATTGTGCTTTCTGGTTCTTAGGTTGTCTATCAGATGAACACAGGGGACAAGTCCCCTGCGATGCACCTTCTTTTAGACTGTGTTGATTGAACTTGTCAATCAAAAATCCATTGATCTCTACTGTCTGCATATTTTAAAACGGTAAGTCGTCGTCTTGAGCTTGTAAATTAGGAGCTGGAGCACCTTGTGTATCAGGTCTTGGAGCTGTGTCAACGTTAGTACCGTTTGTCCATACAACCTTAACATTACCCAAGTAAGTCTTAGGTGTTTTAGTTTCTCTCTCCTCTTTTGATTGTTCTACAACCACAGGCCCTTGATTACCGAACTGATCGCTCTCATCATTAAGGGTTATTGTGATTGGTAAGTATTTACCTTTTTTACCTACATAGATCTTGTCTTTCGGTATTTTATTTAGGTCAATACTTGCTTTAATAATACTTGCCATATTTAATAATTATTTATTTGATGAAACATTGTTTGTAATTGATCTTTAGTAGCAGTTGTATTTCTTCTAAGATTATCTACAGCTTTCACGTGGTTTTGATTTGCGTAAAAATGCTTTTCACTTAGCTTCATGCCTGTTACTGTACAGATCTTCATTTTTGGTCTTGCCATAATAATTAGGTTTAAAGGGTTTTGCTTATAAAATACTGTTTAGGATCAAAGTCCTTGGCCTTGTAGAACAAGTTATAAGCTTCACTTGCTTTACGTACCTTATCTTCACCGCGTCTGTAAAAGTCCGGTGAACAGTCAAACAAACCTATTTGGTGTGTTGACTTGTCTATTACTATAAATAAGAACTCATACCCAAACAGTTTGCTGTATATATAGGCTTGTGAGTCATAGTTATATTTAGATGCTGACCAGTTGAACTTATTGATGTCAGCTGTTGTTTTTAAGTCAATGACTAACTTCTCATCATGATTAACAATATCTGCTTTGCCCTTCCACATATTACCAAACATCTCTTCGATCATTGGCTTTTCATACTCTATATCACCAAGGGTGATAAGGTCTTTGCATATATCATTTTCCATAACTTTTTGTCTCATTAACTCGATAGTATCAACCTCGTGTTGTAACAGACAAAGCTCACCACCAGCCACGTCTTTGTAGGCCTTAGTATTTCTAGTTGATGACTTGACAATTTTAAACTTATCGAGTTTATTCGGTTCAAGTATACAAGTATGAAAGTACCCTCCGATTAAAAAGGCGGGCGATGGCTTGCTTGGTTTAAATGCGTTTAACGGATCTTTTAGTAGCTTGCCAACATGAGAGTTAGACAAGTATTGATTACCAAAGTCACCGTAATAATCTTCGTCATTACAAAGTCTTTGTAAGATTTTTTCTTTGTTCATTTGTTAGTTTGTATTTAGACTCAATAGCTTCAACTTTACCACCAGCTGTTACATATTCTACAGCTTTAGCCATTTGATCTTTAGTTATAGCAGGCTTAGTTACTCTGTCAATTACACTAGCAGCTTTGCCGTGTGTATTTGTAGCATCACTATCTGCTGTATCATCTATTAATAATAAATTACCTAACGCATACTTTTTACCATAGGTTGATGCTGCACCGAACTGCTGTGATGTCTGCATACCTTTTTGGTTTAAGTCTACGCCGACTACTGCCGTTGCGTGTATAGCATCGACACCGTCTGATATAGTAGCTGTTGATTGAATTGTTGGAACTGGATCAGTTGCAATAACTTCTTCGTTGATAACAACTGTAACGCCTTGTTCCATTAGGAAAGGCTTGATTGCCTCTAGTATGTCTTCGGCTTTACGAAAATAGTATTTACCGAAGCTGTTGTAGCTTGATTTTTTAGCTTTTAGTTTTGTCTGAACTATAGCTAGTTTTTGGTTTAATTCCTTCATAGGTTTATTGGTTTAGTATATATATAATTACACGTTTATTTACGCTTTTAACTCACTAACTTACAGGTAATCAAGCACTTGCGAGTGGTCTACATTCTCGATTAGTTTATCTACTGCTTGCTTTTTTAGCTGTGAAACTCTCACGTAAGAGCTGCTACCTTCAATACCTATTTTATGCGCAATTTCAGTAGCTGAATGCTTGTCACAGTCTAGCCCATAACTTAGTCTTAACACTTGATACTCTTTGTCGTTTAAATGCTGTTGCAGTAAACTCATTAAGTACATGTTAAGCAATTCTTGATTATATGGTTCTGACTCATCAGGTATATCATATATCATATCGTTTTCACCTGGCACATCAATACTTAAAAATACAGAGTTAAAGAACATAGCAACTGCTTTTTTGTCTTTGCCAAAGTTCTTACGTATCTCATTGTATTTATGTTCTGGTATTCTCATATCGCCTCTGTTTTTATCTATTTCTCTGCGTATTGCACCTCGTATACGTTTTGATAGAAACGATTTAATAGTTTTTTCTGTGTCTTCAGAGTCAGCTAGCATTTGTCTGTCTAGCTTTTTAACTGCTTTGCATAGACCAAGATAACCACAGGATATAAGATCAGTTATATCCATAACTCCTGATGCTTGTTGTGATGTAGCAAACTTACGTGCTAGTGATTCACATAGTGGCATCCACATTTTTATTATTGATTCGTCAACCATCTGTGTGTAGTCTACAGTACCTTCTGTATCACTGTATACAATCTCACCGTCTCTTTTCATACGCCTTAGTGTATCTTCAAGGTCGTGTTTGTGTCTTACATATCCTTCTACATTATAGTATTTCATATTTGTTGATTTAATAGTTCTTTTTCTCGTTTTAATTCTTCACACATGTTACGTTGTATAGTTCTCATTGAACAGTCTAACAACTCAGCAATACGTGATAGTGTTATTTTATTACCCATGTCGTTTATATCTACCATGCATTGATAAATATCATCTTGGTGTATTTGTTTTGATCTACCTATTAACTTACCTACAATTTTTAGTTTGTCTTCCATAGATAAAGTACAATGCCAGTGGAATATAATTTTACGTAGCTTGTTTTTAGGTGGTTCATCTAGTTCCATCATGCTTACCTCATATATTATTTTCTTTAGTAATTGTGGAGGAACTGTAAATGTAATAAATCCATTTGACTTATCAGCTATGTATTCACATAAACTTGTAAAATCATCTGGGTCAAGCTGCGGGTTTAAATACCACAGAACTAACATGTGCCATTTTAATGATTTATAAGTTGTGATCTTTGCTCTACTTCTAAACAAAGAATAATATTCGTGTGTACCATCTTCATAATAATTATAGTCCTTGTGCTTCATACTAGGTTTATCATTAATAGGATCTCGTACCCATTGTATTTTACGCCTGTTTAGGTATTCTAGGTTTCGTGGTATATGTGACATTAGCCTGTTACTTAGTATTATTAGGGGCTATTGTCAGCCCCAGGGTTGCTATTATTATTCTTTTATCATTGTTACCGTTGAATTTAATATTATTAAATTCTTTAATACGTCTCTTTAGGTCTGCTCTCATATAATTGTTCTGTTTTAAGATTTGCAATTTGTTTTTTGTCGCCAATGTAATAATTCCAATAAGCTTGTATACTACATTTGTCTTTGTATTCATCAGGCATACACTGAGGAGGTTGCTCAAATCTACCTTCAGGTATATCATGAGGATATAAACTAAGTTTAGCTTCGCATTTAGTTATTGACAAATGCTTTTTATTATACCTAGCAGTATATTCTCTGCCTAATGCTTTCATGTGATTATACAGCCATCTGTAATGGTTTTTGTTTTGTCTAACCCAGATAGTTGATGGGTGATTGTAATGAGCCTTTTTGTATGGTATGTAGTCCGCGTTGATCTTATGCTTCTCAGCATAATGATGGTGAGCAGTACATAACATTTGAGCTGACTCAAGTATCATTTTTACCACATGTTTATTGTATTGTAACTCTGCCGCTTTGTATGGGCATTTAGCTAAATAAAATATATTCATCGTTTCATGTCTTTTTCAATTAGCTTAATTAGTTTAGTCAAGGCTTTAGCTATGGTGCTAATGTCCTCATACATCTTTTGTTCGTATTTAGTCATTTTCTAGTATTTTACCAAAGACTATAAGCTCTACATCTGCTTTAGTGTAGCAGTCTTTGTCTGTGTAGTTTAGAGCACGGCTGTGTATAGCAAAATGCTCGGGTGGATCGTCAGTAAACTGCTTATAATAGGCTATTGTCACGCCTAGTATAAAGAACACCCAAGCAACAGCTAGCATAAATAGTCTGTGTATGTTATTCATATAATTCTTTTAGTTTAGCAATTAATTCATATGGAGAGTAGAAACCATTTTCAAACTCCCATATTAATTCTTTTATTATTGATTTGTTATTCATAGTATTTTGCATTTTCTTCCCAACAATCATTACAGCAAGAGTCATGATCGCCAATTGTTAATAACTTGCCACACATATCACATTTATTCATAGTTACGTATGCATTTAAATAGTGGGTGTCTGTATGAACCTGCTTTAGTACGTTCGAAGTAGGTAAAGGTAGCACGTTGGCCAATATAGTCACCTATATTATCGAGCATATTTTTAAGATCCTTGTAGGTATAGCCTTTACCGGGTGGACAACCGAACTCGTTACCTTCGTCATCTTGCATTATGAACTTGCCAAGCGTGCCTGTCCTTTTGCCTTTACCATCTAGATAGCCTACGATAGTAGCTTCGGCATCGCTGAAGTCTTTAAACTTTCGTAAACTGTGTGAACGTTTTTGTTGATATTTAGTGTTTAGTCTTACAATAGAACCTTCGTAGCCAAGGGCTAGATTTTCTATGTGATATTTCTTTGCATCTTCCATATCGAACACTTCTTCTGTATCTACAGTAACAGTGTGTTCATACTCACCATCAATAGTATTCATAATAAACTCGTCACGTACATTGAAGTTGTGATCAAAGTCAGGACTGTACATATCGTAGCAATGAAATTGCGTTAATAGACGTGCCTCGTGCTGATCTACAAGGGTTGGTTTTTGTTTTCTGACTAATGATATAATCTTTTCGAAATCGTCTCTTAGATCGTGATTATACAGTTCGCCGTCAAGTACAACATCAGGATATTTTTTGAAGAATGGTAGTAGTTCATCAAGTATGTGTTGTATATTTTTCCACTCTTTACCTGTACGAGAGTATGCTTTAACTTCGATCTCGTTTAGATCAGGAGTTAGTATGTGTCTTTTAGTATTTGCTTGTATAATACAACGCACACCGTCAAGCTTTGGTTGTATATATACTCTTTGTAACTGCCAGTTGATTGGCTTTTCGCTAACAGGATATGCTAGCATTGGTTTAATTCTTATCATCTATTATTTAATTTGTCGTCTATTATATCTATTTTTTCTTGTAGCAGTAATGCCTTGTCTTTCTCGCCTTTTTCTTCGTACATAACCATGAGTGTCATTAGCTTAGACATCTCACCGAGCATACGTTCTTGTTCGTTTTCTTTGAAAGCTATTATGCCTGATAAGTTATTAACAAAGTCATCTGATCTTCGCACATGCCATTCAGGTTGTGAACATCTTTCTAACAATTTGTCTAACAATTTATCTGCTAATGCATCTAGAAATTCGTCGTTATATGTATTATCCTTCTTCATCCGTATTTAGTTTGTATTTATCAATTAAAGCTGTAGGTAAACCTACAAATACACAAGTAAAAGCATCTTTTTCGTCATAATCTAGATGCCAAGATTCTTCACTGAAGTCAGTGCGTTCAAATATACTAATGTATGCTAACTTGTTTTTTGTTTGCCACACGTAGTATATATACTCAAGATCAGTATGTCTTGATGTTAAGTCTTCTATTTCCCAACCGTCAATATTACGATTGTGAATTAATGACTCAGCTATTTCTACACCTCTGTGTGATGGATAACCATCCCAGTGTGCATAAAATTTAGCGTTTATTTTTTCAGGTAGTTCATTAAATGATACACCTTCTTCGCGCGTAGCAAATCTTATACTTGCTCTAGTGGCCATATTTTTCTTGTAATGCAGAGTAGTTACTCATAATTGTCATTATATCTTGCCTGCTTAAACCTGAGTAGTCTGATACTACTGCTACATTAAACATATTAGTTATTCCTGATTCTTGTACTTCTACGTACGCATCAAATTGTTCTTGTGTTATTGTCATATTATTCTCTTTATTATTATTCATTATTAATCTAGTAAAACCATATAGGCACTAGAATTATTACTTCTAAACCAGTCAAGACCTTTTTGAAAGTCTTTAACCATTTTAGGTGTTGTCATTTTAGGTGTCATTTCCATAACCATTTGGCTACCAACGATAAAATCGTACATACTTAGCTCTGTAGCGTTGAGTTCACACTCTTCGCCGCTAAATGGATTTTTAACTGTATCGCCTTTGTCATATTGCATGCCTTCAAACCATGCTGGTAATTTAGTATTCTGTTTCTTCATAGTAGTAATGTTGTATTGTATTAATTAAGTGTCTGCCTGTTGCAGTTTGAAAACTATAGCTGTGAGTATGCATGCCAGGTATTGGCTCGTTGAAGCATAATAGTTTTAGCATATCAAGACCACTACCGTGTTCAAACTCAATAGCAGCTTGGTTACAAGCATGACATAGTTTATCAGGGTCGTGTCTTAGTTCTTGGTTGCTACGATCTTTCATATAGCTTATTAGTTTTTCAGTTGTCAGTTTTTTCATATTTATATTATCCGTCTATTATCGTATTTAGTTTGTAA
>Ga0222718_10005577_pt1 | contig 10173 bp, 14 predicted proteins | sample C33_27DmetaG_FD_165045 | JGI IMG/M metagenome (GOLD analysis project Ga0222718, IMG submission 165045) | Estuarine water microbial communities from San Francisco Bay, California, United States - C33_27D | ecosystem: Environmental > Aquatic > Marine > Unclassified | place: USA: California... | reverse complement strand
TACACCACACCTTCGTCTATTTTAAGTTGTTCAAAAACTGCTTCTCTGTCCAGTTTATTTTTTCCGAATCCAATCATTCTTAGTCCTCTTTTTTAAATAATGTCCAAAGTCCATATCCTAATCCTACCCAAGCGGCTAATTTCACAATGCCACCAAACAGGATAATACTACCACAGACTGCGATGATTACACCACCGTCCCAACTGGTTCTTTCCTTTACTAATGATTTTAAATATTCCATATCTTCTCCTTAGGATTTTTTCTTGTAATTTTTAGTTGTATTACTTACGTTCTTTGCTTTACCTTTTTTGTTCTTGTTGGGATCTTCCCTACGTTTCTTTCTTACTGCGGCGGCTATTGCCTTTTTACCACCTTTGGCTCTTAAACTTGCGGCTCTGCTTTTGCTTAAACATTTAGGTTTGCCTTCGCCTTTCTTACTGTCTCCGCACTTGCCAATACGTTCGCCTTTTGTATTATATCTGTCCCAGCCTCCGCCTCCGGCACCACCTTTTTTGCTTTTGCCAAACCATGCTCTTAGATTTTCATCTACTTCACGATCTCTGTTAGCCAAGTCCTCTTCCATGCCTTTCATAAGGGCTCTGAAGTCCTGACTAAACTCAAATGTTTCTGTAATGATATCGTTAATCTTCATCTGACTTTTACTTCTTTTTGGATTTGTTGCCCCAATTCTTAGCACCCACTTTACGGCACTTAACCAAGGCTCCACTGGCGTAGGCACTGGGCCATACTTTGTATCTGCTCTTGACTTTGCGGTAGCAGGCATCTTTTTCACCTTCTTCAACACTGTTAGGTTTAATAAGTTTAGGCTTTTTGCTTTTTGCTTTTACTTGTTTGCCTTTGGTTATTTCAGTAATTTTCATAATATTCCGTATAAAAAGACTATTTATCATAAAAACATTAAATAACAGTATGCCAAATGTAACAAAAAGAATACAGGAAATTTATGCTGAAAGAGGATTAATGTCTTTTAGAGATGTACCCTTTCAGGCACAAATGGAATGCTTTCAGGATTTTGAATATGAAATTTTGGAAAAGTTATGCTATTCAAAAAACATTAATCCCAGCACAGTGGTTGTAGACGAACAAAATTTAAACAGAGATTTTGTGTGTAATCATACAGAATTTAAATGGTGTTACAATCCCAGAGATATTTTAAACACAATAAAAAAATTAAATAGATTTGAAAACAAATCACCTGATGTGATGTTTAATTTTCTGTCAGGAAACTATCATTTCAGCAGAGTAAAATTATTAGAAAAGTTTTTTAACAAAGGATTATTGAATGATGATACAACTTATTGGAGCCAGTATAGATTTTTTAATAATGACAGACATGGATTTGAAAAAGAGTTCTTGCAATTTTTAGCTCAATTTTATCCTAGAACATTTAAAGCAGACAGATTTTATAATGAATATCCTGAAAATTTAGATATACCTGGAGATGTATATATAAATGATACTAATAATCAGGACACCTATATTTTTGAAAACAGTTTAATCAGCATAGTTGTTGACACGATGAGTAATTTGGATTGTGGAACATATATTGATAACGATGCGATAAACTCTACATATCATAATGTTTACCCCACAATTAAAACATTTAAACCCATATTACACAAACGTCCATTTATAACAACCATAGGTAAATGCTCACATAATTTACCTATGTTGAGACAACTAGGCTTTGAAACATTTCACAGTGTGTGGGACGAAACATATGACACATTACCTTACACACAAAGGATTGACGCAATCAGTGAATTGTGTTATAATTTAAGTAAATTAGACACAAAAGAACTATACAGACACACCAAGGATATATGCGAACACAATTACAATGTATTAATAAACACAGATTGGGCTCAATTTACTGCGGACTGTTTGGATCAACAACTGTAATACAACATGTTTGACGACTCAATAAAAAGAATAGGATTCTGCTGTAAGTATCTGGAACAAGATCAGACGCAGAAACCCAAAGTCCTTATGGAAAAACAACAAAGGTACACAGAAAAAACCACAACTGTGGCATGGTGTAACAGGCAACAAGATAAAACTGTGGCAGAACAAAAACTGCTGGACCTGGTGGAACATAACATGAACAGTGCCTACAATCTGGTGAGTTATGTGGGAGATCTGCCTGCTGAAATGCGAATGGTCAGACTGGGTAGCAATCAGATACCTATGGCAACTGAGCCCACATGGAGATATGTTTTTCAAGACCCCACAGTGATAAAAGAACTGGAGAAAGGATTTGGTAAAGTAGGTGATGTTGCCAGGCAAAAAGATGTCCGCATTAGTTTTCATCCTGGCCAGTTCTGTGTATTAGCCAGTGACAAACCAGATGTGGTTGAGCGAAGTATAGATGAATTTGAGTATCATTGTGATATGATTCGCTGGATGGGTTTCGGTAAAGAATTTATGGATATGAAATGTAATGTACATATTTCAGGCAGAAAAGGATATCAGGGTATTTTAGATGTATTACCAAAATTATCTCCTGAGGCCAGAAACACTATTGCTATTGAAAACGACGAGATGTGTTGGGGTCTAGATGAAAGTCTCAAATTGGAAAAACATTTGGCACTTGTTCTGGATATACATCATCACTGGATACGTGATGAAGAATACATACAAGCAGATGATGATCGTGTAAAACGAATCATAGACAGTTGGAGAGGCGTAAGGCCCACATTACATTACAGTTACAGCAGAGATGAATGGTTACCTGAAGGTTTTGGACATGATGAAAAACATGACATAGTGGACTTATTAGAACATGGTGCTAAGAAACAAAAGCTCAGAGCCCATTCAGAATATTATCCTAATGTCAAAGCAAATGATTGGGCATTGAGTTTCTGGAAAGATTTTGATATACAATGCGAAGCAAAGGCTAAAAATTTAGCCAGCCAACAATTATATAAGCAAGCCATAGCAACTGGTAAATAGTAGTATGAAACTACTTATGATAGGAGGTTGTGGTTACATAGGCTCCACTCTGGGCAAACATTTACAACACAAACACGAAATCACTAACATAGATTTAGAATGGTTTGGTAACTTTGCTGTTACTGAAAACATCAACATGGACTATGATGATCTTACGCCTGAATTTTTAAAAGATTTCGATGCTGTAATACTGTTAGCAGGCCACAGCAGTGTAAAAATGTGTGAAGAAGACCTTTTAAGCAGTTACAATAACAATGTGAGGAATTTTATAAACTTGCTGGGTAAACTGGACAAGCAAAAATTTTTATATGCCAGTAGTGCCAGTGTTTATGGAGACAATTCAGACTCCAGTATAAATGAACTATCAAACACTCAAACACCAATAAACTATTATGATATGGGTAAACTACACATAGATCATATTGCCAGTTTAAGCACGAAAGAATATTATGGATTAAGATTTGGAACAGTCAATGGAGTAGGTCCTACTATAAGAACTGACTTAATGATTAATGCTATGACATATTCTGCTTTAACAGACAAAATTATAAATGTAAACAATGGTTCCACAGTCAGAAGTATTCTAGGGCTCAAGGATTTATGTAGAGCAGTAGAAACCATACTGGATTCAGAAAGCAATCCTGGTATATATAACTTGTCCAGTTTCACAACCACAGCAATTGAAGTAGCCAGAGATGTTAGCGATATAACAGGTGCGTCAATAAACGACATGGGCGATACTTTAAAACATAAATATAACTTTGACATGGACACAACCAAGTTCTGTGAAACTTTTAACTTTGAGTTTAAAGAAACGGCAAGGACCATAGCACAAGACTTAACAGACAAATTTAAAGAATATGACAAATCAAACAGATCAGAAAGCATACACTACACTTGATAATTGTGTGGCATGTGGGGGAGATAATTTATACTTCTTCCTGGACTTAGCAGAACAACCTTTGGCAAACAACTATCATAATGGTTCCGGTGGAGGAGATTCCTACCCACTGGGTTTGAACTTATGTAAAGATTGCTTTCATACTCAAATACCTGTCAGTGTTGATCCAAAAATTATGTTTGAACATTATTTGTATGTCACAGGTACCAGTCAAACTATGAGAGACTATAGTGATTGGGTAGCAGAAAAACTCACAGAAAAACACATTGACAGTGGAAAAACTGTGTTAGACATTGCCAGTAATGATGGCACACAATTAGATAGTTTTAAAAAGTTTGGTTGGAAAACATATGGTGTAGACCCAGCAAAGAATTTGGCTGAGGTGGCCTCAAAGAAAGGACACAATATACAAGCAGGTTTTTGGCCTGTGATACATGAGCAGATGGATGTGGTGCTGGCACAAAATGTTTTAGCACATGGACCTACTCCCTTAGAGTTTTTACAGGGTGTCAGAGAATGTTTAAAACCAGATGGCTCAGCATATATTCAGACCAGCCAGAGTCAGATGTATCAACGTAATGAATTTGATACAGCATATCACGAGCATATCAGTTTCTTTAGTGTAAACAGTATGACTGTATTGGCTGACCGAGCAGGACTAGTGCTAACAGATGTAGAGCTTACGCCTGTGCACGGCGACAGTTATTTCTTTACTTTGAAACACAAAGGTTCACAAGTGGAATCCAGTGTACAGGAAATGATAAACAAAGAGTTACAGGAAGGCAGACATGAGCCAGAATTTTATACACAATTTGGAAAAAATGCCTATAAAATACTGAAAGATCTCAAAGAAATGATTGAGTTATTCAAACAAAATGGCACACTGGTTGTTGGTTATGGTGCCGCCGCAAAAGGCATCACTGTTTTAAAGGCTAATGATATTATACTGGACTGGATTGTGGACGACAATGAACTCAAACAAGGATTATTTACTCCAGGCACAAACATACCTGTCAAGGACAGAAGCAGTTTAGATATAGATGACGAAATATTATTAGTGCCACTTGCCTGGAACTTTTTTGATGAAATAAAAAGTAAGGTTAGCGAAATCAGAGCAAATAAACCCACTAAGTATTTGAGATACTTTCCAGAGGTCAGAGAAGGATAATGAAAAACTATTTGGTAAGAAGTCTATATAAAATAAAATCCCCAATGTGGTTTGCCGATCGCAGTCACGAAGGGGACATATACAATTGGTATATGAAAATGAACGAAATAAGTCTGCGTACATTTGAAAAGAATTTGGCAGGTGATTGGGAATTTATATTTTACAATGAGGAAGTGGAAAACATACAAAACGTTTTACAGGAACATTTCTTTAAAATATATGACTTATGGAAAAGTGAACCCTGTAATATTTTATATTGTGGTCCTGATAATTTGGTAATGAAGCCCACAGAAGTATTTGGAAAATATGACCAGTTCATGATGTTTAACTACACAGATCCCAAATCATGTAATGACAAAAACAAATATAATTTAAAACATGAACATTTCTTTAATGCTGATGTGAGATACTTTCCGCACACTATGTCAGAAGACATTTGGCAATTAGGTGCCAAAATGGCCAGTGATTGGGACTTTGATTGTTGGAACACTGAGCAAATTATTTTAAATGAAATGTTATGGAAACAACCAGGAAGAACAATAGAAAATACACTGGATGCCACAATGGCTTATCAGGGATTTTATTTGTTTGAAGATGATTGGGACAGAAGACTAGATTGGCAAAATGCCTGGAACGGTATACATATTGCTGATGCAAATATTATTCATCTACATGGTAGCAGAAATGCTGAAATGAAATTTGAATTAATGGAACAACTGGAAGAGATGGCAGAATGAAGGACAAAAAAATAGTTTATGTTACAGGTTGTTTGGGGTTTATAGGCTATCATGTAACCAAAGCCTGTTTAGATCAGGGCTGGTATGTGCGAGGAGTTGATGTTGGTACCTATGCGGCAAACTGGAACCTGTTACCTGAACTGGAAAAGTATAACAACTTTGAATTCGACCATGTTAATATTTTAGATATAGATATGCTGTTTGACTGTGATTATATAATTAACACAGCCGCTGAAACACACGTGGATAACAGCATTATCAGTAACAGAGTATTTGTTGACAGTAATGTAACTGGCGTACAAAACCTGTTAGAACTAATCAGAAACAAAAACAGACGTAAAATGCCCACACTGTTACATTTTAGCACAGATGAAGTTTATGGTGATATTGAACAGGGCAGTCACAAAGAAACAGATTTACTCAAACCCAGTAATCCATATAGTGCCACCAAAGCCAGTGCTGATAATTTAATAACAGCATGGGCAAGAACTTATGATGTACCATACATTATTATTAGGCCCACAAACAATTATGGTATAGGACAATACACAGAAAAATATTTGCCCAGAACAATTAAATATTTAACACTGGGTAAATTGGCAGAATTACATGATGGTGGTGAACCCAAAAGATGCTGGCTACATGCCACAGATACAGCAAATGCTGTTATCACTATCATTAAAAGTGGAGTAAAAAATGAAATATTTAATGTCAGTGGTAACCATGAAGATAAAAATATCAATATAGCATATAAAATCATAAACATCATGGGATTATTGGGTGACCCAGAACAGTATCTGGATTTATCAGTAACCAGACCTGGTCAGGATGTCAGATATGCTGTGGACGACACAAAGCTCAAAGAATTAGGATGGGAACCCAAGGCAGACTTTGACGCTGAATTAGAAAGAATAGTGAGCTATTACAGTTTAAACTTTATCTGGTAATATCACTATTTAAACGTTAAGTGGCCACTCTACGTTAATAATTGTTGGAACAGTCATTTGCAGTTCTCCTGCTCTATTTTAGCCTTTACTATGAGGGAGGCAATTTTCCATTACTGTTAGACTGAAAGTTATTCTGTCCAACAATAATATTTAACAATTTACAGGAAAAAACATAGAAAATAGGCTTTTTTTTAGCCAAAAAAAGGGCCTAAACTAGTTAGGCCCAAAAATGTGTCTATTCTTTACTTCTTATTGAAGACATGGTACAGTATCCAAACACCTATTAATCCTAATAAGCCTTCGTTACTCAATCCTCCCAAGATCACCATGATGTTATCAACAACCTGGAAATCTCCAAGGAATGGTACTGCTCCACCAAATAGCACTTCAAGTACTACTCCCAGAGCAATGACACTGATACCTACTTCTGTTAATCCTTTGGCCCATCCGCCAATGGTTTTAAGAATATCCATATCAACCTCCTTTGAACAAACAATTTGTTTATTCGCAAAATATTTACTGCCATAATTCTGCAAATAAACTACTTTGTTAACATAAGTACAGTTATAATTTAACTATTAGAAGTGATATAACATGTTAATACAAAAACCATTAGAAAAAAACGATATAGTTTCTATTAAATTGCTTACAGGTGAGGAAGTAATTGCTCAATATGAGGAAGAAACAGACGCACATCTACAAGTAACCAGAGCAAGTATAGTTGCCGCTAATCCAGAAGGTGGTTTAGGCTTAGTGCCCTGGATGATGAGCTCAGCACCAGAGTCAATTAGAATAAATAAAGACACAATAGTAACATATTCTACAACTGTTGAAGCAATAGCAAACAAGTTTATTGAGGCAACCACAAACATCAAAATAGCCAAGTAAATACTTGACAAACACACAGATTTTGTTATAATATATGAACAATATAGGAGAATCTGTATGTGGGAAACAGGAATACTAACAGCAAAATCTTTATTATTGTCCATGATGGTGGGAAACGCCCCCATGGACAATCACAATGTTGAAGAGACATATTGTATGGCTCTTAACATTTATTATGAAGCCCGAGGTGAGGGCTGGAAGGGTAAACATGCTGTGGCACAGGTTGTTAAAAATCGTGTTGAGCATGAAAAATATCCAGACACTATTTGCGGTGTCATTACTCAAGCAAGAACCTGGAACGGAAAAGTTATCAGAGACATGTGTCAGTTCGCTTGGTATTGTGATGGCAGAAGTGATACACCACAACTAGCATACATTCAGGAACCCAGAAAAGGCAAAGCAATAGAACCCAATATCAGAGATTGGCAAAACAGTGTAATGGTTGCTATACAAGTAACACATTATTGGTCCAGGGATATCACAAATGGTGCCACTCATTATTATAATCACAATATTTCAACACCCAGTTGGAGCACTGTTTACCCAATAACAATAATTGTGGGTAATCATACTTTTCTAAAACGCAACGACTAACAATAGATAAATACTGTTATAATAACTTTTGTTAGGAGTAACAGTATGTACGAGTATAAGGTAAATGTACTTAAAATCGTCGATGGAGACACAGTAGACGTAGATATAGATTTAGGCTTTGGAGTTTGGTTAAAGGACGAGAGAGTTCGTATCATGGGTATAGATACACCAGAAAGCAGAACCAGAGACAAAGTAGAAAAGCAATTTGGCTTGGCGGCAAAAAACAGATTAAAAGAATTGTTAGGCAAATATGCTGTCTTAAAAACACAAATAAACAAAGACGGTGAAGACATGAAAGGCAAATTTGGTCGTATATTGGGAGACTTTAATGTATATGATTCAAACAAAGATGCCTGGAGACCTGTAACAGAAATTCTTTTAGAGGAAGGACATGCCGTTGCTTATCACGGTGGCAGTAAAGATGACATAGAAAATCAACACATGGAAAACAGAAAAAAACTTATTTCAGAAGGTGTTGTTAACATGTCATTAGAACAAGCAGGCCTGGTCTAAAAAAACCAAAAAATTAACTTGACATTGTCTAAATAGAGTATATAATAATAACTAATACATCGAGGTATCTACATGAAACGTTTTTTATCAGGTAAAACTTATACTCACGCAACAGGTCACAGTTGTGCCTTTAGACAATGGAGAGCAGACAGCCATTGTAATTTAATACACGGCTACGCATTACAATTTGAATTTGCATTTGGTTGTAGTGAACTAGATGAAAGAAACTGGGCGGTGGACTTTGGTGGTCTTAAAGAACTCAAAGAGTGGCTCAAAGAAATGTTTGATCATACATATTTGTTAGCAGAAGATGATCCAGAATTTGATACAATCAGTGCCTTGGCAGAAAAAAATCTTATAGATTTAAGAATTGTGCCAGCAGTTGGTTGTGAGAGATTTGCTGAAATGGCCTTTAATAAAGCAGATGCTATTGTTAAAGAACTCACAGAAGGCAGATGTTGGGTACAAGAAGTAACAGTCAGAGAACATGAGGCAAATAGTGCCACTGTTAAACTTGCTGATTATACCCAGGCAATATATTCATAATTGTCTAAATAATATTATAAAAGAGAACGACGAAAGAAGAACAAATAGTTTAGAACGAGGGCGATAACCTATCGCCCTTCTTTTTCTGTATTACCACATTTAAATTACGATAAATAGTACATTATGTGGTTTGGAATAATAACATTAGTAACAGCATTAGCCATTGCCGGAGTTGCCGCATGGTTTAGTATTGCTGGATTAATGGCTATATTCAGTGCGGCCGCATTACCCATTGCCATTATGGCAGGTACTTTAGAAATAGGTAAACTACTCACAGCCAGTTGGTTATACCGATACTGGAACGAAACCAGTTTAGCATTAAAATCTTATCTATCCACAGCAGTTGTAATCCTGATGGTTATAACCAGTATGGGTATCTTTGGTTACCTCAGTAAGGCACATTTAGATCAAGCATCACTTAGTGGAGATGCTTTTGCTATTGTGGAACGTATTGATGGACAAATTGCCAGAGAAGAAAACAAGATAGAAATCATACAGGATCGTATAAACAGTTTGGGCTCAGGCGGACTAGATGTATCTGACAGTATAAGTCAACAAGAAGAAATCAGAGACGGAGCCTGGACCAGAGTACAAGGTGATATTGATTATGCTCAGGGGCAAATAGAAGAAATCAGAAGCCAACTCAAAACAGACATAGATTCTCAAAACAATAGATTGACTGAGCTAGACAAGTCTGTAAACGAACTCAGAAGCAAAGGTGTAGAAACTGTTACAGTTGATGAGGGTGTGTTCAGTAATGAAGTACAGGTGATAGATTATGTGGCACAGGCAAATCAATTACTGGAAAGTCAAAAACCAGAAAGAGATCAAATCAGAGAACAAATCAAAGAAATCAGAGAAATTGCCAACAGTGAAATACAAAAACAACAATCAACTATTGATAGT
>Ga0222718_10005574_pt1 | contig 10175 bp, 6 predicted proteins | sample C33_27DmetaG_FD_165045 | JGI IMG/M metagenome (GOLD analysis project Ga0222718, IMG submission 165045) | Estuarine water microbial communities from San Francisco Bay, California, United States - C33_27D | ecosystem: Environmental > Aquatic > Marine > Unclassified | place: USA: California... | reverse complement strand
CTTGACTACGGTGTTCATCGTTGGCTACTACAATGCAAATGGCCAAGGTTGCACGAGTCCTATTAACACCATTATGGCCTTCAATAATGGCCAAGATGGTAATATGTTTAATGTTACCGCTTTGAAAGACTTGACCATCGACTCGGTTTGGTGCAACTTTGATCCAGGAACAATCCAGGAGATAGAGATCTGGTGGAGAACAGGAACTGTGGTTGGGAATGCGAATTCTGCTGTGGGTTGGACTTTGATCGATAGCGTTTTAAACTATCCATCAGCGGGGGTTAATCAGTTTACCAAGGTTCCGATCAATATAAATTTACCTGTATCTGCTGGAACAACCGTTGGCCTTTATGTTACCAGAGCTGCACTAGTAAACGCAGCCCCATATATGAGATATACCAATGGCCCGGGTGGGGCGACCGCAGGACAACTGTATGTTCAGAATCCAGATATCCAGATATCTTATGCATATGGAAAAGATTATCCATGGGGAGTGACCAACTTTAATCCAAGAATATGGAATGGTAGACTCTTTTATCACTGTTGTGATGGTCCGGCAGCACCAGTTGTTCAAGCTGCTCCTACGCAACTTTGTGCATCTGATACTTTTACTTATTCAATTCTTCCATACGCCTATCCAGTTAGTCTGCAGTGGGATGGTGGTAGTTCTGGATCATTAGTATCTGCAAATCAGGACAGCTCTTCAGTTGGGATTATCTTCAATGGAACAGTTGTGAACGATACAGTTTGCTTGACAATAACAGATAGTTGTTCTAGCAGAGATACCTGTTTTCCAGTTGTAATTAATCCACCTGTTGCTGATGCTGGACCGGATGTAGAGATTTGTAATACGAATTATCAATTGCAAGGGAATAATGGCCTAGGATCATGGTCCGTATTGAATGGAGCTGGAGTCTTTTCTAACGCCAACCAACATAATACGGTGGTTTCTGGTTTAGCTCCAGGCGTCAATTCTTTAAGATGGAGTGTTGGAAACGCTCAATGCGACACGGTAACTGATGATGTCAATATCACAGTTAAACCAATTCCAGTTGCGGCTATGAATTTTGATGATGGATGTGATCAAGCAGGAATTACATTCACAAGCACAAGCTATGCCCTGGGAGGTACTATAATTGATTGGGATTGGGACGTTGATGGAGATGGTACAATCGACTACACCACGAATTTGTTTACGCACACTTATCCTAGTGCTGGTACATACCAATGTACGCTAATTGCCACCGCAAACTTGGGCTGCAAGGATACAGTGGTGGAGACTGTAACGGTATTTCCAAATCCCAACACAGATTTCACTTATGATCCCGATTGTGAAGGTTCACCAATGGCATTTTTTGACCAAACAACAATAGCCTCAGGTACTGTTGTGTCTTGGGAGTGGGACTTTGGCGATGGTAGCTTAGGCTCTCAAGCACAAGATCCTGCGCATATCTATGCTGTGGATAGCGTTTATGAAGTCTCGCTCACAGCCACAAGTAATCTTGGGTGTTCAGTCACTTTCACCGATAGCGTTGAGGTTTTTTCTATTCCTATCGTGGATTTTATAGCTCCAGCCACTTGTAGAAATGATACTGTGCCTTTTACAGATGCATCGCAATCCACCCAAGGAACAATAAACTATTGGGAGTGGGATTTCGGTGATAATAGTGGTGTTGTGTATGATCAGAATACAATTCATATGTATGGTTCTCCGAATACTTTTAATGTTAAGCTGATTGTGGCAACAGATAAAGGCTGTACCAATACTGTTGTAAAGCCATTGAATATTTATCCTGTTCCTGTACCTAATTATACGCAGATTGGTGAATGCGAAGAACAGAGGGTTCTTCTGAAGGATTCGTCTTTCATGAACCCCATGTTCAATAGTTATTTGCAAGCTTGGGATTGGGATTTTGGCGATGGTAATGTCGCAAATAATGAATCTGCTGGAAATTTTTACCAAGAGCCAGGTCCTTATACTGTAAAGCATACACCATATTCAAATTATGGTTGCCATACAACTGCTGAAACAGAAATATTAATTCGTCCAAAGCCCCGCGCAAATACCTTGATTGTGGATGACAATAACTGTGCGCAGAGAAGAATTAAGTTTAGGGATGAAACTTACTTTGATTACACTTATGATCCTGTAGGTGTAGTTGACTGGTTCTGGGATTTTGGTGATGGACAAACATCCACAAATAAGAATCCTGAAAATACCTATGCAGCTGGAGGTGATTATCCTGTATTGATGATTGTTGAAACTCAGTATGGTTGTATTGATAGTTCACATAGTGTGGCCGTTGTACATCATAATCCAGTCGCGAGCTTTATTGCTGATACCCTTGAGGGTTGTTCACCACATTGTGTTACCTATATAGATCAAACACAGTTCGCTGACACGAGCAGAATGACATACCGTTGGAAGCTTGGTGACGGAAATATTATGAGTGACGTAAACCCTACGTATTGCTACACGATTGAGGACGGACAAGACTACTATGAATATCAAGCTGAACTTAAAGTTACCTCACCACAGGGCTGCAGTGACAGTGCAAAGTTGAGAGAAATGGTACGCGTGCATGCTAATCCTTTCACAGACTTTGATTTCGGATCAATTTCATATTCAATTCTTGATCCATTGGTTGAATTTGTAAATTACACTCAGGGAGCAGAGAAGTGGCTGTGGAACTTTGGAGATAGCACAATAAGCGATAGACAAAATCCAAAGCCGCATGAATATAAAGAAGCTGGGGACTACCAAGTGGTGCTTGAATCGACAAGCGACTTTGGTTGTAAATCATCTTTGACAAAAGTTGTATCAATCGCATACCACCAAACGCTATTCATCCCAACGAGTTTCTCACCAAATGGAGATGGAATCAACGATTTCTTTGAAGTTCGAGGAGAAGATTTAGAGTATGTAAAGCTTTCGATTTATGACCGTTGGGGTAATGAGCTGTTTGTTGGTGAGAATGAAAATGCGCGTTGGGATGGTAAACATGCTGGATCATCCATGCCAATCGGAAGCTATGCTTATGTTTTGGAATACAAGCAAACCAATCGCATTAAGAAAAATACTCAAGGAAACTTTGTAATCACTCGATATAAAGACTAATAAGCGATGAAAAGAATTAAAATACTCCTCTTGTCTTGTTTCTGCATGCTATCTGCATTGGCCGTAAATGCTCAGAATCAAGTTGGTGATGTTGATGGCTCAAATGAACAAGCCATTTTAAATGTATTGGAGATTTGGGAAGATTGGCATCAAGAGCAGACCGTAGACAATGCGTATGTAGGAGATTTCATGGTGGAAAATCAAGTCCCAACTTCTGGTTTGAATGGTCTTAATAGAAGAGAAACATGGTATTGGTGGATTTCTAATAACCCACAAAAAATCGAAGATTTCAATTCAATACATGAGGAAATGAATAATTGATCAGATAGGATCACTAAGTAATCTTCAACGCCTTGAGGATCTGCGATAAGCTATCTTCAAGGCGTTTCTCTTGCTCTTCCATCGATTTATCTCTGGACCAAGTCGCCTTAAGACTGAAATAATACTTAATTTTTGGCTCTGTACCCGAAGGTCTTACAGACACTTTATTGCCTTTTTCGGTGAAGAATTGAAGAACATTCGATTTTGGTAAGTTAATTGAGTGGCTTGTTCCATCCTCTACATTTTTGGATTCACTGGTTAGCATATCATTAATACGCACAACCATATCATCGCCAAAAGCGGCAGGTGGATTACTTCGATAACCTTGCATGAGTTGGTCAATCGCTTTTGCACCTTCAGCACCTTTTTTAGTTACACTGATCAAATACTCCTGATAGAAACCGTGCTTTTTATATAGTGTACAAAGCATTTCAAAAGCACTCGATCCAATCGCCTTGGCCTCTGAGGCAAGGTCACAAAAAATGAGTGTAGAGGTCAACGCATCTTTATCCCTCACAAAGTCGCCAACCATATAGCCATAGCTTTCCTCCCCACCGCCAATAAACTTTCTTGAACCTTCGTTTTCTCTGATGAGGGCGGCAATATGTTTGAATCCAGTAAGGCACACTTCTGATTGAATACCGTGGTCAACGGCAATATCAGCGAAAATCTCACTACTAACGATGGTATATGCAATAAACTCATCTCCAGACAGATTCGAGTTGGCGAGTAGATATTCCGTTAAAAGGGCTCCGCATTGATTGCCATTAAGAAGTTGCATTTTACCATTTGCATCTCTAATGGCGACTCCAAGTCTGTCACTGTCAGGATCAGTTCCGATTACCATATCGGCATCTATTTCATCGGCTCTTTTCAAAGCCATATCTAAGGCTGCACGCTCTTCTGGGTTTGGGCTTTCTACGGTAGGGAAGTTTCCATCGGGTGTAGCTTGCTCCTCAATTATATGTAAGTCTGTATATCCAGCGCGTTTGAGTAGCTTAGGCATAATGGTGATGCTGGTGCCATGCAACGGAGTGAAAACTATTTTGAGCGGGTTGGTTTCTTTGGTTTTTCTCTGATTCAACGATGCTTCAATAAACGCCTCATCTGTTTCATCACCTAGGTATGTGATCAATTCAGTGTTTGACTCAAACTGAATTGCGGATAGGTCTTTTATTGAGCGAACTTCATTGATGATGTTTTGATCATGTGGAGTCACAATTTGCGCCCCATCGTTCCAATAAACTTTAAATCCATTGTATTCGGGAGGGTTGTGAGAAGCAGTAATCACAATTCCGGCTTGACATTGGTGATGTCTCACAGCAAATGAGAGCTCTGGTGTTGGTCTCAGTTCTGAGAACAAATAAGCTTCCATACCATTAGCAGAAATAATATCTGCTACAAGCTGGGCAAAGTTGGCACTATTATTCCTGCAGTCGTAAGCAATTGCAATGCGAAGGTTTTTTTGATCGGAGGATGATTGCTTGATGTAGTTGCACAAACCTTGGGTAGCCATTCCTAAGGTATAGCGGTTAATTCTATTCGATCCGATGCCCATAACACCGCGCATACCTCCAGTTCCAAATTCAAGATCCTTGTAAAAAGCATCCTCAAGCTCATTACCACCTTCATCAATAAGTTGCTGTATCCCAGCCTTAAAATCTTGGTCAATTTCTTGACTCAACCATTCTTCTGCCTTTTCTTGTGCTGTCATCTCCAAAATTTGCGGGCAAATGTAAGGTTAACCCCATATGTATTATGGTAAGCAACCGTTGTCTAACAAATTATTGCTTTAAAGAAGGCGCCTCTTTCAAACGAATGATTCTCTCGGTATATCTGCGTTTGAGGAGTTAACAATCGTGTAATCTGGAATCCTGAGCGCAGATTTCATTTCACTTAACCATGACAATCGGGTAACCAAAACATAAGTTCGGAGTAAAGTTCTCGGCTAAATAACTTGGGTTCTTTGTGTTATGAAACAAAAAGAAATTTTGAGGATTCTTATCCAACTGTGGCTAAAGCTTCAAATATGGGCTTTTGACAAACTCACACCTAAGTTTAATTGTATCGCCCACGCATTGCACATTTCAATTGGGCAGAATAATTACAGCAATCATGAAGCCGCCTAAGAGAAAAGTTGATACCGTAGTGCTTTCTGACATCCATTTAGGGACATACGGTTGTCATGCCAAGGAATTGTTGCGATATCTCAAGACCATTGATGCAAAGACCATTGTTCTCAATGGTGATATCATCGATATATGGCAGTTCAACAAACGCTATTGGCCACAATCTCACATGCATGTTGTGAAACACTTCACAGGTTTAATAGCTCAAGGTGTGAAGGTTCATTACATCACTGGTAATCATGATGAAATGCTTAGAAAGTTTGTTGGTTTCAAAATGGGGTCGTTTGAAATTTCCAATAAGCTCATTTTAAAGCAAGATGGACAGACATCATGGATTTTCCATGGTGATGTATTCGATGTTACAATGAAACATTCTAAGTGGTTGGCTAAGCTCGGAGCCATCGGTTATGACATTTTAATTCTTATAAATCGCTTCGTAAATTTTATTTCCGAAAAGCTTGGGCGGGGTAAAATCTCATTGTCACAACGAGTGAAAAATGAAGTGAAGAGTGCCATTTCATTTATTAATGATTTTGAGCAAACTGCCGCAGATATTGCAATTGACAAAGGGTATGACAATGTAATCTGTGGACATATACATCAGCCCACAACTAAAAAGATGGAAAATGAATCGGGTAGTTGCATGTATCTAAATTCTGGTGATTGGATAGAAAACCTAACAGCACTTGAGTATAATCACGGCAAATGGACACTTTATAAATATCAGGAGGATGCAGTGGTAAGAGAAATAGACCTGTCGCAGTACCATCTTGAGGTTCAAAAGAATAAGGACTTGTTTGAGGGTTTACTTACAGAATTCAAACTTCTAGCTTCATGAGAATACTATATGGAATTCAAGGGACCGGTAATGGTCATATAAGCAGGGCACTTGAGGTGTTGCCTTACTTAAAGAAAAAGGCATCTGTAGATATACTGATTAGCGGTAGACAAAGTGAATTGGTGCTGCCTTATGATATCAAATATCAAATGCATGGGCTGGGTTTTGTATTTGGCAAGAATGGAGGTATTGATCTAATCGAAACATATAAAAAAAGCAGGTTACGCAAGTTTTATAATGAGGTTAAAACTATGGACCTTTCGCAGTATGATGTGGTCATAAGTGACTTCGAACCCATCACAGCTTGGGCATCAATGCTCCAAAACAAGTATTGTGTAGGTCTCAGCAATCAGGCGTCTCTTTTAGCACCTAACGTACCAAAGGCCAAAGGTGAAGATTTCGTTGGTCGATTTATTATCAGAAACTATGCTCCTTGTCAGAACTATGTAGGGCTTAGCTATAAAGCCTATGATAAAAATGTATTTACCCCGATTATCCGCGAATCGATCCGGAACAAAACTACGTCTGTTTCAAGAGGTAATTACCTTGTTTATCTACCTGCATTTTCGGATAAAAAAATCGCTAAGCACTTGGGCAGCTTTGAAAATGTAAATTGGGAGGTATATTCTAAATCAGCACGAGAGGAGTATTCAATTGGGAACATCGTGTTCAAAAAGCTCAATGGTCAGCAGTTTGAAGACTCTTTGGCAAGATGCGAAGGGATTATTACTGCAGCTGGATTTGGTACCACCACTGAAGCCCTTTTTCTAGGAAAAAAGCTATTGGTAGTTCCACAAAAAAATCAATATGAGCAGGCCTGTAATGCGTTAAGCTTGAAAGACATCGGAGTCACTGTTCTGAAATCTCTTAAGCAGAAGAATCATGATGTAATCCAGAACTGGATTGACAATGGTGAGGCCATACAGATGGATTACCCTGCACTAACTGAGCAGATAGTTGAACGAGTCTTATCAAATCTTAAAAAGGAGATTGATCCGTATACTGATTACCTTACCCAAAGTCAGTATAACCTCGAACTGGCTTAACACATGCGGAATATTACAATTGGCGATACTCAAAAGCACTTTGAGCAACCGGTCAATTCTCCATTCATTTGGGGAGTAGCCAGTTCAGCATATCAAACCGAAGGTGCTCATCTAGCTGACGGGAAAGGTCCTTCCATATGGGATGAATTTACCAACAAAAGGGGTAAGGTGTTTAACAATCAAACTGGTAATGATGCGTGTCAATTCTATTATAGATATCCAGGGGATCTTGAGATTCTTCACTCGCTTGGGATAAAAAACTTTAGGTTCTCGATAAGCTGGCCTAGGATTTTTCCCAAAGGAAGAGGTACCATTAATCAAGCTGGCATTACCTATTACCACAGGTTGATTGATCGTTGTTTAGAGTTGGATATTGAACCATGGATTACGCTATATCACTGGGATTTACCCTTAGAACTTGAGCATAAAGGGGGATGGACAAATCGAGATATCGTGGGTTGGTTTGAAGATTACGCTGCATTTTGCGCGCGAGAATTTGGTGATAAAGTGAAAAACTGGATGGTCTTAAACGAACCACTTGTATTCACAGGAGCGGGTTATTTCTATGGGCTACATGCACCAGGAAAACGGAGTTTAGGAGCTTTTTTGGCAGCTGTCCATCATGCTACATTAGCCCAAGCGGCAGGAGGTAGAGCCCTTCGCGCGTTGGTGCCAAATGCGAATATTGGAACCACAGTGTCTTGCTCCCACATTACGCCAAAGAATAACTATTCATGGAATATAAAAGCAGCTAAAAAAGTAGATGCGCTGCTGAATAGATTGTTTGTAGAACCTTTTTTAGGCCTTGGATATCCCATTCAGGATTTTAAGGCGCTCAACATGTTGACGCGATACATGCAACCTGGCGATGAAAGTCGCATGCAGTTTGATTTCGATTTTTTAGGCGTTCAAAACTACACCCGAGAAATAGTGAAATACTCCATCTTGGCACCCATCATTCGTGCTTCCATAGTGCCAGTGTCAAAGAGAAATGCGGAGGTTACTGAAATGGATTGGGAAGTTTATCCTGAAGGGTTGTACCAACTGCTTATGAAATACTCATCGTATAGTGGTATTAAGAAGATTATGGTTACCGAAAATGGTGCGGCCTTCCCTGACCAACGTGAAGGTGCTGTAGTACAGGACCCGAAGCGCATGAACTTCATGGATGCTCATTTATCACAATTGAATAGGGCAGTCGCTGATGGAGCAAAAGTGGGTGGCTATTTCATTTGGACCATGCTGGATAATTTCGAATGGGCGGAAGGCTACAGACCAAGATTTGGATTAATCTACGTTGATTTTAAAACGCAGAAACGGATTTTAAAGCAGTCTGCACTGTGGTATGCCGATTACATCACGGCTAATTCAAATTAGCATCTTAGTTTCGCACTAAAGACTTTGGCATGACTAGAATTATTTCACTTGTATTGATTACGCTTTCAATTACCCTCATTCAATCGTGTTCATTCGGACCTAATGAAGAAGAGGTAAAACAACAACGAGATTCTTTGTTACAGGCTCAAGAAGATTCCTTGATATCGGTTTATATGTCGGAAATTGAGTCAATTGATGATAAACTGAAGTCCATCACAACCAAGAATGGAATTTTTGATCAAAATGAACGCCCTGAGGATTTAAGTAAGGATGTCATCTTGAAGCGTGTTGAGATGCTTGATGAATTGCTTGAGTCAAATCAATCTCAGCTCGATAAACTATTATCCAATATCGAAAAAAATGAAGTGAGAAATAATGAGTTGCAATCTATGGTTGAGGAGATGCGCTCGAGAATAAGCCAAAAGGAAGCCCAAATTGACGATCTCATGGGGTTGCTCACGGATAAGGATATGAAGATTGATGAGATTCTTTTAAGAATGGACAGCATGCGAATCGACAACATTGAGTTAGCCGAGGAAGTTATAAAACTGGATGAGGAGCTTCACTTGGTTTACTATGTAGTAGATGAAAAGGAGGAGCTGATAGAGCAAAAAATCATCACGAAATCTGGTGGATTACTAGGAATAGGCTCTACTAAGAAGCTAGATGCTGAAAGTTTGGATAGGTCTAAGTTTACAGAGGTTGATGAAAGAGACCTGAATTCAGTTCCGCTTTACTCAAAAAGGGCCAAAGTCATAACTAATCATCCTGATGGTTCATATAAGATTGTTATGGATGAAAATGATGCGCCACAGTCATTGGATATCCTTGATAGAAAGGCGTTTTGGTCTGTCAGCGACTACCTTGTGGTTGAAGTGAAGAATTAATTTGTATTCAATAGAGTAAGGTTAGCCGAATATTCAACCTTAATCGTCTGATTCATAGAACATATTCTGAATTTATACGTCTTACCATTGAGATGTCAATCCAATGGGACTGTTCAGAATAATCAAATATCGAAGACTGTTAAATGCTAGGAAGAAGCACTATGCATCTGTAGCTCTTTCCATCGCCATGGCGCATGCAGCGCTCGGTGCGGTAAAGTACAAGTCTTTAGGAAACGGTATGGCCGACATCTCATTAGATCTTGAAGAGGATTTGAATTTTAAACTTGCTGTAAATAATTCGGTACAACAGCAGCAATACGAGCTAAGAGGAAAATGGTCTTTGGAAAAAGACTCATATGTCTTGAAGTTCAAACGTCCCAAAATTGACCTCAAACAGATGTTCAGTGGAAATGCCGGATTCCAGGCGTATTCTAGAATAGAAGACGAAAAGACTGTTCG
>Ga0222718_10005573_pt1 | contig 10176 bp, 8 predicted proteins | sample C33_27DmetaG_FD_165045 | JGI IMG/M metagenome (GOLD analysis project Ga0222718, IMG submission 165045) | Estuarine water microbial communities from San Francisco Bay, California, United States - C33_27D | ecosystem: Environmental > Aquatic > Marine > Unclassified | place: USA: California... | reverse complement strand
CGCTGGCTTGGTATTTTGAGACAGAGCTCGATCCCAGCGTTCACAGAATAATGGGAACAGTTACGGAAGCCGCGAACGGCGCCTTTTGGTATGGACTGGCGGTCCTTGGCCATGCCACCAGCCTTACCCTCGCCCACCGAGCCAAAGACAAAGAACGCGTCACCAAGTTCCGAAACCAGGCGCGCGCATGGGTCTTCATGCTTGTATCTATGCTGACAGCAGCTGCGCTCATCAATTTCTTAAAAATTGCTGTTGGTCGATATCTCCCACGCTACCTATTTGATAACGACCTATCTGGGTTCGAGCCATTTGGGGTGGCCCTTAAGATGGCTAGCCTCCCATCAGGTCATGCCCAGTCAATTTGGTCAGCAATGATCGCCCTGGCATTTTTAACGCCGCGATTTGCCCCTTTATATTTTTTCGTCGCGTTCATGGTCAGCATCAGCCGCTTTGTCACAGCTGTTCACTTTGTCAGTGACGTTATCGTCGGAAGCTTCTTGAGCATTGTTATCGCTGTCTTGATGCGCCGCTGGTTTGAACGCAACAACCAAACTGTACGACTTTCGATGCCTTAAGGGCTTGGTTCGGCGAGTCCTAACAAAACGTCTTTAATCGCAGGATCATTCCATTCGGCTGTTCCCTCCAGCCGAGCCACTTCCATGCCATTGGGACTGATTATCAGTGTGGTGGGAAGACCTCGGATGTTGGCGGCCCGAGCGAAAGTCGTTCCATCAGACACATAAAGATCCAAATTGGACCAACCATTTGTCTCTAAAAAAGGTGCGGCTACGCGAGCCCCTTCCCTATCTTGAGAAAGAGCGATCACATGCAACCGATCCCCCCCTAGATCGTCCTGGAGTGCGTCAAGCGTAGGCATTTCACGAATACAGGGAGCGCACCACGTCGCCCAAAGGTTAACGACCAGGACTTTCCCTTCAAAGTCAGCGATAGCTATGTCCGTCCCGTCTCGGTCCTGAAAAGGTGTATCTGGCACGACGAGCGGCTCGTCATGCCATTTCAGTTTTTCGATCCCAGACTCTGCTGCGCTGGACAGGGGCGCTGGCGCGATGGTAAGGACCGCGACAACGACGAGCGCTGTAAGGCTCTGGGCCGCGAAAATTAAGACCTTTGGCATCGTTTAGTCCTTGTATACTGCCCAATAGGCAGGAGGTGTCTCATGACCAGCCAGATCTGGGGCGGTCGGTTTTCCGGCGGCCCATCTGACATAATGGAAGCAATCAACGCTTCTATCGATTTCGACCAGCGCCTCGCGAAGCAGGACATCCGGGGCTCGCGGGCGCATTGCGCCATGCTTGTAGCCCAAGGCATTCTGTCAAAAGACGACGGCGAAGCCATTATGAATGGGCTTCTCAAGATTGAGAAAGACATAGGCGACGGTAGCTTCACATTCAAGCGGGCGTTGGAAGACATCCACATGAATATCGAAGGCCGCTTAGCCGATTTGATCGGCGAGCCCGCTGGCCGGCTACACACCGCTCGGTCCCGGAATGACCAAGTTGCGACAGATTTCCGCCTCTGGGTACGGGCCGCCATCGACACCATCGATGACCAGCTAAAGGGATTGCAAAAGGTCCTGATTGATAAAGCTGAAGAACATGCAGACACGGTCATGCCTGGGTTTACCCATCTTCAGGCAGCTCAACCGGTGACATTTGGTCATCATTTACTGGCATACGTGGAAATGATCGGCCGGGACAGGGGACGCTTTGCCGATGCGCGGGCACGGCTGAATGAAAGCCCGTTGGGCGCCGGTGCATTGGCCGGCACCTCGTTCCCACTCGATCGGGATCGGACATCAAAAGACTTAGATTTCGATAGACCGATGGCTAATTCTCTGGACGCTGTTTCCGATCGTGACTTTGCACTGGAGTTCCTGTCCGCCGCGTCAATCCTGTCCGTCCACTTGTCTCGTTTGGCAGAAGAATTGGTGATCTGGGCGAGTGCACAATTCAGCTTTGTCTCTTTTACTGACGCGTTCTCCACTGGCAGCTCGATGATGCCTCAAAAGCGCAATCCGGATGCGGCTGAATTGCTGCGAGGCAAGGTTGGGCGGGTTATCGGTGCGATGAACGGTCTCCTGATCGTTGTCAAAGGATTACCTCTGACCTATTCGAAGGACATGCAGGAAGACAAAGAACCCGTCTTCGCCGTTTTCGATACGCTTGAGTTATGCCTCGCGGCTGCAACGGGCATGATCGCTGATATCGGCGTCAACAAAGCTGCAATGCGGGATGCTGCCGGTTCAGGCTACACAACCGCCACAGACCTTGCGGATTGGCTCGTGCGGGAAAAGAACGTGGCTTTCCGCGAGTCCCACCATATCGCCGGACAAGTTGTAAAGCTGGCCGAGGATAAGGACTGTGGCCTTGAAGACTTAACGGCAAGTGACCTGAGTACAGTCGACGAACGTTTAACTGCCGATGCGCTCGCAGTTGTAACCGTAGAAGCCTCCGTAAACAGTAGAACTAGTTATGGAGGAACCGCTCCAGACAATGTACGTGCGCAAGTCGCTGCAGCGCGAGAACGGTTTTTGACGGGAGGCAACCCATGACCCGCGCAATACGCGTTTTCGCGATTTGCGTCGCCGTGGTGTTATGCCTCGGCAGCTTGACCGCCTGTGGGAAAAAGAGCGCGTTAACACCGCCACCGGATTCTCAATATCCGAAACAGTATCCGCGTCAGTAGATCTACGGACAGATCACAATGGACCACTTTCAATACCGCGAGGGCGTCCTTCACGCTGAAGACGTGTCGATACCCGCCATTGCAGCAGCAGTTGGAACTCCATTCTATTGCTATTCTGCGGCGACATTGACCCGTCACTACCGTGTGTTTGCCGATGCATTAGAGGGGCTCGATACACGCGTATGCTTCTCCGCCAAAGCCAACGGGAACTTGGCGGTTTTGCGCCTTCTCGGAAACCTAGGCGCTGGTTGCGACGTGGTCTCCGGTGGCGAGCTTAAGCGCGCCCTCGCCGCTGGTATCCCAGCAGAGAAAATCGTGTTTTCAGGCGTTGGTAAAACTGCTGAGGAACTCGCACTCGCATTAGACAGTGGTGTTGGTCAGATCAACGTTGAGTCCGAAGCTGAACTCAATCGATTGAATGATATTGCCTCCAAAGTAGGGCAAACAGCACCCATAGCGTTTCGGGTAAACCCGGACGTGGATGCAGCAACACACGACAAGATTTCAACCGGGCGCAAAGAAGACAAGTTTGGTGTCGCTTGGGAAGATGCGCCGCGGCTCTACGAAGTTGCAGATGCACTTTCTGGGATCGACGTGCGCGGCGTTGCCGTCCACATTGGATCACAGATCACTGACCTCGCTCCTTTCGAAACTGCCTTTACAAAAGTGGCCGGTCTGGTTGAGAACCTACGCAAAGCTGGAATTGATATTCGGACAGTAGACCTGGGTGGTGGCCTCGGCGTGCCCTACAAGCGCGACAATACGGCACCACCAAGCCCAGCAGAATATGGCGACGTGGTACGCCGCACAGTCAGCAATCTTGGTTGCACCATTTTATTCGAACCAGGAAGGGTGATCGCTGCGAACGCCGGCATCCTGGTCACCAAAGTCGTCTATGTGAAGCCCGGTGAAACAAAGGAATTTGTTATCGTTGACGCAGCGATGAACGATCTTGTCCGGCCAGCAATGTACGACGCCCATCATGATGTGTTGCCTGTCACCGAGCCGAATGCAGGTTCAGCCAAAAAGACGATAGATATCGTCGGGCCAGTTTGCGAAACAGGGGACCGCTTCACACGCGACGCAACTCTCAGTCCACTCGAAGAAGACGATCTCATCGCATTCGCAACCGCTGGTGCGTATGGCGCCGTAATGGCATCGACCTACAACACCAGACCTCTGGTGCCGGAGGTTATGGTGAACGGAGACTCATTCGCCATTATTCGGAAAAGGCCTGCTGTCGAGGACCTATGGGCGTTGGAAAACCTACCCGATTGGATGACAGACGAGAATTAGTGCCACTTGGTTCTGGAATTGAACCAGACCAGACCTCAGCCTAAACTCCACTATGTCTCGGAATTGGCGTGAATTATTGCGGCTCCGCCGCCTCATAGCCCGCCGCCTCCTGTTATCGCGCCTTAGCCTTGGGCTTGAACGCATAACAGCAGCGGTTTGGGTCCCGATTCTTATGCTCGGCGGCTTTGTCGCCGTTGCGTTGTTTGACCTATTGCCGCTACTTCCCGGTTTTTTACACGGACTGTGCCTCGCCATCTTTGTGGTTGCGTTGCTTTGGAAAGTGCGAACAGGGTTTTCTGGCTTCTCCTGGCCAACCGCTCTTCAGGCAAAACACCATCTGGAAACTTCATCGGGCGTCAGCCACCGGCCACTTACAGCCTGGGAGGATAATCTCGGCTACAAAGCAGGTCCGGGACAAAACAAACTTTGGCTCGCGCATCGTCTACGCATGTTTGCGTTTATTGAACGGTTGCACGCCCCGCGCCCAGGCGCAGTCGTCGCCGCAATAGATCAGTTCGCAATCCGTGGACTAGTTGTGCTGCTTTGCGTTGTCGGCCTTCTAGGGGCCCAAGGTGATATCGGACCTCGCTTTGTTCGCGCTGTAAATCCGGCGCTGGCCAGCGACACAGGTCCCGTCGATGTGAAGGTTTGGGTTACACCCCCAACTTATACAAACAGACCTCCGATCCTGCTTGACCCGTTCGTCGAGATGATGACGAACGATCCAATCGTCGTCCCCGAAGGGACTCAGGTCTTAGTCGTTGTCACCGGTTCAAAACGCCCAGCCCGACTGGTCGTCAGCGAAACCAGCATTGACCTCGCAATGATGGACGATGCAAGCCATAGATACGAAGGGCCACTTCCAACCGGGACTAAGATGGAAGTGCGACAAACCAGCAAAATATTGGCGACCTGGACTCTCTCTCCACTTGCCGACAATCAGCCAGAAATTACCGTGAGCGAACCACCGAGCGAAACAGGCCGCTTTCGTGTCGGGATTAGATACGCCGCCGAAGATGATTATGGGGTGGTCTCTGTGTCAGGCCACATCGACCGACCAGACGAAACACGCCCGTATGCAAAAAATTGGGTGACGGATTTCTCTGTTTCTGTGCCACCGCTAACCCCACAGAAAATTGAGCACCAGTCTTTTCATGATTTCACCGCCCATCCTTGGGCTGGCAAAGACGTCGCCCTAAAACTGACAGCCCGCGATGCCGCCGGACAAAGCGGCGTGAGTGAGTTGACTACCTTTCGCCTTCCTGAACGCAGGTTTTCCCATCTCGTTGCCGCGACAATTATTCAATACCGCAAAGACTTGATCGACGATCCCTCCACCGCGCCCATGGCCGCTCGCGCTTTAAGCCGTCTCATGGAAGTGCCGGAAAACTATGGCGGCGACGTCATCGCTCATCTGGCAATGGCCAGCGCCCGCAGCCGGCTCGACTTACAAGATGCGACCGACGTTTTGGACAGCGTCATCGATTTAATGTGGCGTGCGGCCATACGCATGGAAGACGGCGTGATGGCTGTTGCAGAACAGGCGCTGAAAGATGCTGAAGAGGCGCTGAGTGAAGCAATAGAGAACGGCGCGTCCCCAGAAGAAATTGGACGGCGCATTGAGCGTCTTCAACGCGACCTCATGGCATACTACCAGGCCTTGATGAAAAACATACCCGAGGGAAGTTTCCCACTAAGCGGGCAGGCCGGTGACATGCAAACGATGGGATTCCAGGATTTAGCAGAGATGATGGAGCAATTACTCCAACTCTCTGATATGGGTGCAGAGGACGCGGCCAAAGAGATGCTGTCAGAGCTCAAGAATATGTTGGAGCAGCTTCGCAATACAGCACTCAGCCCCATGGACAATCCAGAAGTCGAAGCCGCCCGGCAGATGATGGAAGACCTCAAGCAAATCACCCGGCAACAGTCAGGCATGCTCAACAAAACCTTTGAGCAAGCGCAGCAGCAAGCGCTGGAACGCGCCCAAAGCGATCCTCGTGACCGAGATGCTGCTCGTGATTCAGAACAGCAAGATCAGCAAAACGATCGCAGTGAAGAACAATCAAATAAAGCAATAGACGGTGAAGACGCCGCAGAACAACAGCAGCAATTACGGCAGCGTTTAGGCGATTTGATGAGTAAAATGGCTGAGATGACTGGGCAGCTTCCTGACGAACTGGGAGACGCGGATCAAGCCATGCAAGATGCAGAGCGCGCTTTGCGCCAAGAATCCTGGCGATCTGCATCAGACGCACAAGCAGATGCTTTAGCCAATCTTCAAAATGGCATGCAGGGAGCTGCTCAACAAATCATGGAAGCCCTGGCTGAACAGGGATTGGCAGGTCTTATTCCGATCCCAGGTCAGGCCGGACAACCCCTTGGGGCAATGGGACCAAACCTCGGTCCAGATGACGGCAAAGATACAGAGTTGCCGACTGATCCCGACACACGCGGCTTGTCACAGCGTTCCCGTGAAATCCTTCAAGAAATCAGACGCCGCTCAGGTCAACGGCTTCGACCGCGTGAAGAGCGACAATACCTCCGGCGCTTATTGGAACAGTTTTAGTCCCAATCCACCCGAAGGCTCGTGGCCGAATCAACAGGAAGCTGCAACTCAAATCTGTAGGGCAATGTCGAATTAGTATCGACGGTTGCCGAATCAGGTGGCGCCGTCGTTTCTTGCACAACTTCATTGTCTTTGTTGACCAACATCAACTTAATGTTGGGGACGTTCTGAATATCAGGCGTTAAGTTGGTAATGAATCCTGTGACAACAAGAGTCTGAACGCCACCCTTCATAATGCGAACAGGCTGCGGTGCAGAAATCCTGAGACCCTCAGCCTCATCGTCATCTAGGTTTAGCGCTTCATAAACGCCCTTAATACCCGGCCAAATTTCAGCCGACTGGTCACGCGCCATAAATAGAATACTGCCAATCAGCACGACGATAATTGTCAGCACCGCAGCCGTTACATAAGCGGGATCGATAGGCTTGCTTTTCTTTTTAGGCTTTTTCTTATCCGGTTTACCGGCATCACCTTCGCCAGAGCCCGCTCGAGAACCACCGCCAAATTCATCATCCTCTGCGCCCTTAGCGGAACCACCAAAGTCTGGGCGATCCTCATCGGGATCTACAAGATCTTCTTCATCACCAGGCCGTTTAGCGCCTTGACTGAATCCTTCATCATCGTCATCTAGTCCGCCACCCTCTTCGCCATCTTCGTCATCATCGGGCCGCACACCGCTTTGACTGAAGCCTTCATCATCTTCGCCGGCTAACGGATCATCTTCTAAATCATCTGGACCACCCTGACCGGGTCCACCGCTCGCGCCGCCGGCCTCACCTGGACCTCCAGACGCGCCACCCCCGATCAGGCGCAACCTGTTGCTCGAATCCGTCGGATTTTTCTTTTTCCATCCAGGAAAGAGCTTCATCCCCTGAAGCATTGGTAAGGGCGTCCTCTCCCTTGAGCGACGTCGCTGCGGGCGCTGCCTGCGGGCCACGCATAGCCCCGCCTTCATCAAGCATAGACTGACCCGCGACCGGCGGCGGCTGTTGCTCGTTTCCTCTATCAAGCATGGACTGGCCGGTCATTGGTGCCGCGCCCGGACCCCCGGAGGCTCCAGCGCCCCCAACGGCATCTGGGGCACCTGCAGCGGCTGGACCGCCAGTCGCCCCCTGCTCGGGTGGTGGACTGGCCGTGACGCTCTGACCAAGCGCTTGATTGGTAATGGCTGCTATTGCGGCGGTGTCCGGAACGCGGCTGCCACCGGTTCCTCCACCCATTTCACTGGCAGTTTCCTTGGCTTTTGACTCAGCTAGGACATCTGCTAGATCGATTTCATCAACGACAGCTGCCTGAAACCAGGAAAGGCCACAGGTGGCACATTTCAGGCTTCGGCCCTTGCGGCCAAGCAACTAGGTCGGGATTTCAAAACCTGCGGCACAATTCGGGCACGGGATGCGCATGCAAGGTCCTGTGTTGGATGCCAGCAGAGTATACCATATAACGGGTCTACCCTATTACAAGACGTGGGAAATACTGGGATAACTGCGTCTTACACTACAGGCAAGACGTTCTTTTTAGGTTAAGAGAGACGAAACAGAGTAACAGGCCTAAAGAGTGAAGATTTTCAACCCCCCAGAGACGCCAGATGGCACCGCTGCCGTGGAACTCAAAAACGTGAGTCTGCGCTACGACGACGGCCCTGATGTATTGTCCGCCCTCAATCTGGCTCTGCCACCTGGGTCATTCCATTTTCTGACCGGTCCCTCTGGCGCGGGCAAAACCTCCCTGCTCAAACTGCTCTATCTCGCGCAGCGCCCGACCATGGGGTCTGTTCATTTGTTTGGAACAGACTTGACAGCCGCCGCTCGGCGCTCCTTGCCTGCCATTCGTCGCAAGGTAGGTGTGGTGTTTCAGGATTTTCGGCTACTTGACCATCTTTCGGTTTTCGACAATGTCGCACTTCCTCTGCGGGTCGCCGCAGCAGCAGAACCAGAGATCAAAAGCAACGTTACAGAGCTTTTGTCATGGGTTGGGCTTGATGACTTTATGGATGCCAAACCAGCCGTTCTCTCGGGTGGCCAGAAGCAACGGGTCGCTATCGCAAGAGCCGTGGTGAATCGACCACGTCTAATTCTTGCTGACGAGCCAACGGGCAGTGTCGACGATGTAATCGCCATGCGGTTGATGCAGTTATTTATCGAGTTAAACAAATTGGGATCAAACATCATCATTGCGACACACAACGAGCAATTGGTTGCGCGATTTGGATATTCAAGGCTGGCATTGGCAGACAGCGCTTTGACTGAACTCCCCCCACTCAGTGATGGGAACGCCGCCGAATATGACCAGACGATCAATGAGCCACAGGCGTGATTAGCTTGAGAACAGATTTACCTTTAGGTGGCGACAGCGCGTCTCGTTTTATTCCTTGGCTCGTCGCCATCATGATTTTTCTAGGGACATTAGCGGTAAGCGGCGTATCAGTGTTCGATACCATTCTGTCGGGCTGGTCCAGAGCCGTAACCGGCACCGTCACCGTACAAATCCCCGCACTCCCTGCAGATTCTGAACAAGAAGCCAACCAGGCCAGAACTGATCGCGCTGTAATTGCGCTAACAGATTTACCAAGCGTCGAGGGAGTCAGGGTTCTCGCCCACTCCGAGATCGACGCGCTGCTCGCCCCTTGGCTTGGAGAAGCCGCGGCTGCAAGCGACCTCCCCCTACCTGACTTGATAGATGTCACCCTGGGTGATGGATCAACTACTTCAATAGAGGAGTTGCGATCAGCCGTTACAACAGTTGTGCCCGACGCGATCATTGATGATCACCGGCGTTGGTTCGAGCACTTGATTGATCTGACAGAAGGGTTCCGCTTGTTGGCGATCGGCGTGGCGCTTGTCGTCACAACTGCACTGGCACTGACAATCGTCTACGCCACTCGAGCAAGCCTGGCTGAATTCAGAGAAGTCATTTCAGTTCTGCACCTAATTGGAGCACGTGACGTATACGTAGCAACCCAATTTGCCAAAAGAACACTGATCGCGGCGCTCAAAGGATCAGCAGGAGGTTTGATTGCGGGAGCACTTGCGCTCTTCGCCATCGGATTGCTTGCGCGCAACGTGGAAAGCGGATTTCTTCCCGACATAGAATTGACACTAGGGTTTTGGGTATTACCCCTCTTGGTATCACTCTTTGCAACAACTCTCGCTATGGTGACAGCCTTCACCACGGTACTCAGCACCCTAAGGTCTATGGTCTAGCGATGACTGTCGTGAGATCAAAGGCGTTGCGTGCCGCCCTCATCATCGCAAGCCTCTTGGCTCTCGGGTGGGGCGTCGGCCTCGTCTCATACGTACAGTTAGTGCCCGCGTCTTTGGGTAACAAAGATGTCCAGACCGATGCCATCGTGGTGCTGACCGGCGGCAGCGGTCGTATAGACGAAGGAATAAGCCTTTTGGCTCAAGGACGCGCAGACCAATTGTTTATTTCGGGGATGGGCCCGGCAGTTAACATCGCCACACTCATCGCAACTGACGAGCCAAATCGAGGAGCTCTATTGGAAAAAATCTCAGGTGGTTCAGAAGCCGAGGACACACCGGGCAACGCCGTTGAAACCGCTAAATGGGCTACGGCTAACAATGTTAAATCCATACGCTTAGTT
>Ga0222718_10005572_pt1 | contig 10176 bp, 8 predicted proteins | sample C33_27DmetaG_FD_165045 | JGI IMG/M metagenome (GOLD analysis project Ga0222718, IMG submission 165045) | Estuarine water microbial communities from San Francisco Bay, California, United States - C33_27D | ecosystem: Environmental > Aquatic > Marine > Unclassified | place: USA: California... | reverse complement strand
GTACTAGACTTCGTTATTGAACCAACAGGAGCAGCATTCGGTGCATAAGTTTAGAGAGAACTATTTATAATAAAGTAAAATAAATACACGATGCCTACATTAGATCCAAATGAAATCATGTTCACCGCCTTTGAGCCAAAGGTACAGAACAGGTTTATAATGTATATCGATGGGATTCCATCATACCTTGTTAAGGGAGTGGCTTCACCTCAATTTACCGACAACGTAATTAAGTTAGATCATATCAATACTTATAGAAAGTTACGCGGTAAGAGAGAGTGGCAGAACATGACTCTTAACTTATACGATCCAATCACACCTTCTGGTGCTCAAGCAGTAATGGAGTGGGCTAGATTAGGTTACGAATCAGTAACTGGTAGAGCCGGTTATGCTGATTTCTATAAGAAAGACGTAACTCTTAACGCACTAGGACCTGTGGGGGATATTGTTGGCGAGTGGATCATTAAAGGAGCATTCGTACAAAATTCTAATTTCGGTCAATACAGCTGGTCTTCAGATGAAGCGGTACAAGTTGACTTAACCCTCGCAATGGATTATTGCGTACTAAACTTCTAAGATAAGTTATGGATAATTTTGATTTAAGAAAATTTTTAGCAGAAAGCAAAAAGCCGATCCAAGAAATGGAAACACCAATGGAAGGTGATTATTCCGAAGGTAGCCACATGGAAGGTGAAACAATGGAGGAATTAGTTGCTGAATACGTTCAGGAGGCACTAGGCTGTACTGACATGAAAGAGATGGCAGCAGTAATCGAAGGTCGTTGCAACAGAGCAGCAATGGAGATGAAGATGGAAACTATCGCCGAAGTATTAGCTGCTTACGAAGGTAGACTATCAGAAATCAAAGGCAGCACTTACTTTAAAGAAATGGCCGATGAGACTAAAGTAGCTAACCAAGAAGGTATGATCAAAGGTCTTCATGAAATGGCAATGTCTGTTAAAGAAGAGTACAAGAAGACTTACATGAAAGAAGAGGAAGCTGTAGAAGAGAAGAAAGCTCCTAAGAAAGAAAAAGAAGAAAAGAAGGAAGACAAGAAAGAGGAAGAAAAATAAACCTCGCCCTGTCAAGCAAATAAAGCCCGGACCTTAGTTGGTTCGGGTTTTTTTATTTCTTATATTTATGATTAAACGTTTTAACTAATTAGTTTATGGAATTTAAACTCCCAACAGAGACAATTGAACTACCCTCAAAAGGTCTCTTATACCCAGAAGGACATCCATTAGCATCAGGTACTGTAGAGATGAAGTACATGACAGCCAAAGAAGAAGATATCCTCACCAATCAGAATTACATTAAGAACGGTACAGTAATTGATAAGTTACTTAAGTCACTACTGGTAACTGAGTTTAATTACAACGACTTACTAGTAGGAGACAAGAATGCAATTATGATTGCTGCTAGGATTCTATCTTACGGGAAAGATTACCCGGTTAGTTTTAACGGCGAAGAAGTTCTTGTAGACTTATCGCTATTAGACGCTAAAGAACATAAAGTAGATTACGTTAGAGATAGTAACGAATTTACCATCAAGCTCCCAAGAGCAGGGTCAGAGGTAACTTTTAAACTACTCACTCACGGTGATGAACTAGCAATCGACAACGAAGTAAAAGGCCTTCAGAAAATTAATAAGAACAACATTGCTGAAGTAACTACCCGATTAAAGCACATGATAGTGTCAATCGACGGAACTAGAGAGAGAGCTGATATTAGAAAGTTTGTCGATGGATATCTATTAGCTCAAGATGCAAGAGCTATCAGAGAAGAGTATGTAAGAGTTAGCCCAGACATTAACTTATCATTCACCTATACTTACGAAGACGGAAGCGAAGAGGAGGTCGCTCTCCCAATCGGGTTAAACTTTTTTTGGCCTGACGCCTGAGTATCGAGCTAATATATTTACTCAAATTCACGAAATAGTTTTCCACGGTAAAGGAGGATATGATTGGCAGACTGTATACAACATGCCGATATGGCTAAGGAGGTATACAGCATCTTCGATTAGAGAATTCTACGAAAAGCAGAGAGAAGCTGAAGAATCAGCACAACAAGAAGCTAGGGGTATTGAGAACGCAACACCACAGAACACTCAAATAACCAGACCTAATATAAAGTCTCCTACCTACAGTACGAAGGCCTCTACAAAATAGAGGTCTTCCTATTTATAATATATTGTATATGCTATGGCTGACGAAAGATTAGGCGGACTTTCTGGTAAGGATTTAAACGAACTGAGAGCGGAATTCACCGAATTCCAGAGAGATATTTTATCTGCCTCTGGTCAAATTTCGGGTATGCTGCAAGGCTCCGCTGAAGGTATTGAAAATAACTTTACTCAAGCCCGTAACGGAATAAAGAGTTTAGCTAAATCTCAAGCAGACTACCTAGCAACAGCTGAAGGTCAGAAACAAGTAGAGAGGGACATAAAGAAGATCAAAGACGGACTGATTCAATCAGAAACTAACCTATTGATACTAAAGCGAAGAGTCGAACTCTCCTCCAAAGAAGAATTAAAATCATTAGCCAAAGCATTTGAAAACGAACTTCGAAGAAAAGAAGCATTAGAAGGTAGTATTGTTGCTGCAAGTAAGCTAAAGGCTGAAGTCGATCAAATTGCAGATGCCGGAAAAGCATTTGCTAAACTAGCATCCGCACTCTCCGAGATACCTGTACTGGGTAAAGCGCTGTCTGCTCCATTCACTAAAGCAGCAGACGCAGCAAGAAAAGCAGCAGAACAAGGCGCCTCACCCTTAGAGGCTAGAATGAAAGGTACCGGAACAGCAGCAAAAGAACTGCTTACATATGTAGGACCATCTGCACTACTGGCATCCTTGCTACAGGCTTCCAAAGAAACTAAGGAGCTAAGTACTAACTTAGGTATTAGTATGGATTCTGCTGTAGATCTTCAAAAGAGCTTTGGGGAGTATGCATTGCAGTCCAGAGATGCTAGAATAACTTCTACAGCATTAGCAGACGCACAAAATAAAATACAGCAGGAACTTAAGTTAGGGGTAATATTTAGCGGAGAGACTCTCGAAAACTTTGTTAAGTTAACAGAGTATATGGGAGTATCTGCTCAAGCAGCAGCAAAACTCACAATGCTATCAGAGAGTTTATCGATAAGCTCTTCAGACTTCCAAAACAACTTAGCAGAATCTGTAGTACAGTCGAGTGCAGCTCTAGGAATCAACCTACCTTTAAGTGAAGCTTTCGAAACTATAGGTAAAGCATCTACTAACACATTAATTAATTTACGAAGAAATCCTGAAGAATTAGGTAAGGCAGTTGCAGAAGCTAAGAGATTGGGTATAGAGTTTAATCAATTAGAGCAAGTAAGCTCTAGTATGCTTAACTTCGAATCTTCTATCGCTAATGAATTAGAAGCAGAACTACTAACTGGCCGTCAATTAAATCTAGAACAAGCTAGATTAGCAGCTTTAAGAGGAGACACATTACAGTTAACCAAAGAGATAGCCAACCAAGTAGGTACGATCGCAGACTTTGAGAATATGAATGTTCTTGCTAGAGAATCTTTAGCACAAGCATTCGGAATGAACAAAGATCAGTTAGCGGAAATGCTTCTAAGACAAGAGGCAATAACAGCTAACGAACAAGCTTCTAGAGACCTAAGTTACGAACAATTGCAACTTGCTAGAGAAAGAGCGGGCGCAGCCGGAGATTTAGGAGCAGCGTTATTAGAGGTACAACAAGAAGCAGACTTAGGTAAGAAGTTTGAGAACTCTGCTAAAAAATTACAAGATGCATTTAAGCAAGTAGCTTTAGAAGTTATGCCCATAGTTACTAAGTTAGCAGACTTACTGTCAAGTTTCTTATCATCTCCTCTAGCTAAATTAGCAGTAGGAGCAGCAGCATTAGCATCAGGAGGTATGATGATCGCTAGTATGTTGAGAGGTACTATGATGCAACCGATGATCGTTAGAGACGTCTCCGTTGCAAGTAGTGGGTCAGGAATGAGCGGAATGTTCGGCGGAGGCTCAGTGATGTCTAAGTCCGGAAAAGCATACTCTGTAAACTCGCCTCAAGGAAAAATGATTTTGACTAGAGGAGGAACCCGGTCTCTCGCAAGAGCAAAAGCAGCAAGATTTGCTGGCAGTACTGGAGGAGGTATGATGTTAGGAGCAGCCGGTATGCTAGCAGGAGGTATGATTAAGGATCAAGCTGAAAGCGCAGCAGTAGCTGGAGTAGGCGGAGCATTGTCAATGGCTGGCCAAGGCGCCACGATGGGAGCAATACTCGGTCCATACGGTATGGCAGCAGGAGCAATAGGTGGCGCTATAGTAGGAGGTATCACAAGCTACATGGAAAAATCTCAAAAGATACAAGAAGAAGCAGCTCAAAAGCAAGAAGAAAGGTTCCAACAAGCGATGAAAGATCTTTCAATGACAGAAGCTAAAATATTCATGGACAGTAATCAAGTAGGAACCAGTCTTGTATTAGGACACAATTACCAGGTACAATAATGCCAATCATCAGAGACTTTAACAAAGACTTAGTCCCAATGGACAATCCTATAGAAGCTCGTAAGAACGATCTTATACGGATTACCCAATGGTTAGCTTCTCCTGCTGGAATAAAGTTTGCAGGTAAACAAGCATTACTACGAACTACAGGTAATCTAGATAGTTTTTCTAGAGCAGATATTTTAAAGGCAGCAGGAAGAGGTACTGCAGATGCTGCTTCTGCGATTGCAATGATATTAGCCCAGGTACCTTTAAACGGAACAGGTACACACTTTTTATTTAACGAGTTAAGCTCCTTAGCGTTTGCTCAAGATTCTTTTTACATTGGTAACAGAAATGCTGCTAATGAAGCAAATTATAGAGGTACTGTTACAATAAAGAAATCAAAAAGCAGGTTAAATAAGACTTGGGACGATCAAGGCTTTGCAGGAGCTAAAAAAGGTGATGAAATTGGTAGAGCATTTGTACAAGAAGATGACATTGCAAATGATGAAAGAAAGAAACTTATAGCTAAGGACACTTTACCGGTCGTATTTTCTATAGCAGGAGAAACAAAATCCACATTAATATTCAGAGGTTTTGTTCAGAACTTAAGCGACAACTACAGTGCTAATTGGAACGGGTACAACTATGTCGGCCGAGGTGAAACACTGTACACGTATTCAAGTACAAATAGAACTTTTTCATTTAACCTATCGATACCTATCTTTTCCGGTAAAGAGCAAGAACCCGTTTACAGAAAAGTAAACTCTTTACTATCTCATACGTACCCTAAGTACAGTGATACTAATCTTGCACAAGGTACTTTAACAAAGGTTAGAATTGGAGATTTATTAGAAAGTTACGCAGTTATTACCAGTATAGCAAACAGTATATCAACAGACGTACCATGGTCTGCAGGGAGTACATATTATGGCGGTAGCAGTGACTTGATACTACCTCAGGTACTCACTCTTCAAATTAGTATGAATATTATTCATAACAAGTTACCTGAACGTCATCTTGGTGAAAGAACTTCTGAAAGCTTACCGTTTATAGCCAACAGGTACAAGTACTCGGAATTAAATCAAGAAAACGTACCAGACTTAGTACTATCAGATGTTGAACTAGAGAGTATAGATGACTTTGAACCAGAAGAGTTTGAACTGCTTGAAGGGTTTAATAACACGGATATATTTAATCAAACTAATCCAATCTAGAAATAGTTATGAGCAGATACGATAATACTTTAAACATTACTTCAGACAATATCTCTGCAAAAGGAACAACAATCTACAGCGTTCCTGCAGAATCTGTAGATGATATCTATTTAATTTCTACTTTAGGAGATAGATTCGACATACTAGCTCAGGAGTATTACAAGGACTCTTCCTTATGGTATATTGTTGCTGCAGCCAATCCTTCTTTAAGAAAAGACACTTTATTAATAGAACCAGGAATTCAATTACGAATTCCGTTGCCTTTATCAAAAGTATTAGCTAAATTAAGATCTGATAATACAACCAGATGAGTTTCATACCAGGTAGATTTTTAAACCCCGGCGTAGCACAGCAAGTAACAGCTCGCCAAGACATCTTAGGAAACAGAGATCGTCTTATGCAAGACGGAACTAATCCTGAGACGTTCACTTTTTTTACAAAAAAGGTACCTTTCATTAAGTTAACTTCTGCTATAGATATCTCAACTGAACAAGATGCTGACGGCAAGTACATTAACCATACAAACACAAAAGCATCTAAATTCATCTTAGACAACGGAGTAAAATCAGCAAAACAAGGAGGTATTCCCGGATACGAACAGACCGACAGTTTAGGTTACAGGCCTACACCAGGTATTACCGGAATGCAGCTAAATACTCACAACAGATTCGGCTCACTAAGAACAGCCACAGTATCTTTTGAAGTTCACTCTGTAGAGCAATTAGATCAGTACGAGCAACTCTTTATGAGACCCGGGTACTCAGCATTATTAGAGTGGGGTAACAGCTACTATTTAGATAATGTAAGTAAAGAAGTGAAGGAAGTTAATGAGCTTTTATCTGAGAGGTTCTTGACTAAAGAAAGTCTGCCCACTAAACTATCAGTGTATACTGCTATTGATGAATTAAGAAGCAGGTATTCCTATAATTACGACGCAATGTACGGGTTACTGAAGAACTTTAGATGGTCAATCAGACCAGATGGAGGTTATAGCTGTACTGTAGATCTAGTATCAGTAGGAACTGTTATAGAGTCTTTGAACATCAACTCTGGAGTATCTTTAGCCGAGAAGCTTAGGTATGTTCAAAATATTGAAAAAGTAGAAGAGGTTGAACAAAACGCTCAAATAGAGGATATCAAATATATCCCCGGTACAACAATACCATTGGAAGGTCAAATTCCAAAAATCTCGGTATTTGGACAAAATGAACTAATCACTAGAGAGTTGTCTGAAGAACAGCAAGCTTTCATGGCTTTTCTAAAAAACGAACTATTCCCAGATACATTAGTAAAACGTCAGATTAATGAAAATTTTACTGAAAGAATAGGTACGTTCTTTTCAAACCTGTTCAGTAGTGCTGACGAAAAAGAAGACTATACAAAGGAAGTTGACTACACTGCTTTTATAGGGCTAAAGCAATTCGGTTTCGAGTTACTGGGATCTAACATAGTATACAATGTATCCTCTGGAGGTCAATTTTTATTCAATGTAGCAACCCAAGCCTTTTTTGATAGGAATAAACTCCAACCATTTAATACTCTCCCAATCTACTTAGAGCTAAATAACTACTCTAGGACAGTAGAGGATAGGAATACAGGAGATAGGTATACGTATACATTCGAACTTACAGAAGAACCCGAACTGCCAAGCTTTCAATCTGTTGCTCTTCCCGGCGACAGTATAAACCAGTCAAAGATATTCTTCTGGAACCTTACCTACAGGGTCACTATTCAGGAAGACACTTCAAGCACTCGCGCTGAGACCACCCCAGAAGACACAGCGGCTATAGAGGCTGTAGATCTTTCTAACTTCTTATCAAATTTTGCTCCGGAATTAAACACCCAAATACATTTCACACTAAGTCAGATTAAGGAGGCAATAAAAAAAATAGGAATCTCAACTTCCTACAACGAACTTCCTGGGACAGATATACTAACATCAGTTGATGTAGATTCAGACTACAGCACATTACTCTACAGGGCAAGTGTACTAGACGACGGCGAATCAGGTACCGTTAGCGGTACCTCCTCAGATAAGGATAGTACAAGATACTATCTTAAATTAGGAGCTTTCGTAGATATCTTAAACAAATACATACCTGGTTTCCGTACAAGTAGTACTTCTGTTGAAAAGCTATTTCAGATCCATAGTAGTAAATCCCTAGTACATAGACATAAGACACTGGAGAACCTACACGCATCTATAGACCCTGACAAGTACATACTGCCACAGAGTCAAGAGGTAGGGCAAAACTTAACACCCCGAGGAGATATTTTAGATATCTTTGTAGAGGTTAGTTACTTAGAAGAAGTAGTTAACTCCAACCTACTTAATGGCGAGCTTCGTATTTATGAAATGCTAACAGATATGTTAGGTACTTTGAATATTTCATTAGGTAACATAAATAGCTTCGAACTACAGTACTTTGAAAACACGTTTAAGTTCCATATTGTGGATAGGGAATTAATTGACCCGGTTACGTATACTGAAGAAGAGCCAATTAAATTAGAACTTATCGGGAAGAACTCTACACTACTTAATCTGAATCTAACATCAAAACTAAGTCCATCTATAGGAGCCCAACTCGCAATTGCTGCTCAAGCAGATCCGATATCAAACGGAATAGAAGGTACAGGATGGGCTAAGTTTAATAAAGCACTTAGGGATCGTTATATTCCTAAAAAAGTAGAAGATTTAGTAGACCTAGTCGCCGAACAGGAAGCTAAAGAACAGAAACTCCAAGAGCAGTTAGCTAGGGTATTTTTGTTTCTAGATGCAATGTATTATCGCCGTACGATAGGGTTAACTGGAATTAATATACCTTCTGTTGCTACGGAGTACGCTGTACTGTGTAAGATACTTCTAAATAACGAAGTAAAGGCAGGTAAGGACTTTGGGACAATTATACCTTACGAATTAAATTTAGAGTTGGAAGGTATGTCTGGATTTGAAGTAATGAGAAGCTTTATTATTAACGAACAGATAATCCCTAAAGTTTATAGAAATGAAGAAGAAGGTATTGCATTTCTAATCACAGGATTAACTCACAAAGTATCTGCTGAAAGGTGGACAGTATCAGTTAAAGCTCAAATATACAACACCAACACAAAAGGATTGGCATCAGTATCCGGTAAGCTAAACCTTAAAGAACGTGAAGATACCGCACCTACTCCACCGCCTACACCAGAAGAATCCTTAGAATGGGAATTCTACTCAGATTCAGATGCAGTACCGGACTTTATCTACGGTCCATCCAGTTCTACTGGTCCAACCTCAAATAGGAAGGTCAACCTAAACAGTACTATTCAAACCGAGTACCTACCAGCACTCGACAGTGTTGAAGGCTACTCAAAAGGATTAAAACTCTTAGCAACAGTCATGACTCACCGCGAAGGATTCAGACCCGATACTCGTAGCTACAGGACTAATAACCCAGGTAACGTTGGTAATACTGATATCGGAAAGAACAATACCCTTGATACTCTTGCAGATGGAGTTGCTGCACAGTTAAGGTACCTAACAAGAGTGGTAAACGGTTCACACAGAGCGTACCCTTTAAACAGAGACAAAGATATCAAACCTTACTACTCTCCAGAGATCGCTAAAAACAGCCGTACATACGGATTAACTCCGTACCTACCTGGGTATAAGTTTACTCCTTATAAAGGAACATTGGAGCAATTTATAAAAATATATTCGACTGGCGCTCGAGCAGGTAACGGGTACCTGTCTGACATTATCTCGTACTTCAAAGCTAATGGGTACGATGTCAATAAAAAGACTACGTTAGAGGAAATTGATAAACTAGCTTAAGATGTACTTACCTAAATCAAAATATAAGAAGTTGGTTGCTACAAAGCTCAATGCTCTCGTAGATCCTAATGGAGTCCTTTACGAAGGACCTTACTTCGAAACATTTAAAGGAGAATCTTACACAGGAGACTCTCCATCTAAGAACTCAAAACCACTCACAGAGGTAATAGGTCCAGATCAAACCACAAACACAGTAGGATTTCGAACACCACTTGAACCCACAGTCTACGACTATGTTAGACGGGACACAAAAGAAGCAAAATTACGCGAGACTCTGCCAGTACCGCTCTACTATCCAAAGCCTTCTCCATCTGACTACAGTAAAGGTATCTTAAAGAGGTATTTTGCTATAGAAAAGACTACTGGGCGAATCTTAGAGATATCCCCAGAAGTGTATGCTTCAATAAAAGCACAAAAACCAGAATACTACTATCCTAAATACGAACTAGAAACCCTAAAATGGTCACTTAGGGATCGTTCTACAAATAGAATCAATTCTTCTGTAACTAAATTAGACCCTTACTTAAAAGATCCTTCTCAGTTTGTTCGTTAGAGATTAATTCGTATATTGGTAAAGGTTATGAATAATAAGTTATGTTTTATATCGTTGAAAGCGATTTACAATTAAATCATCTCTGCAATTTAGGTAGGAATGGAGGTTACG
>Ga0222718_10005571_pt1 | contig 10177 bp, 15 predicted proteins | sample C33_27DmetaG_FD_165045 | JGI IMG/M metagenome (GOLD analysis project Ga0222718, IMG submission 165045) | Estuarine water microbial communities from San Francisco Bay, California, United States - C33_27D | ecosystem: Environmental > Aquatic > Marine > Unclassified | place: USA: California... | reverse complement strand
ATAGTTCTGCTGCTTGATGATCGTTAAAAGTCAATTTGTCCGAGTCCACTGCTCATCTCCCCTCCATGTCTAATATTTAAGTGTGCATGTTGCTCCTCTTTTGCTTCATGAGGACAACCATTAACATTACAAGGCCAGATTACAGGGTCTCCGTCTGCAGATGACCATAGATTGATAGTGCAAACTTCGCACTTACCTACTACTTCTCCATAGTTATGTTTTGCCATTATCGCTTTGCACCCCAGTGTTCGACACCACCTTGGTGTTCGTCAGAATCGTAATTGTTTTCGGTCTCTTGCGTCTCAGCTTCGCTCTTTCCTTCACTGTCAGTTTCGGTCTCTTGAAGATCATATTCTTCACTTTCACTCTCCCATTCTGCCATGCTCTCTGAAATTCCCCACTCGTCATCAAGGTCATCACCTACAACGTCGCGAACGTCTTTAGAAGTACATTCTTGAAATTCATAATGCTCGTCTACGCCATCAACCCAAGAACCAACAAAACACATACCAGGTTCATAATAAGTAGCAACAACTCCCCAACCTTGTTCAGCTGCTGCCTCATAAACTGCAATAGGAGGAGACCAGGCGGTATCAAACGACATTACTAGAGTGTAATCATCAACCCAATCATAGCCTGTCAAATTAGCATCCCATTTTGTTCCCCAAGCATTTACTCGTGAATAGTACCAATCTTCCTCGTTCCAAGTTTCTGGAACAAAGAATCCGAAGAAAGTCCAATCATCTGGTTCTTGAGTAGATAAGTGAGCATGAAGTTCTTGAGCTTCTTCTTTGGTTGCGGCAGTAAGAGTAAGTGAATTAGAGCACCAATTAGGCATTAGAAAATCTCCTATAAATAAACTATGAATAAATATAACAGACTAAAAGGCATTTAGCAAGATTAATGAAGGACTGGACGCTCTATAGGACCGATTTTATGTCTACTTTCATAGATAGAAGTCATCATCTTATGATAGTCTTCTTCTGGTAGCACTGTGCGATAGATTCTCATAGCATGAGTCATGTAAGATGCAGCTAATTCCAATGGACCTATATTCATATCGTCCATCAACTCATTAGAGTGTTTAACTAATTCTGCGTAAACTGCGTATGGATCAGAATGGGTCACTTACCATCTCCCTAAATTTTAAATTACCTGATACGGATACCCTCTCAAAATCTGATTTATAAGGGGCAACCCAGTGTTTTAATAGTGCTGGAAAAATATATAGATCACCCTTTTTTGGGTGCCTATTATGATTTATAATAGTCCAAGGTGGTGAATACTTATAGGAGTGCTCTCCATAAGTAAGAATTAGATCTCCAGGTGCTGTACCAGTACCTTTCCATGCTGCTACTTCATCGTCTAAACCTGAAGTATCGGAAGTAAATAGTACAAAACTTACATGCTGAGTGTGCATATGAGGTGGATTAAAGTCCCCAGCTTTCATGAAGTTAATCCATAAAGAAGTTAATTCCATACCTCCATGAGCTGTACCAAACCTCTCCTTATAAGCTTCAGCATAAGAGTCAAAGTACTTACCATACCACTTTACAAACAAATCATGGTCATCTTTGTTAAAACCATACTCATGATCTAAATGACCAGCAAGATCTGCTCGATAATCATTTTCTTTTCGTTTACGTCCTAACGTATTTATGTTCTCACTTAATCCAAACGGGGTCTTATAGTGACAAACTAAAGGACCCCAATGGAAGAACTCATAATCAGTATTATCAGATTCAGTCATTAAAATCTCCATTGATTGTAATGATAATAACATAAATTAAAGGAGATAACAAGAAAAAGGCGCAAGGGTGGCGTATCGAAATGTGGAACTCCGTTCCCCTGTTAGCTCCCTACGGTCGCACAACTATCGAAAATCCTGTGTCGCGCTGTGCCGCAGCGTTATAATCGAATCAAGCTATGCCGCAATAATAGCACATAATAAGTGCTTTAGCAATTATAAAAAATTAAGACTATTCTAGGTATGTTTCAACCATCTCAATTACATCATGATACTTAGCCATTTCAAGAACTTCCATTTCCATAGCTTCAAAAATGTCTTGATGCTCTCCAATTCCTGCTGGATTTTTAAGATACACTTCAACATTCATTTGATGTTTAGCTAAGTGTCCTTCGGCATGGGCTACAAGTGCCTTAAGCATTTGTTCTCTGTCTAACATTATTTCTCCTTTTAAGATATTCGCACACTGTCAGTAAGTACTCACAGTATTGCGGGTAGTTTGCATAAAGTTTCAGTTGTATTTCAATATATTCTTTATTCATTATAGATCTTTTAACCCGTCTAGCCAAACATTAGCTTGTTTTATACGGTGTAATAGATTGTTATAATTGTGTTCTACAATAGGTTTGCATGACTCTAAAAACTCAGACCATTTAGCATCGCTCATCTGTCTCAGCCTTTCTAACTCTATCAATACTCTCTCAGTTCTCTTTATAGACATTTGGTGTGTATCATACGACTCATCAATTAGTGGGTGAAAAGTTTTATAACCTAGTTTGCGAAAAGCTGCAAGAGTATATTGTTGACCTACTACAATAAAAGGTTTTTTATACTTTATGTTTCTCCAAATCTTTTCAGTCATAAAGGCATAATCAACTATTTTGTTATCTGCGTATGCCTCAAACACAACATTAAGATCAGTTGCATAAAGTGCATTAGGCAGAAGTAAATAAGTTTCACCTGAAATAGTGCCTGAGCTGTCTAAAACACTGGTCCAGCCAGGTCTGTATGGAATAGTACCTGAGCTGTTTAAAAAACTCTCAGGTAATCGACCAGTATACTTAGCAAAAAGTCTGGCTGCAGGATAATCAACGCGACTATTAAGTGACAAAAATCTTTTGTGTGGGTAGGGGTCTATCTCTTTTATATTTTTTTGAACACAATAGCAATTGCCGAAGAAATCCTGATGAAATTCATTAAAATAACAACCCATCTCTAAAAAACTAGGGTGACAAACTACTCGTTTGTGTTCAGTAAAATGAGGAGATACTGTATTTAATATAATTCTATCATTTGGGAATAGAGAAGAATCAGAAAGTGAGTTTATGACGCAATCAAAATCATCCTGAGTAATAGGTTCTAAACATATATCAATAATAATCCAACCTTTTTTCTCTCTCAATCCTTTAATTACACTATCAGAAACATAAGACCAAAAACCAAAATCACTATGATTATGGATTAAAGATCTAACCTGAATGTAGGGAGTAAGCATTAAGATGGGGTATATAAATGAATCTAAGCCGTCTGCTGAAGAGTGAAAGGTAATATTATCATTAAGATGAATAAAGCCAGGAAGATACTTATGATGTCGATAATTAAAACTCATACTTTCAGGTTTTTTTCCAGCGTACCAAACGTTTGAGTGAGGTGGGTTATCATAAATAATGTTAATCATACTAAATCTTCAATAACTTTAGTAGCAAATGTAAGATTTTCAGTATCGCTTAAATGATTGGTAGTGCTAACATATTCATTTTCAAAGTCATGAGGACCAGAGTTAATTAAGTATTTTTCTAAACCAAAATAATATTCATTTACGTAGTTTGATATGTCTTTATGATACCGAGGGAAGATATTACGATATACAATATACTTACAAGGTAAAGACTCTAACAAGTGTTGTATAGCCCAAGATTGATATTGCGCTGAAAGCCTATAGGAGCTTGCCATTAAGTACTTTTTCATTTGTTCTATTTGATAATTACGTAGCTGAGAAGACAGATTACCAGAGGTAATTGTTGGAGGGGTGTCAAAGGGAGAATGAGTTATTTCATCTATATTATGTCTAAAGTCTGCTAAACTTGCAGGAACATTATACTCCTCATCATCTATTTCAAAACGCTCTGCAGCTGTTAGAGATATAACCACTAAGTCATTAGACGTAAGAAAAGATAAAGCATGTTGTAGTTGAAAACAAATGGCATAGTTACTACAACCAACTATAGCGAGATTGATTAAGTTACGATTAGTTTTTTGAGCTACAATCTGAGGCCAGTGATTAGCTTCTGTACCGTAACTAAAACTTTCTCCACAAACTACGAGCTTTTTCTTTTCAGATCCAAAGTTACGCAATGAAATCCCCCACTTATAATCCTATCATGTCGTAATTCAAGAGGAATAGTTTCAACCCCAAAATAGTTAAGCCTCTCGTGAATCTGCGTTTGTTTTTTATCAACTATGGCAAGATTCTCATTGACACTGAGTAAATTCATACCAATCCACTCACTTGCACCCCACGGAAGACCAAGAGGAGGCTCTGTCGGTCCCACACACTCATTAATCCATATCTTATCCCAACTCTTAAATAGTTCAGGCTCATTTTCGGGAGTCACTCTAGCAGCATTGTAAAGTACAAGACCTTCTCTGATAGGAACAATAGTGCTGTCAAGATGAGCATAAGAATAAAGATCTTTTGCTACATGCACTTTATAAGAATCTCCAAGAACCCGTTGTAACCATTTAGCTCCGTTTTCATTACCTGTATTTGATACTTGATACAGTATGTCATCATTCACCCTAACACAATTAGCAGCTTCAAAAAGTATTTCCTCATTATGTAAAGAAGGGACTCCCTTAGTATCTTCTTTGTAATTTTCATCATAAAGCATCGGGACGGGAGCTTTGATCCAGTTATAACCTTCATTCCAAAGATTTGTAAATATATCTCTGTAAGCCCAAGTTTCAAACTGTCTATTCCAAATCGGAGAAGGAGTTTCTATAAGTGTGTCACCTACAACAAGAGTTAAATCTCTAGGGCAATGATAGTGCCAATTCTTTCCATACCAAGTGGGAGACTTTGTTTCAACAGTAGCGTAAGAAGTATCAGGGCGGTGAACTACAACACCCAAATCTTTGAGCACATCTGAAAGATTTTCTAAATCTTCATTCTGTTCATCAATAATTTGATCTGGATAAAAACCCGTAAACTCTTTGATAAAAGACTCTTCATACTCAGGAAACTGACATTTCATTGAGCTTATATTTGTAATAGGAATTGTAGCATAGTCAGCAGTTCCTACAATGATTTCTTCTAGTGGATCCCAGTCGTTATTGCACGTCATAAATTTTATCTTTCAAACTTAAATAAATTAAAATCTTTTTGATATCTTTCAAAAATAATGTCTATACTTTCTTTGCTTAATTCTACGTTAAAAGAAGAGATGTTAGCAACTTTAAATTCACAACCTAGAGAGGCAAGAAAGGTGCTAATTTCGTCTTTATCTTCTTCAATCTTAAAAATTAAGTCAGGTATTACTTTTCCCTCTTCATCACATAAAAAGTAAGATATAGACTTTAAATGATGATTAGGATTTTTTGCAGGAAAATGAGGAATTACTTTTGCAACAAAATCATCTACATCTTTTATCTCAGTAACCTCTAAACCTTCAAGTAGTTCTTTAGCTCTAGAGGGGTCTTTTAGTACAAAGTGTTTATATAAAGATACTATTCTGTTATAAGGATGTCGAATCACCGAGACATTTTTACACCCATTTGTTTGGGCATATTCTTTTGTTATAAAAGTAAGACTATCGTAAACATAATCATACCTACTACTGCTAGGATCAATGATATCAATTTTTCCTAAACTTGCCATCATTGCTGTGCATACTGATTTTGTCACAGCAAAATAGTTTACATTTAGTTTAGGAAACCAAACGATATTTTGCCGCCTATCCAGATCTATGTGTGTCATAAAATTTCTGCAATTTTGTTAGTCTGTCTTTATAATTATTAATGTTATGATTATGTATATCATCCAGTTTTTCTTTGTTTTTTTGCCAGAAATCGTCTGACTCATCAATTAACCTTTTAATTTGCGAAAAAACTTTAGTTAGCCTATCATCATTATCTTTTTCTAAATCATAAGATTCGTCAAACAGCTCATCGTAAGTTTTGTAGCCTAACTTTCTAAACTCTGCAAGAGTGTCTTGTTGACCAACTAAAATAAAGGGTTTTCTGTAATGAATATTCCTAAATATCTTTTCAGTAAGAAACGAAAAGTCCTTTAACATGGAATCACTAGTAAACCAAGCCTCTACTACAATATTAAATTTAACATAATTAAGAACGTCAGTAGTTAAAGGAGAACGTATTATAATGTCTGCATTATTATCCTTCTTATTATCACGTGTTAAACTTATGTGACCCTGGGAAATCAAATTTTTTTCTTTCAACCAACGTATAAGCTGCATACCACCTCTGTGCTTTTCAATGCGAGAACCAAATAAGCAGAATTTTTTAGGTGTAGTTAACGTAATTTCATCAGCAAACTTTGTGTGAGTATCGTGAAATTCAAGAAAAGAAGGAAAGTTTGTAAAAAAATTATCGTTAGAGTATAAAGAAGATATTTTTATATTAATAAAGATGTTTTCAGTACCAAACATTGTACTTATTTGTTTTTTAATATCTAGGCTTTTTTTGATGCCTAAAGGCTCATAAGTCGCATCAATTAATAGTACACCTGTACTATTTTTTATTCTATTTATTACACGTTTATCAATAGTTTTTAATAATTCAACTCTATCGCCCAAGCTTTGTGAAACTGGGTCACAAAAATTAATTGGATATATAAAAAAGTCTAGATCATCAATTTGATCAACAGTATAACATTTAATTATATCTTCATATGGATGAAATAATCGTGGTACTAGACAATCTTCGTGTAAAAAATAAGCATACTTGTTTAGCTCATAGTCTTGATCTAGATTAGTCTCGTTGGTTGAGTCAAATAAGAGATTCATACTTCATCCTACCATCCCACAACCTAGAAAAGCATAAACGGTTACTGTCTCTTCCTCTATTATACTCTGGAAATTTGTTATCAAGATCTAAACCAAAATACACGCAAGAAGTAGGTTTAAGACCTAATTTTGTACAGTACTCTTGCTGTTTATTTACATATTTGTTATAAATATAGGTGGGACCAAACTCTTGCATCATTTTTAAACCTAAATAAACACTTAACATATTAATATAATTATAGTTAGGCTCGTTAATGACATATAGAGGGTCTTCAAACACCTCTTTTTGTAGTCTGATACCTATTCTATAATTTTCTACAGGAAAAACTTTAGAAAGAGACGATACAACGTATTCTAAACAAGGATGTGATAAGTCTATCTCCATATCAATTGCAATATTAATATAGGCTAAATCTAAAAGAACAGGTATTTCTTTTTCATCACACTCACACAGTATTTGTTCAAGATTTGGGTATAAGTCACAAGTATCAGAAAAAGGAGCACTTATTACTAAAACATCTCCTTGTTTTAGCTCATCATCCTCCAACCAATCAAAACGCATAGGATAGTACATAGATTTTATCATCTGATGATAAAAATACTCTCCACGAGCAAGCCTTAATCTGTTTTTATTTCTATATCTGATGTAAAAATGAGTAAAAGATTCAGTAGTGCCTTGAGTAAAACAAGAATGAGTATAAGAATCAAGACCAATTAAATTATGGGAATTTCCGAGAAAGTGTTTAAATCCATCAAAATAATCAAGTTTAAGTTGTTCAAAATCGTGACTTAAAGTATCTTTTGCATACTTTTGAATTAAATAGTCGCGATGAGGTACAGTATTTTCATCATAAACACTGTAAGCACCTCCAAAAGGTTTATTCTTATTATCGGGAAGATCTGTATAACGAACCATTAAGAGTTTAAAAATCCAGAAACTTGAAGTGAATAACGATCTTCTAGACCTGCATTTGCTGCTAGATGAAGAACAGTAGAGTCCCACATATGTCCAGTGTTTGCTTTCCAGTGTGTTACTACTGTGTCATTAAATTGCAGGAAATGTCCTGCTTTCCAGTCTAACAGTTGTAAGTTAGCTCTAACTTTAACTCTTTCATCATTTGGGAATTTTTTATTGATTTGATAAAAAGTATCACGATGCATAGGATTAGTCATACCAGGTGGTTGTTTTATCATTGATACAGTAATTGCCTCTATACCTAGTTGATTACCTAAATCTGTATAATCTATTTCACTGTTATCAAAGAATTTTTGATAAAACATAGTGTTATAATGAGTTAATGATTTAGGAAAACCACCAACTTTATCGTGAATATCTTTAAGTTCTACTTGTTGATGCCCTAAACAGTCGTGCTCAAACTGTTCCCAATCAATGTCGTAGATAAAATCAAAGTTGTAATCTATAGAAACTTCTTTAAGAAACATTTTTTATTCCCATGAGTGTGTACCTTTTTGTTTTACGGCAAAATTATAATAAGTAAGAATCTTATTAATATTGTTTTTTGAAGTAATTAATAACTCGTTAACAAAAATTATATCAATTTTATTATCAATTGCCAAGTTTAAATAACTATCACGCATCTCTTCGTCGTCTGGTAAAGAATGTATACTGAGCATTATTATATTTTGATTATTTTGAATTAGATCTTTAAGTATGGGTTGGTGTTTAAGGTGTTCATTTTCAAAAACATACCCAGAGTATTGAATATTATTATTTTTACAGTAATCTACAATATAGTTACGTTGTATATGAATAGGAATATGTTTATCAAAACTACTATTATTAGATAGATAAATTACGGCATTTTCTGTTTTTACTTGCTTCTGTTTATAATCTTTTGGTAATCTAAAGAAACCACCAGGATATCTACCATTAAACTCTTCTCCCTCAACTAAGACGTGCCAGTCGATAGCCATTCTAGTAAACTCAGTTTTATTATTGATATTACCGTGAATAATTTCTTGATGAAACAAATGAGCTTGCCCTGGAGAAAGAGTTACTGGGTATGCTTCTTCCATACACATTTTTTCAAAATCTTTTTGAGAGGTTTGCTCGTTAACAATTTTTTTAGTTATATCAACAGAGTTTTCATAATCAACTACCCACATAGAATTCGACTCAAAACACTCAGTAATTGGCATCCATATAGTACCCTGACCCCTACCATTGTTATAAAAAATACCTTGATGAAAATGTAGCCTACGTCCTAACTTCTCTTGATTAGGAACTACTAAATTTAAAGTAGGAAATCTCTTAATTAGATATCTATTGTCACCAATTAAAGGTTTAATATATTCTTCAGCAAAATCATCAATCATCTTACCAAAGCTGTGAGAGGCAAAAGATTTTTGTACGTTGTCAGTGATCTTTACTAGATCTTCTGTAGGAACTACAGTGTGTAACGTATCAAGTGTAGTGATATTAGGAAAATCTTCTTTAATTACGTCAAACACCCACTCTAAAAAGTTGTATTTTTTTATGTCATAATCTAAAGTTTTATTATTCCAATTGTTAATGTATTGTTTTTGCATATTTACTTATTTCCTTAATAGATAGATAGGCCATAACGAAGTTTCATGTCGTTTAGCTTTTAATTGAGCATAAGTATTAAGTCTCCATGCTTTCGGATTGTGTAGTATCAAAATATTTTTAGAGTATAACGTGGTCAATGTTGTTACTACAGACTCAAAGTCATCCTCAGTATGAAAAAGATCAAAAAATCTTGCAAGCACTACGCAATCATAAACCATAGTAGGAGCAGGCAACTCCCATTGTCTATTTTTATAATACCCCATTCTATAATCAATTTGTGGATTAAAGGAAGTAAAATCTTCCCACTGCTTGTGTTGTTCTATAGTGTGACACAATTTACCTTTTTTGATAAGAACTCGTTTTATAATCCCAGGTCCAGTACCTATGTCTAAAATATTAGTAAAATTATACTCATCTAGTACCTGATTAATTAAGAAAGCTTGCTTAATTAAAGATTTAACTTGGTATTGGTCTTTATACTGATTCATAGATTGGAGCGGGTACGGAGACTCGAACTCCGATCCTCTGGGTGGAAGCCAGACATAATCGCCATTATACTATACCCGCTTACTCTATAATTCCTATACACCAATTCTCTGCTGCATCTTCTGCATAACGAAGTGAGTGTACTGTCACATCAGAAACCATAGGACGACATTCAATTAGTTGTCCTCCAATGATCATATTTACGTGCCATACATCATTTTTCATGAATATCTCAGCTCGTCTAGATCTATCTTCACTCATCATTACTTGTTTAATTTCGTTCATTGTAAATCCTTATTGGCAGGGGCGCAAGGAATTGAACCCTGTCCTGCTGGGTTGGAGCCAGCTGTGCTACCGTAACACTTCGCC
>Ga0222718_10005568_pt1 | contig 10178 bp, 12 predicted proteins | sample C33_27DmetaG_FD_165045 | JGI IMG/M metagenome (GOLD analysis project Ga0222718, IMG submission 165045) | Estuarine water microbial communities from San Francisco Bay, California, United States - C33_27D | ecosystem: Environmental > Aquatic > Marine > Unclassified | place: USA: California... | reverse complement strand
ACTCGCGCGGAACTCCGTTCCGCTAGAGCGAGTGAAACTCGCGCGGAACTCCGTTCCGCTAGAGCGAGTGAAACTCGCGCGGAACTCCGTTCCGCTAGACCATTACGTAAAAAACCAAAACTTGAAGCCGTGGAACGGAGTTCCGCTTGTAGAAAAGATTGTAGATCTCAATATTTAAAAAAAGAGAATGCGGCTCCGCCGTTAAGTGTCGACGAGATTATAAAGATACATAAACAAAATATGAATGCGAAGGATCCGCGCCGTTCCGCGCGAGTGAAATTCACTCTTCCGCTAACAAAACCAAAACTCATAAGGACAAAAACTATTCGTTCAGAAGAAAAATTTATGAACGAAATTCAGAAACAAAAGGTCAGAGCGGCGGAGCCGGAGAATCAAGCAAGTTCCGCTAGAGCGAGTGAAACTCGCGCGGAACTCCGTTCCGCTTGCGCGGCTCCGCCGCTTAGAAGATCCGCGCGGCTCCGCCTAGCTAAACGGATTTATTATGACACAATTTAATTATGGTTTATAGACATGTGTTTAATCAAAATATTTTATTACTAATGATCACATGTTACTTATCAAAAATAAATGATAAAGAATTCAAAAAAATAGTAAGTGAAAGTTCTAGTATGAAAGAAATTTTTAAAAAATGTGGATATAAAAAATCATATGGTGGCAAAACGTACAATAAAATAAAAACAAGAATAGATATGTTAAATTTAGATATATCACATCTAAAAAATAAAAAGAAAAATGTTAAAGATATTGATGAAAAAATATTAAAAGAGATTGTAGAAAATAGTTTTTATTTTAAAGATGTTATGGTTAAATTAGGATTTCACCATAAAGGATCAAAAACAAGAAAAAAAATACAAAAACTTATTACAGATTATAACATAGATACTACACATTTTAAATATTCTTATCCTAAGAAATTAGAAGAATATTTAGTTAATGGTAAAAAATTAACAAATAATAGTATTGTTAAGGGAAAATTAATTAAAAAGGGATTATTAGAAAATAAATGTAAAAGATGTAGTAAAAAAGGTGGAATACAAAATTTACCAAAAATGAATGGATTTTCTAATTTTTTAGTATTACAATTAGATCATATTGACGGTAATCCAAAAAATAATTTACTAAATAATTTAAGATTATTATGCCCTTGCTGTCACTCAATGACTGATACTTTCAGTGGAAAGAAAAGAATAAAACAGGTGGTGGTCATGAGTTCGATCCTCATTGAAGGCGATTTTTTAAAGTGATTACACTTTAAAATTATATTTTTTTCAACACAATAACTATTAGAAATAATACAATAATAGCGCTACAAATTAAAATGATTTGATTACGATTCATAGTAATATTATTACCTTTATTCTTGCTTATGTTTTCTGAATAATTATTTATTTCTAGATTTGTTTTTTCCTTGGGTTCATCATTGCTCTTTTGATCCGTTTTCTTTTTCATTCCTATCAAGTTAACATTACCTAATTTAGGAGGATATCCCAACCAATCTTTTTCTATAGTAATTGTGTAGTATCCTGTTTTATCAAAAAAGTTTGGTCTACAATTAGGTATATTTGATGAAATATTAATATTTCCTGTTAGAACAATATTATCATAATTACTCTGAGTATCAGTTATGATAATCTTACACATATATTCGTTTTTTCTTACAAAATCGACAAATTGAGTATCTGGTGTTACATAAATCATCGGGTATTGTCGTAAACTATTTCCGGACATTATCGGATTCCATTGTTTGATCGAATAACTCATTTTATATTTGAAAAAAAATAATCTTAAAGAAATATGTGAATAATATAAATGAACACGAAAAATCATGATGAACCAATGTTAAAAGAAAACAAAAATAGATTTGTACTTTTTCCAATCCAAGAGAAAGAGATATGGGATATGTATAAAAAAGCCGAAGCTAGTTTTTGGACAGCTGAAGAAATAGATTTATCGAGCGATGAAAATGATTGGTCTAAACTAACAAAAAATGAAAAATATTTTATTAAACAAGTTTTAGCATTCTTTGCTGCCTCAGATGGAATTGTTAATGAAAATTTAACACTTAATTTTTCAAATGAAATACAAATTCCAGAAGCCCGATGTTTTTATGGCTTCCAAATAGCAATCGAGAATATCCATAGTGAGACGTACTCACTTCTTATTGATACATATATAAAAGATAAACAAGAAAAACATAAATTGTTTAATGCAATTCAAACTATACCATGTATTGCTAAAAAAGCTGAATGGGCTTTAAAATGGACTAATTCTTCAAATGCAAGTTTTGCTGAAAGATTAGTTGCTTTCGCATCTGTAGAAGGGATTTTCTTTTCAGGAGCTTTTTGCGCAATCTTTTGGCTTAAGAAAAGAGGATTAATGCCTGGTCTCACTTTCTCGAATGAACTAATATCAAGAGACGAAGGACTACACTGTGATTTTGCATGTCTGTTATATAATAAACTTGAAGTTAAATTGGATGAATCAATCGTTCACGCTATTATTTCAGAAGCTGTAACAATTGAAAGGGAATTCATAACTAAATCATTACCAGTCGAATTGATTGGTATGAATTCTAAATTAATGTCAGAATACATTGAATTTTGCGCGGATAGACTACTATATAATTTGGGTGTATCTAAATTATATAATAGTCAAAATCCTTTTGATTGGATGAATTTAATCTCTATGGGTGGAAAGTCCAACATGTTTGAGAGAAGAATTGCTGAATACTCTAAAGCGGGAGTCGGTGTAGAAGATGACATGGGATTTACGTTGGATGCTGATTTCTAAAAAATTCGCAGATCCGCGCGGCTCCGCCGCTAGAGCGAGTGAAACTCTAGCGGAACTCCGTTCCGCGCGAGCGAAGATAAATTAAATTATAAATTAATTTTAATTTATAATTTATTTTAATTGACTATTCTATATATTACACTTGTGTCTTTTCTAGTTATTTCTATTATATCTCCAGATGAATAGTTATAAAAACGAGCAATTGGATCATCTAAATACATTCTGGGTAATCTAGAAGTATGCTTAACTTTAAATTCACTTGATTCTTTAGTAGACAATTTACGAAATTGTGGTTGAAGAATATGCTTCGTAATATTATACTGTAAATCATCAATATGAAATAGCTCAAGTGTTATGTCAATGTGTTTTTCTTCCAAGAATTTTTTAGTATAACTAGTTATAATTGAATCATGAATAATAATCGCATGATTTACATCCATATTGTTTAACTCACTGATATAATGTTTAAGAGTACGTATGTTAAATTTTTCAATTTTATCGCAAAACATAACAACTAAATTTGTTTTATCGGGTTGTTCAACATTAATTATGTTCTTGTCCTCTTTAATTATTTTATATTTTCTTTGATGCAACATTTCCTTGCATATTTCTCTAGCTTTGTCCATGATTTTCTCGTTTATAAGTTATTAATTTACTTAAGAATCATTTTTATTTTTAGTCGTCAAATTACATATACATTGATGAACTCAACAAGCTATCATCCTTAATATTCTTATATTTTTTGACCATATTGATAGAATTCAACAAATCATCTTTGGATAATATAAATTTCCTTTTTTTATCTAAACCAATGACTCTCTTAGCGTGTACTATCTTACATTTAGACAAGAAGGTTTCGATGTCACCCGCTGTATTTACAAACATGTTTTTATTAGATTCTATAATTTCTTCAATACATTTAATATTTACATTTGTTTCCCACTTACTTTCATTCAACATTTTTACAAAAATTAAAGACATTTCTCTCGAATTGTATTTATCAATTCTATGCACCCATGGAAAACGCCTTTTTAGTCCTTTATTCATTGAAAAAAAGCAAGATTCAATTTCTCTCTCATAACCGGCTCCTATACAACAAAAATCATTCTTATGATCACTTAAGAAAGCTGTTAGTGTATCTAAAGCTTCTTTAGAAAAGCTATCTCTATCTGAATCTCTCGGAGCGAGACTATAAACCTCGTCTATAAACAACACTCCTCCTAATGATGATTTTAACATTTTTTTAGTTTTTATAGAAGTTTGTCCTAAATAGCCTGCTATAAAATCATCTCTGTAAGCTATTTTGAATTTTCCCCTTTTAGAAAGAATTCCCAAACTTGAGTATATCTTTCCTATTATTTTTGCAACTGTAGTTTTTCCACATCCTGGATCCCCGTATATCATAGTATGAAGATACTCGTTTTCTGTATTTCTAAGGTGCAAGCCTTGTATATAGTATAGCACTTGACAAAAAACACTGTCTTTTAATGATTCCATACCAATCATGTTGTGTAATTGTTTTAGATAAGGATTTAACTTCCATAACATAATACCATCGATATTCTTGTAAAGACGCACATCTGATCCGATTTTTATAAGATCAGATAATGACTTAATTGGAGGAGAATTTCGTAATATAATTTTAGGTCGTTTACCTAAACGTCTTTTCTTGTTCTTATTATTCTCATCTGACATAGTGTTTGATCTTTTCTTATTATTTTTTTTATTATTCTCATACATTTTTTAAATTCATTTTAAGTTTATAAACCGGGTTACGCGGAACTCCGTTCCGCTTAGAGCGAGTGAAACTCGCGCGGAACTCCGTTCCGCTTCGCAGATCCGTGCGGGCTCCGCTTAACAGGTTTTTTGTGGTCTAAGAAAAAAGAAATATAATACAATAGATATATTATGACTGAACAGATTAAATGTGTAAATAACTGCTGTATGTTAACTAGAAAAAAAAAATACACAAAAACCAATTACCACTTTTATTTCAAAGAACGATTGAAAGCTGGAGTAGTTGTATTTGATAAAACTACGAAAAAAGTATTGATGATACAATCAAGAGGTAACTTATGGGGGTTTCCAAAAGGATCATTTGAGATGCATGAAACACCGTATGAATGTGCTATTAGAGAATTAAGGGAAGAAACTGGTCTAATTATTACAGACACATCTGTGTTTACAAAAGCTATAAATGCCAGTCGAAATTCAATATATTTCTACGTAGAGATGAAGGAAGTAGAATTATCATTACCAAGGTGTAGTAGGGATAATGATAGCACAGGCATAGGATGGATAAACCTATATTGTTTACAGAATTTAATTGAAACTGGTGTAATCAAAGTAAACAAACAATGCAAAATATCTCTTCTAAAATTATTTGGTATAAAATTATAGATAAGAGGTGGGAGTTCCGCGCGAGTTTCACTCGCTCTAGTTCCGCGCGAATAGTAGATTCGTCAGATTCGCCAGATTAGTCAGATCCGCTAAGATAAATTAAAATTAAATTAATTTTAATTTATAATTTATAATTTATAATTTAGCGGAACAAAGCGGAACGGAGTTCCCACGCGAGTTTCACTCGCTCTAGTTCCGCGCGAATCGTAGATTCGCCAGATTCGCCAGATTCGTCAGATCCGCTCGCTAATCGAAGACAGTTTTCATTCGATACATATTTGTATATTTACTTCTATTCAATGAATCAAATACCCAGATAAGAAAATTATACTTTTTGGATAAAATTTTTCGATTCTTTTTATAGATATTTTGATTTGGACCAAATACAAATTGAAATAGGAAAACATTTTTCTCAGGTGATCCAAAGTTATTTAAGCCTGCTTGGAATCTTGTTTCAGAATCTCTATTTAGACACCTATTTATAGATCTTCTCAAAGCTATAGGGCCTGTTATAGCTAAAGCATGATCTTCATACGATTTATTTATAATATTAGTTACAACATCCTCAATTGCCTTCTTTAAAAAAGGATGACCTTTGTTCTTACAATAGATAAATCCATTATGAATTCCTTCTAATGCATTCTTTGAGTCTAGAACTGATACGAAATCAGAATTAGTATGTTTTAACATTTCTTTGATTGGAACGTAGGGGGTAGCCTGATCATCTATATAAAGCCCGCCATATTGGTATAGTATACATAATCTGAAAAGATCAATTTTGTAAGCACCTGGTTTAATAATTCTATAAGCATTATAAATTCTCATAGATTGAGTTTTCATGTATTTATCAACATCTCGATCTGTATACCAATACATCTTAACATTTGGGTTTAATATTAACCATTTATGATAACATTCAGTATACGCTTCATAATTTACAATTCTTTTCTTGCTTGTTCGAAAGATATTAAGAGGTTTATCAACTAAACTGTAGCTTGAAATTGATAACATTGGAATCTTCGTATAGATCATTAATAATCTTAATTTTAGATAAAAAATTATTATAACTAAGATTATCGTAAATTGTACTTTCGTTAACAACATTTAAGATTAATTTTTTTTTCTTTAAGCGAAACGTAGATCCGCCAGATTCGCCAGATTCGCTCTGGTGAATCTGGCGGATCTACGATTCGCGCGGAACTTGGTTCCGCTTGCGCGGCTCCGCCGCTAGAAAATTATAAATTATAAATTAAAATTAATTTAATTTTAATTTATCTTATCTCAAGAATTTTTCTAGAAATATTTTTTTCTATATATAATTTTTTTTTTAAAATCAAAATGAATTTAGAAAATTATAAATTAAAATTAAATTAATTTTAATTTATCTCCGGATTTTTTCTAGAAATATTTTTTTCAAAGCGGATCTGGCGAATCTGGCGAATCTGGCGAATCTACGATTCGCGCGGCTCCGCCGCTACGACAATTAAGACATTTTTCATTATATTGATCAGGTATTATATCATTATATTGATCAGGTTTATCTTTTTTTCTTTTTGTCAAAACACTATGTAAATGCTTAGAAGGAATTGCTACTTTGAAACAGTCAGAACAAGGATTAAACTCGTTCTTTGTTCGCACACAAAACCCAGCTTGTGTAAGTAACTCTGCAAAGATACATATCAGTTTGTTTTCACTAGATAAATAATCAACAATTAAAATTTGACTTTGTTTCGTCTTACAAGTAGCACAGACAATAGCCCAATTTGTGTTTAGAAAATCATAATCTTTAGAAAAATGATCTAATGATGTAACAAGCCAATCCGGGTATAGACGATTAATTAAAGAGACTATACCTTTAATATCAGGTATTCGTTTAATTTCTTCTATAATTTCTTCTAAATTTTCAGGTTCTATATAATTCATTTTTTGTTGTTAAATTTTATTGCTTTAAGCCACCACCTCTAGAGCTTAAGCGGCTTAGCGGCGGGAGCCGTGCCGCAGAGCGGCTTAAGTGGATTAGCGGATCGCAGATCCGCGCGGAACTGGCGAATCTACGATCCGCTAGAGCGAGTGAAACTCGCGCGGAACTCCGTTCCGCTTCGTTCCGCTAAGTTGAAGAAGATTTGTTCCGCCCGCAACATTTTTTGAATTTTTTATTACTTTTACACGGGCACTTATCATTTCTTCCTATTTTACTAGTTCTAATTATAGGTTTTTTCTTGTTTTGGATACATAGACCAATTAGATCAGAAATCTCTCTTGTCACTTTTTCATCAATATCTGTAACTTCGTTGATATTTTCAAATTTATTAAGTAATTCGTTCAATTTGATTGGGGACATTTTATCCGGATTAACTCCAAAATTGCGTAATAGAGGTAATAATCGTTCAAGTCTCTCACGATAATTTAAACTCATTTATTACGATTATTTCACCTTTTAAGTCAAGGTCCATAAGTTTCGATAATTGTTCTTTATCATAATTTCTTCTATCAATATTAGAAAGCAAAACACTGATCTTCGCAAATGCACTTTCAGGTGTCATATTAACAGAAATTATTTGATCTATTTTATCATTCAGACTAGGTGTACATATAATAATTGTTCCATTATTAGATAATTTTTCCAATATATCTAAAATAGAGGGATATATAGCTGTAGTATCATATAATTCTATAACAAGAGCATCATAATCTTTGAAGCTATACAACTGTTTACTATTAAATCCGGGATATATCTTCAAAGATCCTATTTTTAGATCATCCTTTAGATATAATGGTTTAAACACAGATTCAGGGTCAATATTTAATGAAGTAGAATCGGTTAATTCTAAACCAGTTTTTCCGTGATTACCTCTAATTATCTTGTTATTTTGTAGCTGTAGAACCTCATTAATCTTTATATCAGAAGACAGTTTAATTGCATTACTTAAATTAAGATAATCTGTTACAATTATCGGCTTTGATAAATTGTCCAGCATGAAAGATAGAAACGATGAAATATAATCGATTGCATTGTTATTAACTAATATAACGAAAGAATCGTACATATTATATATCCTTGATAAGTCTTTAACTAGTTGATTTAATTCTACTGACTTTATACTTGAAGATTCCATTTTTGGATTATAAATACCTAATGAATAGTTGCTCCTAGTTTTTTCAAACGACTCTTTTATATCTTCTTTCTCTATATCAACCCCTGTATTTAAAACATAGACTTCTTTATTCGAACAAGAATCGACTTTTGACTTGTTGACTATTACAAAAATTGATATCATAATTAGAATTGTGCTTATAGCAACCATTATTATAATAACATTTTTTTGACCTATTGTAATCATTTTTTGTTATATATTTTTTTTTTTAAGTTTCCCCTTTATCTCGCTCTTCCGCTAGCGGATCGCAGATCCGCGCGGAACTTCGTTCCGCTTCACTCGCGTGGATACGCCGCTAGATAATATTTTTTCATATTTTTGTCAAAGTTAGATCTAAATTTTCTATCATCGAACAATGGTGCATGATAAAGCGACGGAGCCGCGCCGTTCAACGACTTATAGTTTTCGTAACTCCAACTCCTTAGTGGCGGAGCCAACTGAGTTTCACTCACTCTTACATCTAAATTTTTTTTCATCATTTTGTCAAAGTTAGATCTAAATTGTGTATCTTTGAACAATGGTGCATGGAAGGATCCTTCACTAAGGTTTATATCTTTTTCAAGTTTATAATCCATATTTTCTTACAGAAAAAAAAATATATATAACAAAAAATGAATTACTATTGTTCAACGACAAAAAAATGTTATATTATGAATCAAAATGCTTTGATTAGTAATACTAAGTTTCTTAGTCCTTTCGACCCATTATATTTAAAAAAAGAAAAAAAGTATATCTTACCGGTGAACTTAAAAGAGGAAACAGTTCATAACTACAAGGCCTGGGATTCTAATGGTCAATTCGTTGTTGATCCAATTCACGAGAATATAGTACGAGACTCTAAACGAGTATGTAAAACTTGTAATTAGATTTAGCAAGTTTCACTAGAGCGAATCTGGCGAATCTGGCGAATCTACGATTCGCGCGGAACGGAGTTCCGCTTGCGCGGCTCCGCCGCTAAGAATTTTTTCTAGAATAGCGGAGCCACTAAATCAAACTGGAATTAGCAAGTTTCACTAGAGCGAATCGTAGATTCGCGCGGAACTCTGTTCCGCTTGCACGGCTACGCCCGCTAGAAAATTATAAATTAAAATTAATTTAATTTTAATTTATCTTATCTCCGGATTTTTTTCTAGAAATATTTTTTCTATATATTTTTTTTTAAAATCAAAATGAATTTAGAAAATTATAATTATAAATTAATTTTAATTTATCTTATCTCCAGAATTTTTTCTAGCGGAGCCACTAAATCAAACTGGAATTAGCAAGTTTCACTTGCGCGACTCCGCCGCTACAAAATTATAAATTATAAATTTATCTTATCTCCAGATTTTTTCTAGCTTTTTTCACTCTTTTTTCTAGAAAAAGAAGTATTCCCTATGCAATCAAAACTACAAAAATATACAATCTCGATTTTATTATTTGATTCTATTAATGATTTATGAGCCTTGTTTTTAATAGTATTTTTACATCTAAAACATTTCGGTTTCGCGCTTCTTTGCTTATGTGTAGGAGGTGAAAAACTATTTGCAGAACTAGCCTCTTGTAGTGTATCAGGTTGGACTTCTTCATCTTCATCTTCATCTTCATCTTCATCTTCATCTTCATCTTCATCTTCATCTTCATCTTCATCTTCATCTTCATCTTCATCTTCATCTTCATCTTCATCTTCATCTTCGTCTTCATCTTCTTCATCATCTTCTTCTTCTACTTTTTCATCTACGACTTCATCATCTTCTTCTTCTACTTTTTCATCTACGACTTCATCATCTTCTTCTTCTACTTTTTCATCTACGACTTCATCTTTATCAAGTG
>Ga0222718_10005564_pt1 | contig 10185 bp, 9 predicted proteins | sample C33_27DmetaG_FD_165045 | JGI IMG/M metagenome (GOLD analysis project Ga0222718, IMG submission 165045) | Estuarine water microbial communities from San Francisco Bay, California, United States - C33_27D | ecosystem: Environmental > Aquatic > Marine > Unclassified | place: USA: California... | reverse complement strand
TCTCATTACATTCGCGACCCCATTCAAAAATTGAAAACCGGAGAGGTGGCAGAGTGGCTGATCGCGCACGCTTGGAAAGCGTGTTTACGGAAACGTAACGGGGGTTCGAATCCCCCTCTCTCCGCAGATGAAATCCTGGGCACGCAGTGACCTGGGGTTTTTTATTTCCACACCTCGAGCTTGCTCGAAAGGTGGTGGAAACAAAAAAGACCGATAGCTGCAAAGCAGCTTTTTGGATTTGGTCTGACCCACCCCCACTTGGGATCACATAGTAATCCCCCTCTCTCCGCCATGCAAATAAAGGGTTTGGGGATAGTTAATTCCTGAGCCCTTTTTTTATTGAAGGCATTTGCATACTATTTACATACAAAGCATGCTTAAAACATTAGCTTACTGTCTCATCTGAGGCAAAAATTCGATTTGGACTCAACCTTCCAACTAAAACTGCATATAAAGGGCTGGGCAAATGGAAAAGTTACCTTGAATGGAAATGTGTTGCAGGATTCTTTATTGGAAATAACCTTCTTTTCAGATGTACCTGTTCCGGTTTCAGCTACTCCAAGCTTAGGATTCTCGCTTTCGTCAGAAGTTCCAAAACTCATACAATGCAGAACGAAAGACACGCTGCTGCTCAACATTCAGTTTGTAGAGAATCCAAAATCGGATAGGATTCTGAGTTTTACCGAGTTTGATTTTGAGCGAGATGCAATTGAGTTGGAAATTCTTGATTCCATTCCAACCTGCTTAAATGGCTGGCATCTGAAAACTGGCTCGTCAGAATTCGCCATCCACTCAGAAATCACAAGTTCTGATGTTCTAGTGTTGGCTAATCTTACTCCGACATTATCCATTCAAAACCGAGAGACCTTGGTTCCGTTCAACATAAAAGCCAAACAGAAAATTGAGCTTTATGATGATGCCGAGCGTCTCGTTTGCAACATTGAGCTGCCCCAAAAACTCAAAACTAGGTTCTATTCATTAGAAACAAGAACAGACTCTTTGGGCACTAGAATCCAAGAGTGGAAATTCGTAGAATCTCCGTCTATCGGAACAGGTAACTATGTAGCAGAAAGAGAATCTGGAACCAACGCGACTACATTACGGATAATTATGATCCTAGCGGTTTTTGTAAGTATTGTCAGTACGGTAATGCTAATTGTCAAGCTCAAGAACAGAATGCTAGTAGGAAAGAGCGTAGCCACATTAGGGAAGAAAAACTCGGCCTAAGATTTGTTTCTTCGCTTCTCAAGCAAATAAATTATGGCTGCTGGAATTAGGGTTACCAACACAGCTAACGACTTGAGTGGATCATTTAGTGCAAAGTAGATGATGATCCACAGATGAATTGCTACAAAAATGATTGGGGTAAATGGATACCCAAGAGTTTTAACACTGTTTTGTCCAATTCCTCTTTTTCTAATAAGAAACACACCGAATACGGTAAACAAGGAGAAGACAGTAAGTGTTAACCCAACGTACTCCACAATATCTTTGAAATTGGAGAACACAACAAACGTTAAACACAACAACCATTGAGCTAAAATGGCATTCTTTGGAACATTTCTGTCTGAAACTGACCCTAGGAAAGACAACGTTTCATAATCCTCACCCATTTTTTGGGTGAGTCTTGGACCTGCAATGAACATTGCATTAATTCCGGATAACAACCCAATGGTAAACAACACAGGTACTGCAAGCGCTGCTTTCGAACCCAGCACCTTGCTAAACATCAGGTTTCCAACATCAACCATTCCAGCCATTTCCTCAAACGAGCAGACCCAGATGAACGATGTGATCAGCGCCAGATAGAAGAGCGTTACAATGAAGGTTCCTCCCAACAATGACTTTGGCAGATCGTTTTTCGGATCTTTCAGATTCTCGGTAATGTAAGCTGAAGCATTCCATCCGCTGTAAGAAAACATAACCCAAACCAATGATCCAGCAAACGGCATACTGAATATCAGATCCCATGACACTTCTGTTGGAGTCAGATTCGGCAATTCGATACTGCCATTCACGTACATATAAACTGGAATGGAGATGAGAAGAATGAGCAAGAAGATCTTGAGCCCGGTAAACAGGTTTTGAAATAAGCTAGTGGTTCTCACCCCAATCAACTGAATGATGGTTATCAGGCTGACCAAAAAACCTGCCACCACCACAACAACACTACTCCGCTCAGTTTGCACTCCAAATGCTTGAAGAACCGGAAAAGCATATTCTGCACAAGCAATAGCTAAAGTTGCGGACGCTGCAGAGAATCCCACAATCAAGGAAACCCATCCACTTGCCAGCCCTACAACAGGATGGTAAAGTTTAGACAGGAAAGTGAATTCACCACCCGATTCCTTGAAGGTTGAACCTACTTCTGAGTATGCTGTGGCTCCAAATAGGGCAATTATTCCACCAAACACCCAGGCAACTAAAATGGTGAATGCATCTGGTATAGAATCTGGCAATACTTGAAACCCGATTGAAGTAAATATGCCAGTACCCACCATATTGGCTATGACAATGTTTACCGCAACTCTTGTAGAAAAATACTCTTTCTCGGTGCTCATTTAGTTTTTGGTGTCATGCGAAAAAATCGGGTCGTTCACTAGCGCTGGTCACTCGTTCTATTGAACACGTTTCTCGTTTTCGAACTTGATCACAAACGCATCTAAGAAACCCAATTCTCGAACTTCGTCTCTCCTTCTAATCGCTGCCCCTTCTGTACTAAAACTTCCTGTGGTGTGCTTGTACAATCCACCTTCTTCATACGTCCAGATCGGTAATCCTTTGAACACAGAAGAGTTGGAGCTCTTTCTTTTGCTGGTTGCCGCTATCTGAATACGGTAAACCACGTCAGGAACACTTTCTTCTTCCGTTGCAGGAGTTTCTCTTTTCGGTTCTTGTGGGTTTTCATTTTTTGGGGAAGTGGGCGTTTTTTTCTCGAGCTTTATCTGCTCAACGTTTGGCGTAATTTCAGATTTCGATTTGGCTTCTGGTTGTTTCGTTTCCTCCTCTTTTGGTTCCTCAAAGGCTAGTTCTTCCGCATCTTCTTCCAGCTCTGAAGTTGCTTGGTTCTCTTCTTTCAATTCGTCCTTTTTTGCCAATTCCTCTACTGCAATTTCAGGGCCGTGGTAATTCTTCATTGCCACTATCTGGCTTTGAGATTTGGTATGCGCATGATAACCCATGGAGAAAGGCAGATCACCTTTGAAATAGTTAGTATCCGCATACTTTCGTTTCATATCCTGCTGAAAGACTCCGGGGCCGAATACCTTGAGCGGGAGAACGTATTTACCATAAAGGAATACACGCATAGAATCTGCTTCAAGCTCCGCAAAAGGCACGCCCGTATCATCTTGCAGAAGATTTACAGATGAGTTGAGAATGGCGGCTCTGATCTTGGAGAAGGAACTGTAATGTGGCAAATAAGATGCTGCTTTGATGAACGTGTTGACAGGTGGAAGATTGGTCAGGAAGGTATCGAGCTTGGCGCTTTTATTTATTCCCTTGTCTGCAATGTTACACCTTAGGTAGACCACAGACTTCAGGTTGCAATTACTTGGGTGAAAAAATGTAACCTCCACTCCTTCATCAAACATCTCCTTATGTATGGAATCTATGGCAGAAATTACCAGCGTACCTGTAGAATCCAGTTTGGCTCTTTTTACATCTGCAATGTCATGTCCAGTGGCACCAAGTCCCCATAGTATGCTCATGAACATACCATCTATGTTGGGGTCCTCCTTCAGGTCTTCTTGCATATGCTTGGTAATGAAGTAGCTATGATTCCAAACATCTCTAAGCGTATATCTCAAGCTTTTTAAGTAACCGGGCAAGCTATCTTTCGTTGCCTTCGTGAATCTTGGCACACTACCAACCGGCTCAATTGCTAGCATAAGGTAATGCGATGAATTAGGATAGACATTATGCAAATGCAGGAAATCGCCTCCGGAAAAAGGATAAAACGCCACTAGAGAATCGTTTCTACCGTGCTCTTCTAAAACGCTAGAGTACCACTGTTTCAAAGGCAAAAGCCTTTTACGATTAAGCTTCTTCATCCCCTTTTTCATCTCCTCTTGGTAATATTTCAGATACTCATTCTCAAAGCTGACACCTGGCACAGAATCTCCTCGCCCACTAATCAACTTAACAAAAGGGTCGAAATAAGCGTGTCTCCTCGGTTCTGGGTTTTCTGCCGGAAGTTCAAGCGTTGCGGTATCCTCCTCCAACGTTAAGGTGTCTACCTTGGATTCTAACTCGGATGGTTGCTCATTTAAGTTAGAATCATCTTGTTGGCACCCAATAACCGTCAAGCAGCACAATAAGCCGATAATATGGAAATATAAGATGTTGGGAATCTGTAATGATCTATTCATCTATTGGTTTGGAGAGGGTTGACTTACAAGCAGTTGAAAAAGCGCTTTAAACAAATGTAACATTTCGTTAAATAACTAATCAGCATCAGAAGATGGCTGGGAATCCAAATACGCTTCATAATCAGACCCGAACATAGTATATGCATCAATGATGTATCCGTTATTGAACGCACCGGCCGTGTCTATATGATGAATCTTAGCCTGTCTTGGTTTGTGCTCATGCATCCATCTTCTAAACCTATTTCCTTCTTCTGTAGTAGAGAAAGGGAAAAGCGCTTCGGCCTCCATTCCATCCAACCGCTTGTAGTATCGATGGTCGTGGTATCTAATGAAAAATTTAGTGTGCTTTGGAGTCCACCATCTACAGAATTTCGAACCAAAATCAGATAATCTTATACAACCGATACTGTTAGGCGTACCCAACATTCCTCGGCTAAGTCCGCTCAGGGCTACTTCATGTATGCCATTTCCTCTCATCGCCCCTCGATAATGTATAGGGTCTGGCTCTATCAGTAAGAAATTAGGTAGCTCAAACTTGCCTTTGTAATAGGTCACCCTGGCCGTACCTCCTCCTAGGAAACAATCGTGCTCCTCATCCCTAGATTCATAATCTCGTTGATTGTCCCAGTTCTTAGAAGTGATGGTATTGGTAGGGGCATAATACTGTCTTTTTTTGCCTACTGGTAAATGTTGAGAATAGTATGTTTTGGTACGGCCATCTTCTAGCGTTTTGGTAATCGGTACAAGGCGTTTTGCCGAAGTAGCAAATTCAGCTATCAATAGCAGGGTGTCTTCGTGCGCCTCGCACAGACACACCTTTTGTCCGGAGGCGTAGACCCTACCAGAAACAAATGAATACTTCCGAGTTAACGGAGGGGTCTTGTAGGCCCATACCTGATCATAGAAGTGGCGTAGCTCTTCTCTTTGCCAATCTGCAAATGCACTATCATTTTGCAATGCCCACATTAATGCCGAACTCGATTGGACAGTATCTAATATTTCAAACCAGGTTGGATGCAACCAATCAAAATCAACCAAATAATGAAGTCTCGGCATTATCTCAGAAATACCTCTCGATTCACCATGCTCATTTAGTGAATTGAAATCTCCGACCAAGTACCTGTTTCTCAACGCGTGGCCTGGAGGCAGGTCATAGTTGAAAAGAGAATCGAATGTTAACTCAAAGTAGTATTCGTTGCCTTGCAATGCTGAATCTTGAACCAGCGGTAAATAGCAGGAATTTCTTTTGGCATACTCCAGAATTGTAGCTGGGTTTAATTCGCTCACAATCAGATTAGGCCGTGGCGTTTCGGCAGCGTCTATAGGAGTTTCAGTTATCCGAGAATCTATGGCAGGTATGGATGGAGGTGCAGAATCGCTAGCAGGTATTTGACAGGAAGTCAAACTTATAACGACCAGCATTTTCAGAACAATGAATCGTGGTTGACGCGAGATTACAGTACAATTTACCAAGCTGGAGGAATAAAATTATTGCCCTAAATATAAGAATCAATAAAAAACCCTTGCTATTCCATTGAATAACAAGGGCTTATTCATTTTAGGTGTGCCCCTAAAGGGACAAATGTCGAACCCTTGGAAGGATTTTCAAAGAATTATTCGGTGTTTTTCTGACCAAAACGAGTACAATTCACTTTAGTGTCCAAACATAATGGCTAGATACTGCAGTTTGCTTTGAATTTAATGTGAAAGTCGAACCAAACATGGATTGATTGATGGCGTTTGAATGTATGCTGGTCATGAGAACTTGGTGCGATTTGATTCAGACATTGATCTCAGCACTTTCTTGCGATAGTTCACTAAACCTACAAAACGCATTCGCCAACTTGATTTGATGCGGACTTTTACATTCCGCTTCAAAAATTGCTGGGTTAGCAACCATTATAAACCGAGTGCGCGCTCTTGAGACGGCAACGTTAAAGCGATTTGGGCTGAACAAAAAATCCATACCCCTAAGATGATAGGTTTTTTGTAGAGCGGTTTTTAATTTCTCACCGTTCGTAAAATAAAACGTCAAAATTGGTCACATCATCAAATTTGTCAGGATCAGCGTAGTATTCGAAGTTTCCTGCTTGTCCTGGTCTTATAGGGTCTCCGTCATTTACGAATGCCGCATTATTATGGACTACATCTCCATTCGAGTTCAGAAACTTGACTTTTACAGCTCCCTTTATATCCGTAGAACTAATGTTCCTTACCAATCCAGTTAAGGCCCAAGCATTAGAATATTCTTTTTTGATTTGAATATTTTCAACTTCCACTTTCGATAAAATTTCTCTCTCATCGTTTCCATTTACCTCAATGTTATTACAAGCTGATAAGAGCGCCAAAACGCTTAAAAAAGCTGATAGGATGGTAATTCGCATAACTGTGTTTCGCTCGAAAATACAGTTTTGATTCTTATTGCACCCGCCTCTACACCAGAGCAGTGTAAAGACGATGCTATACACCTAGGTATGGGGTTATACTATACCCTGGAAACCATATCGAAGACACAAAATCGATTTAAAACAACCACCCCCTGAGGTGATTCGATGCCTTAGGTTTTAGGTTTCAGGTTTTAGTCAATTTTGACGGATAATTGACGTTTTGTTCTCAGCCCTTACAATGCTTCTTAATTATACCGTGAATGTCTTCAAAACCCAATTCAACCGCCTTTTTCCAGTCCTCACAAGCTCCTGCTTCATCGTCTAAATTGACTTTTGCTATCCCTCGGTAGAATATGGCCTTTTCATGCGTAGGGTCGAGCTTAATTACGGCATCCATCTGAGTTAATGACTCCTGAAACATTTCCTGCTGACCGTACATATAGCCTCTATTAAAAAGTGCTGCCGTGTTTAAGGGTTCTAACTCTAATGCTTTAGTCAAGTCATCATATGCTTCTTGACGTTTATCGAGGTACCGATATGTAATTGCCCTATTCACATAGGCATTAGCAAAATTCGGGTCAAGATTAATGGCTGATGTGAAGTCCTCATAAGCTCCTTGATAATTATCTCCTTTTCTCAGCCTGACTACACCACGGTCAAAAAAATAAAGACTATCGGTAGAGGTTCCGTCTAGAACCCTGTAAGTCTTACCTTCTCTCTCAATTATTTTGCGTTTCATCCAAGCTTTTAATTAGTCATTTCTTCTTTACTCAGTGCGGGTAAAATGATGCTACTTAAGACCGCCAATAGCGAGTATCCTATTTCATCAAACAGCATTCTTCAAATCATTTTAGAATGAGTCTAGAAATGTTGGATTTTCCTCGACCATTTCTGCAATCTTATCCATGGTCATTTTAGTTTCAATATGAATGGCCCTTTCTACTTTACTCTGAGTAGCCCTTTTATGCCAGATAAACATATGATTTCCTTCAATCCAATCCACATTCCAATAGAATCCTCCATAGCGAGAACAAATTACGAAATCATTCGAAGACGAGGCTTCGCTGTTGAATTCAAGCCCTCTACTTTTTAGAGCATCAATATCATATTCATCGGCATTCATGGCAGCAATACTGAATAGTTCATCATCTTGAGAATGACGATTATTGGAATCATTGATGTTAAAGTCCTGTATGAACTGACTCTCTCCACCGAGGTACTTTTTGGCGACTACATCCTTAGGAATTAAAAGATTGACGAGTTCTACTGCGATCGGCATAATTGTAAATCAAATATATATCGGGACTTTCATTGAGTAAATCAACCTTCTAAATAGCGCCCTTTAATTACCCGCAATTCTTACTTTTGATTCTACATCAAGAAAGAGTTTACTCTGCCAACCGATCTTATAACCTAAGGCACGGTGGTAAAATGATGTGAGGCGACCGCCTAAAAACAACCAGGTCACTCCCATATTCTTGATGCATGAAACAAATTAATGATCATGCAAAACAAACTTCACACAATTAGCGGACTTTCTAGAGATACTCCATTTTCTTTAGAATGTTCTTTTTTGACTAGCACTCACCCTTCTATCAATCTTTTGGATTTCAGCCAGCGCTATATGCCTGATAATTCAAAGCCAATCCTTGTAAGATTTCTCCACAATAGTTTTAACTCGATTATAGACTGTTCAATGTTCAGCGCCTGCAAAATATTCAGTATTAAGAATAAAGGTGATTTAGGACAGGTTTATGTAGTAACAGGCAATTCAAATTTTTCCATTGCTACGCAACAGAAACACCTGCTTGTTGTACCCTCTTCTTATCCAAGGCTTTTTAACGAGACATCTAGTTTACAGTTCGATGTGCATTGTTTTAATCCTTACAAACAATGCACTACAAATGAACTCATTGATGCTTACAATAAAGATCTCCATAAACATGGTTTCGTATCTACTCGAATAGCATTTAAGCTGCTTCTTAATGAAGCTTTTGTGTTCTCTAAACTAGATCTTTCGTCTGTTTTTGATGTAGATGATTCTGGTTTTATAACACCAAGGAAAAAGACTGAAATCATGCTTAATGAAAATGGTAACGGCTTAATATTTTCAAACCATGAATGAGTCAATTAGTCTTCAAAATCATGATGGAATCCTTATTGAAGGAAAAATCACAAAACTGGAGAAATGGGAATTGGAAGTGGAAATCACTAAGCCTTTTCGTAATTGGCGAAATAGCTATAAAATGAACGAAGTTCAAATTAGACAAGGCTGCCTAATGGTTAACGAATACGAGAAGACGGGACGATGGTTATTGGAGCAGTCATTCAACGCATTAAACATGCTTGACGAACGATTTGAATATTATTTATCAATGTACGAGCGAAAGCTTCAGCAACTAGATGCTATCCAAAATATTCCCGACCAAGCAGTTAGAAGTCGATTGACTTCGAAAATAGATAATGGATACGGAAGGATAGAGTTGCATCAAATGGGGCCTTATAACTTGATTTTCGATGCATTTATCAAGACTGGAAAAATCATTTATCACGTTAATTAAAACTGTAATAATGGAAAAGAAACAAATTGAATTTGTAGCCACCGATGGAGTAGTGGTAAAAGGAAGAATTGCAAACCTTCAAGAGTGGTTTATTGAAGTAGAAATTTTAGAACCTTATGTTGGATGGACAGAACATTTGTCGTGTCATGGGCCCGGTAGAATGAATCCTTCCAATTTTATATCAAGAGCTGAGGATCTTAGTGTTACGCTCCTTAGCAACTTATATAATAAAATGAAAAATTTTGATGAGTCGCTACCATTTCAAGTTGAGCGCTACAAACTGCTATTAGAAGAAAAAGAGGCTTTAAAGTATATAGATGACGATGAGATAAGAGATAGTATAGACAGTAAAATTTCCGACTCCTATTTACCACTGGGAATAACTTTTTTAGATAAGGAGAAGTTTTTGAAGACAATCGAGGACTTTATTGCAACGGGTAAAAAGACTTATATGCCTATCTATTCCTAAGATAACCCATTTTGGACAAAAACTCAGCTTATTGAAACCTTAATACTTCCGATTAAGAGAATAAAAAGTAATGGATTATTCTTGTTGCAGACTTTTTACGTGGAGGTCTATATTGTTGACTAAACACAAGCAATAATCTGGGGATGAAATTCAACAATGAAACATTAAGAGCTGCTGTTGAGGAGTGGAATGAGATTATTCTCAAAAAACAAAGTACCAATGGAACAGATAGTCAGTAAGTCAATGATATCAGAGGTTGGCTGTGGTACCTCGTTTTGAAGTGCTAAATTGGTCTCAAGAAATGCACAGAATAAAAATATCAAAACCTAGATATATATGGAAGACGCAAAAACAATGCAGGAGTATTTTGATGAGTTCTTCCCGCTATACTATGCACG
>Ga0222718_10005560_pt1 | contig 10187 bp, 6 predicted proteins | sample C33_27DmetaG_FD_165045 | JGI IMG/M metagenome (GOLD analysis project Ga0222718, IMG submission 165045) | Estuarine water microbial communities from San Francisco Bay, California, United States - C33_27D | ecosystem: Environmental > Aquatic > Marine > Unclassified | place: USA: California... | reverse complement strand
TGAAATTTCTTGAATATTTGACCAGCGACTTTGCGCAAAGACTGTTTGCTGAGGGTAACAACGAGTATCCTATCCAGGGAGAGACCACAGGCGCGGTAGCAACTCTGGGTACTTTTAAAGAAGATGAATTGGATGTACAAGTTTTAGGACAATTGCAGAATCAAGCGGTAAGAGTATATGACCGCGCAGGTTGGCAATAGTCACGAGGTTTTGCAAATCTATTGAGGTTTCAACGTGAGAGGCATCGGTCTTTATTGACTCAGTGAGTCCAAGCATACAGTCCACTTTGCCAGCGCCTAGGTCGAGCCCATACCGCGAGTCGTTCAACCCAGAGAGACTTGCTTGAAGCTAAAATTAGAACGCCGACTGAGTTTTGGGTGTATGGTTGGAGCCAACCCGCCCAAAAGTCGGTGAGATTGAGTTGCCTGGCTTCAAAAATAAGCTTGGAACTTCATTGTTTTTATTAGAATAGATTAAATTGCTTCAGCGAAGGGTGGTGTGTCCTACGCAATTGATTCGAGTATGAGTATTTGGATCCCGCGCGAATACGATAGTTGGGTAACGGCAACAAAGCGAGCTTACTCGACAGAGAAATTGGCCCAGCCTAAGCCTAACGAGGCAATTATGATGAAGTACTTTATGAGCGAGTGATTCGTTTCCTCGGTAGTGCTAGACCCGCGACTTCGGTTGGCGGCGCGCGCGTTGTGGGTAGTTTTGACTGATCCACTTCCCCAAAACGCGAGGGTCCACAAGTCTTTGTCAGTAAATTCCCGCTGCCCAATTAGCCCTGTTAAGATTCTAACTTTCAACAACTCATAGGAGTGGGAAATGGATTTAGGTCTGAGTGGGGCAAAGGCGGTTGTTTCAGGGGGCAGTCAGGGTATTGGACTTGCGGTGGCCAAAGCCTTGGTCATGGAAGGCGCAACCGTAGAAATAGCTGCTCGAAGCGAGCAGGCGCTCGCTGCGGCGGTGGCCGAGCTTCGCGAGCTGGGTTCAGCAAGTGGCCATGTCTGTGACATTTCTGATTTTGACGCGACGGTCGCGTGGATGAACAGCGCTGCGGAATCGATGGGGGGGCTTGATATTGTTGTGCACAATGCGACAGCGAGTGGTCAACCCGATGGCGGCCCTGATTCCTGGCGCCGTAATTTTGAAGTGGACGTGCTCGGAATGGTTGGTATGAGTGAGGGCGCGCTGCAGTTTCTTGAACAATCCGAGCGGGCAGCAATGGTACAGATTGCCTCAATTACGGGTATAGAACACCATGACGTGCCAATCAGCCCCAGTTACGGTGCCATGAAAGCTGCATCAATTCGGCATATGGCTCAACGCGCCTTGCAATGGGGGGAAAAGGGCATTCGAGCGAACACCGTCGCGCCAGGTCCGATTTATATCGAGGGGGGCGCATGGAGCAACATTAAAGATAATGCAGCACCCCTGTATGAGCGTGATCGCGACTGGCACCCGATGAAACGAATGGGGACGGCTGAAGAAGTGGCAAGAGTAGTGGCATTTCTTGCTAGCCCAGCGGCAAGCTGGGTCAATGGAACAACGGTTCGTGTTGATGGAGCTTTTTGCCGTGGTGTTGATTTTTGAGCAATACCCTTCGGAGCTGTGCTTGCCATAGCGTTGGGTAAAATGAAGTTAGAGAGATAGGGGGATAGGCATGTCGAAACGGGTTTTAGTCGTCGGTTTGGGCAATATGGGTTCTGCACTTGCAAAGACGCTACTTGGAACCGGTTATGATGTTTCCGTTTGGAATCGAACGCCCTCGAAAGCTGATCTATTGATCGAGCAAGGCGCTTCACTTGCTGAATCAGTGGCTGAGGGGGTCACTAACAATGAAGTGATCGTAATTTGTTTGGGTAACTATCAAGACTCGATGAAGGTGCTCAATCAGTGTGCGAGCTTTGCAGGTAAAACCATAATCCAATTGACATCGGCCAGTGGTGAAGAGGCCAGAGACATGCAAAATTGGGTTAAGCAGAAAAATGGTTTGTATCTTGATGGGGCTATCTTGGCTTTCCCCAGTGGTATTGGGACTCAGGAATGTCGCTTATTGATGGCGGGCAGCGAGGCGGCCTGGGTCAGTGGTGAGACTGTGGTCAAAGCGCTTGGCCCTTCGAGCCATTACATGGGCGATAATGTGACTAGCCCAGCGGCGCTGGATTTTGCACTGATCTTTCCGAGTCTTGCGCTGATGATTTCGGTCGTTCAAGGAATTCACTCCCTGGAAGGAAGCGGGGTCTCCATCGAGACCTATGTAGAAATGATTTCTCCAATTTTTGGCCCCTTTGGTCACCAGATCAAGCAAATGGCACAGAAAATTGAGGAGCAGGAATTCAAAGACACCGAGGCTTCGCTTGGTGTTTGGCAGGCGGCGATTGAGCACCCCGTCAGTACTTTAAGAGACGAAGGAAAAAACCTTGATTTGGTGAATGCAGTAAGTGTTTTACTTCAAGAGGGGATCGCGAGTGGTCTCGGCGCAGAAGATCTTACTTCTATTATAAAATACATGAGAAAATCGGATAGTTAACTCTTAAAGGTATAATCAGCAAAAAAACCTCGATTACTTGAAGACTTGTTTCTCCCAAAAAGCGTGAATGGCTGACACTGCATTCGGACAAACGCTATAAGCCGGATAGTTCTCTCTAATTCTTGGATGTTTAGTGGTAGATTTCGCGGAGATTGTATTTTCGAGTAGAAGTAGTCCAGATTGGTAACTATAGAAAACCAATACACTGAAATTAGCAGGCTCAATATCAGGATCGTGGCGTCTGATTAGCTAAAAATAGGCGCTGGTGATTTTGCCTCTAAGCTTAAAATAATAGATCCGAGGAATTTTCTAGGTGAATTCTCAAAGAGCTAAGAGTTTAATAATCGGCAGTTACCAGGTTAGTGTATTAACTATAACGGGAGCTTACTTTTGAAGGGATACTGGATAAACCACGTTGTTGAAATTAAGGATCAGAGTAGATTTTCCGCTTATGCTTCCGCTAGTGAATCAATGTTTACTGGGGAGAACGATTACGGTGCAGTGATGAAAGCTTTCGGGCCAGTCGCCGCGACTTTAAAGGGTGGCGACGTGTCCTATGCAGCACTTGTTGAGTTCAACAGTGCCCAAGCGGCTATCGATTTCTGGCATGATACTGACTATGCAGATGCCCGTGCTATCTTGGGGGCATTGGATGATGAGTCTTCGGTGGTGGAGCGCCGGGTCTGCTGCATTGAGGCCGAAGATATTTTGATCTCGCCTAATCAATGGTTCTGGTTGAACCACGTCTCAGAAATTAAAGAAGAAGCAGCGTTTTTTAGATATGCAGATGCAAGCCTCACTCATTTCAATTGCACCGCGTTTGGGCCAGTAATTCATCAGCATGCGGGTAGTCAAAGGATTCAATTCGCAGCCGCGCTGGGTTTTGAAAGTGAATACAATGCTCTAAATACATACGATATGGAAAGCTACAGAGCCGCTCTTGCTAAAGGCGGTATGCGCGATGGAGAGTTTCATGTTGTGAATCGTACTATATGTGCTCTTCCAGCAAGAAGTAGGTAGTTCTGTAGAAATGCCTATGTAGGATGACGGCCAGAACTAGTAATAGTTTGGGTTTTTCAAGTCTTGCGGCACCATGCGAAGGCTGTGGTTGTTTGGAATTAAACAAAAAAGTAACTAACCGCCGTAAAGCCCTGACATGATGTGTTCGAGCGATTGCCGATCAGTCGTCTCAATCATGAGTCCCTCAAGAACTCTCTTGGCTTCTGGTAGGCGAGAGGCCTGCTTACTAATTGCTTCCACGGCGGCTCTTCTGACTATGAGCGCCTCACTAGCGGACGTTTTGGTTCTGAGTTGTGCAAGGTCGGCTTCAGTAAGGTTGTTCTCTCCTAAACTCGCAATAACTTTGCTTAAGACTTTGGGTCTGCTTTCAGTTTTCAGACTATGGGCTAGTAGCTGTCTCGACGTTTCACTTTTGATCTGTCCTAAGGCATCAGCAGCTCGAGCACTTAACGCTGATGAGTTAGATGTTAAGTAATCCCCGATTGCTTGAGCGCCCGCCTCAGAGCCTGTATTACCTAAGGCTGTCATCGCTACCATGGTTTGCTCTTGACCTCCCGAGGAGTTCAAGCGATCAATAAGCATGGATTCCAAGTCTATGTCTTGGGTGTCTCGCGCAATGGAGCCTAAAGTCAAGAGGGTAGAGTCTGCTAGCTGTTGATCGCTAGCGTTCAGGTTTGAAAGAGTGAAAGAAAGTAGAGCATCCCTTGCTTCTGGCTCTAGCTTAGTTGATGTATATCTGAGAGCCATAATACTCCCGAAGCGAGTTTTAGGTGTAAATAGGTCATCAGAAATCAATTCCGTCAATAATTGCCTCGATCTCTGGGAGTCAGCTAACCCTATCTGCAATAGTAGCTCTTCTTCAAAACTTTGAGAGAAAGCGCTGACAGCGAGCTCTTGCTTAATTATCGACAGAAATTCGTCGTTATTGAATAACAAAGCGGCAAGCCTGTCCGTATCAATATCCTCTAGGTCCAACGCATTTAAGCGCTTAAGAAATTCATTGGGATTCGCCAAAGGCGTGCGTTTGAGAGGAGTATAAATCGCGGCTATGTCCATTAGTGGCCAGCTACGAGGGTCGTGGCCAAGCGTAGCTAGCCTTAAATCAGATGGAATTGTTGCTCCTTTGATTGGTTGAAGAAGAGATTTCTGATCTGTACGAATTATCATTCCTCCGCTTATATCTAATTGCACTATCGAGGTTCCTTCAAGAGACTTCATGCCACATCTGCGTTCATTAATTTCTGTAATATCTTTTATTATTTTTGCTGATTCAATTAATCCTTCGCTTTGAGCATTTCTATAATTTTGATAGCGCTCTCTGCTTCTTATAACCTTGCCGTGGAAGGGGCTCTCATAGCGGGTAAGTACAGCACCAACGCTATCCAACTCTTCAATTGTTTTAGCCTCGGCTGGCCCAAGGATCGTGCTAGGAAGGCTATGTAAAGTTCTGTAAACGGCGAGAAGACGGTCCTGATCCTCAGTCTTGAGCTTTGCATTAATGATCTCAGACAACCAAGCGCCACTTTCTTTGTCTATTTGTATGGCAAAAGGCACTGAATAGAATAGCGATGCGGTCGTGTCGTTTTCAGTGATTATGGAGGTGTCAACCAGCTGAAACCCTAGCCAGTAACTATCAGTTTCGGAGAGCAGCTCTCTGCTAAATATGGTTGAAGCGAAAGAAACATTAGAACGATTGATACGATTTTCTTGAGAGGTTAAGACCTCGGTTTTCGTGGTGAATGATCCAGCTGCAATGCAAACCTCATTTAGGTCCTCGGCATGTCCAATATGTGGTAAGCAAGCAGCGATGCTCGACATTGCCAGCTTCACTAAGAGGAATAGAGTTTTTGAGTTAACTTTTCGAGGAAGTACAAGCATCTTATCGTCAGTCCTCAAAAAGTTACTGCTCGTGATTCGTTCAATAAATTCCAATTCTTGTTAAAAAGGGCGCCTGTTTGATAGAGCGTTAATCTTTTCTCTTTTCTTTTTATGGCACAGCAAAATTTAAAATATTTGTATCTCGCGAAAAGATAAAATTTACCCTTTATCGCTTTTATTTTGTTCTGGGCTAAAGCGTTTAAAGTCACTCTTCGGTTAGAAATTTGGCTGAGGTCAGCGATGCCAGAAACGCGAAAGCGGTGTTCGAGTAGAAGCAGCTCGGCACGAATACCTCCTGAAGCGATACCAATATCTACGCCGCCTTCTGCATAAGCATCAAGCTCTGCAAAGAACAAATCTCCGTAGCCCTCGATTACGCCTTCGCTGATAGCCAAGCCAGCGCCAAACCCGACAGTTCCCGTTGCACCAGCTTCTATAGTTATGGGAATAGGGCCTGCAAAAAAAGTGGCCCTGGCAAACGTTTTCCTCTCTCGCCAGCTGAGCGACCATTCTCGAGATATATCTGTCGATTTACTTTTGCTTTGATCTAGAACGACGTTCTCGAAAACCTTTATATACCCGTGATAACCCGCGCTAGCGTTAGCGTTGCCCACCCTTGCCTCAGCATTTCCAAACGCTCTTGCGAGTTGTATTTTTTTACCTAAAGCGTAAGCATCGATTGTTGCTGTGTTATAAATCCTGCCTGTTCCTTGAGGACCATTAACCTTGTTAACACTCTTGGATTTCAGACGAACAGCAAATTTTTTCTTGTCGCCATAGGTTTGACTGTACGATCGATCGAAAGTAAACGCCCCTGAGTTGGTGGAGGAACTAGACGCCGCGCTAATCTCAAATGCGTGGTGATGCATTTCATCAGTCTTTGAGGATTTCCTTTCGGACTTGAATGTATCATCCGCTTGACGCTTCGAAAGGATGGTGGCCTGAGTTGTAACTAAGTCAGGATCATCTGGTTCTCCGTTTGGTGTAAAGAACCTAAACGGTACATCTAGCTCGAAAGTATTATTTTTTGGATTTTCATCCAGCGCTCCAGAAGTTTGCTGAATTCGAAATCTAAAGGTGGCGATATTTTCGCTCGAAGTTGGATCGTATGCAGCAAATAGAGCCGCTCTTTGATCTGAAGAAAGACGAATATCCCAAGGAACAAAATGTACCTCATTTGGTGAGGGTACATCATAAGGCGCCTCATTGACCCACTCATCATTTTCGCCCTTCCACATGAACGCAGCTGTTTCCTCTCCGGCAACGATCACATCAACTTGGATAATCGCGCTCATCGAATCTGAACCTAGCTTCTTAACATCGATGTGCCCTATCGCATTGGACTCTCTGGGGTCATCAGCTACTGTTACAACGTTGGTAGGTAACTGATTGTTTGAAAACGGGCTTGATGGAGTTTCTAAAAGGATGAAACCTTGGCCGACCTCCGCCTTTTCGATACTTAGATCGTTAATAAAGGCATCACTGACTTTTATTACTTTGGTCGTTGGGTCCGTAAAATTAGCGTCAAAATTTCGCGAGAGATTGTCTGCGAAGTTGGCGTCATCTGAGATGCTGCCCTCAGGATCCACGACACCGAGGATAACGAAATCTTGACCACCGACTAGGTCATTTGGAATTACTAGGTCTGCCTGAAGGTAGGCTACTCCTGGACGTATGGATTCAATAAGGTAGTCGCCAATCGACTTTGCTGAAGTCTCTTCTCTTGCTTCCAATTTTTCAAGTTCGTTGACGGGCACCAGCGAAAAATTAATGAGAATATTGTTGGCACTTATTTTTGATGAGGCGACGGAGAAATTTATGCTTATTGGTTCACCTTTGAGATAAGTAGACTTCTGTGTTGGTCCTATAGACGCCAAAGAGATATTTGGAGAGGCGGCCTGAGTGCTCGACTGTTCCGACAGCGAACGATCGTTATTATCGTCACAACCGAATAGCACGAAGGCTAGGGCGAACCCCAGAAAACTTGTTCTAATTCTTCTCACTAACTCGCCTCCTCGATCAACTCGAAATCAGTATTCTATATCAGTATTCTATAAAAGCTAACTTATATCAATTTGAGCGCAGAAAGAGTGGCCCAAGTGGCCATCATCTTTGTTTCTACTCAGCAATGCAATTGGCGCTGGATAGGTTCAAAATTTCTCAGACTATTCTAGCTCAATCGATTCTGGGAATTTTGTGCACTCTGTCATTGAGAAGGGTAATCCACAAGTTTACAACCGTTGCCTCCATGCCTGCTCACCTCGTAAAGTGAAGACAGCTTATTGTCTTGGCTGTGAATCAATTGTCCAGAGACTTGTCTCTTCAAAAGAGGAGAAACAGGAATGAGTGGATTGTGGCAATTTGGCAAACACCGCTTTGCGGGCCTGCCTCAAATGGTCTTACTCATTCGGTTGAGTCTCTGAATACGTTTTCGCGAAAACATCCTGTAACGCCCAGGAAAGCAATGAGTACAAACCGACTGCATTCGGATGCGACGATTGCTGCACAATAACAATTCCTGAAGCAGCATCAACGAATACTTCCTGGCCATTAATACCCAAGGCGCGCAGTGTTCCTTGGGATGCATCGACATACCATTGGCTCTTGTAAGAAGCGGTTTCTCCGAGGAAGTCTGGAAAATGGCTTGGGTCACCACCTTGTTTGATCTTTTGGATAATAGCTTGAGGTACGATCTGCTGTCCGTTCCAAAAACCATCATTTGCTACCAAAAGAACTAGGCGCGCCATGTCTCGGAGTGTCACGCTTAACCCGCCTCCGGCCACGGCCACGTTTTGCGTGTCTGCGGCAAAATAGGCGTCGTATTCGGCGCCGATTCGGCTAAATAAGCGTTCTTCAAATTGTTGATGAAAAGGTTTACCACCACGCTTAGTAATGACCCACCCTAGGACCTCAGTCGTTGCTGTTGTGTACTGAAATTCACGGCCATGAGAGTCTTGCTTTCTGAGGGAGCCGAGGAAGTCGTACAGCGAGTCGAATTCGGCTTTACCGTCAGGCCAAGGTAGTAGACCCGATGCATAAATAAACCGAGAGATATCCGAATCTGGGTCGGCATAGGTCTCATCGAAGACCATGCTCACCTCCATGTCTAAAACATTTCTGAGAGTTGCGTCGGCAAAAGCAGTGCTTTCTAGCTCGGGTACAATATTGCCTATTAGCTCATTTTCATCTAGCAGCCCTTCAAGAATCATCATTTCGGCGATGATTCCGGTGAAGGACTTCGTGACGGACATCATGATGTGTTTTGATTCAGGGCGCTGGCCATTGAAATAACGTTCGACCAATACCTTTCCATCTTTCAATGCGATGAAGGCGTCTGTGTCGGTTCCTTTGAGTATGACGTCGAGCGAGAGATCATTGGGCAGATCTAGATCATTAAGCAAAGCCGTCTGGTTCAGCGGGGCTGTTTCAAGGCTGGTAGCTTTGTCGCTGACTCTGCTAATCGGAACAGTATTTAAAAAGTCTGAGATCCGCCTGAAAGCTAGGCGATTGAACGGCGCCTGCATCCAATTAGCCCAGGTTACTGCGCTGCCATCTTGTTTGTCTGGGCCGACGTAAAGATTGAGTTCTGCGGCGGTAGGACTAGGATCCAGTAGCATTGCAGCGAATTGCCCGGGTTTTTGATAGACCCATAGTAAAAGTATCCCGATGGTGACGATCAATGACAGTGAGGCCCACCCGAGGCGGATTTTCCAGTTGGCTCGTTTGTGCATGACGAAAATTAATGATTCCAATCGATATGGTGCCACGCTAGTAATATTTGAACCAATAGTCAAAACGATGAGCTAAAACCCCACACGGATGATGCCGGTGCCTGAATGCTGGTTGCCGAGGGTGATATTGGCTCTTTAGACAGCATGACCTAGCTGTAAAGTTCGATGAAAAAACTGATAAAAGGCAAATAGCCAGATCAGGGAAGCAGATCTTCAGCGCCTAAATGCTACGTGTTGACGGTCTAATGAAAAAAGCGGGTCGGTTGTTTAACGTTTACGGTTGATAGTGATGATCTAGGGCGCTTTTTTTCAAAGCGTAACGGACAGCAGGTGTTATCGGTGGGTGGGTTGATGTCAACTGCTTCTCATTTTCTCTCGGTTTGATAGGGTGAGCGGCGTAGTGGCGCAGTGACAATTGGCTTCTTAAAAACACCACGGATTCATCAGCTGAGCTCGTTGAGGGTCCGGAGGGATAAAGAACGATGAATGGGTTCCCGCAATTTTGTTATCAGAGGCAAGGGCTCGGAATCTTGCTCCTATTACTTCTCATGACGGCCTGTACCAAAGCGCCCGAATTGAAGAAGCATAATGACCCTAATAGATACACGGTAGCGCGGGCTGTTTTGTGGGCATCGCCTAAAAATTTTGATTTAACCATGGATATCTACTCCCCATCTTCAGGCCGGGAGTCCTATCCGGTTGTGGTGATGTTTCATGGTGGGGGGTTTTTGCTCAATGATAAGTCAATCATGGATCAAGCCGCGGCCTATTTGGCGACGAACTCAGAATATGTGATCTGCAACGTTGACTACCGCTTGTTGAGCGATAACGGCAACGCCACAACGCTTGATGCAATCGTTGGCGACGCGTTTGGGGCAGTGCTCTGGGTAAAGGATAATATTGACCAGTATTCCGGAAACCCTCAGCAGATTGCTGTGACGGGTGATAGTGCCGGGGGGCACCTCTCGGCGATGATCGTCAATTTAGGGAACGCGCTCAGTTCTCAGGGTTTTACGCCGGAG
>Ga0222718_10005558_pt1 | contig 10189 bp, 23 predicted proteins | sample C33_27DmetaG_FD_165045 | JGI IMG/M metagenome (GOLD analysis project Ga0222718, IMG submission 165045) | Estuarine water microbial communities from San Francisco Bay, California, United States - C33_27D | ecosystem: Environmental > Aquatic > Marine > Unclassified | place: USA: California... | reverse complement strand
ATTGGTAGTCTTGATAGCAGATAGGGCATTAATCAATGGGCCTCTGCCGTATACTTCTCCTGCACACTTAGACCATCTAAAACAAACATAAGGATTAGAACCCACACCCCTAAACTGTTGTTCTTTAATGTAAGTTTTGGTAGCCATATCTATTACATAAAGAAGGTATGCTTCCTCATTTCGTTTACTGTAATCTTTGCAAAGAATCTCTAGTAAAGTACACTTACCTTCTGGGTCTCTTTGCGCTCGTTGCTGTACTTTAGGATCAAGCTTTGCATCAGGATACAAGATTATTATCTCAGAGTTTCTAATACCTTTTCTTTCTCTAAATACATGATCTATCTTATCATCAGGACCAGTATCTAAAACGACATGCGGTAATGGTATTGCGGAGAAAGTAACAGGGTTTATTGCATCCCCCTCATCTACACACAGCACACCAGTACCTACTGCTAGATCCATGAACGCTTCATGTACTTCTTGAGAAAAGTTTGAGTTCTGTAATATTTCAAATACATACTCAGTGATCTCATCAAGATCATTGTCTACAAAGTCCCTTTCACTCTTGGGTATTTCAGATCCTGCAATCAAATCTGCCCAACGTGCAAAGTTTGGAACTAATCCCGATTGTAGCCTAGAAGCAAACTCTTGAACGCCAACCACCGCTGTTTCATCAAAGATCTTATCATCTCTACGCTGACCTGCAGTTTCGTAATAAAAAGACTCACGCTGCGGTAGAGCATACTCATAACATTCTTCAAAGAGGTCAACAAAGTTTTGCCTATGTGCTTTAGCTTTTTCATATCGTTCTAACTTCTGTTTTGGATCATGCATTATAAAAACCTACTATAGTATCCGATTCCACCAGTAGAACCAGTAATTAAAGACCTTCTACCTGCACCGCCTCTACGACCTGTACCTGCCTGTCTACTTTGAATATTAAGTTCTCTTTCAGACCCAGATAAGACTCTTCTTCCAGAACCAACTTCTCTATCTCTTTCTACTCTTCTTCTTAGCAAAGACTGCTTTGCTCTAGCCCTTTTTATTCTCTGCCGTCTTAACTCATCTTGAGCTAAAAGCTCCTGTGCTTCCATAGCCTCTTCTGGGTCTTTGGTGTAAATACTTTCTGCGGTTTGAGATGTATCCCCAACGCTATCGCCTATAACTGTAGTATCTGTATCGGTTGTGGTATCAGCAGTAGTATCAGTAGTAGTGTCAGTAGTAGTAGTCGCATCTCTAAGGGCGGCTTGTTTAGCTTTCTTTTTCCTTTTTTTCTTATTGGCAACTTGTTGTTGACGCGCAGGGTTAGCGTCAAACTTTTCTTGACCTGTTCTTTTGTCAGACTCTGGACCTGCTGAAGTTGTAAGCTCTGGGAAATAACCAGAAGATTTAGCGGTAGTTGTACCAGTGCTTTTTTTCTTAACTGTTTTTGTTGTATTTTTCTTTTTCTTCGATATGCACATAACAAAACTCCTCGTTACCTATTGGTAAACACAATTCAAAACAAATTTCAACGCACAAGTGACCAAACGCTAGGCTTGTTTGCCACACTTTTAGGTTTCCTGTTAAATATATCATAGTCTTTTCTAGCTTGAACTACCTGAGAAGGTTTCTGATTTGACATCAAAGCTCGCCCTTCTCCTGCACCCAACAACAAATATTGTAACGCATCGTGTATGTGAGAGTACATATTCTTATCAGGTTTGTCTGCGTATCTCTCACCACTTACTTCCATACGCTTGTAAGCATAGCCACCTTCAAAACCCTTGATAAGTTGTTGGCATCTTCTATCCATCAAAAACGCAGGTTTACCTTCAACCATCTTGTTAAGTTGCTGCGCCACTGACTCCAAGCGGAGATCCACCGAATTGCTCGGAGCGGGAAAAGCACGTAGACCTGCACCTCTAAGTATGTGGAAAGGAGTAGATTCGTCCGTCTGCGCCCTAAAATCACCTGCTGGATCACCATATATATAGACATCGGAAGCTTCAGAAAACCTAGTAGCAATTTCATTTCTTAGAACCTCTGCAAATCTAACAATGCCCATATCAAAAGCTACAACCTCTGACTGTATCAACCATCTATTTCTAACCTTTTGACCAATAACAGCGGCAGGAGTAAGGCCAAAGTCTATTCCTATATACAAAGGAAGCCCCGAAGCTACTGGTATTTCTTCTTTAGCAATATGTGTTTCACTAGCAAACATTGGATATACTGGCTTTCCGTCTTGTATCGTGCCTAGTTTATTCATAACATAGACATCAATCCAAGACTTTGTTTTACCTTGTACTAAGTTTTCATAGTAATTACCAAGCATGTTCTTTTTATTCTCTGCGTAATCACTTGCCTTGTAATCTTCTACCTCACCATCTTCATTGTATATTTCTTTCATGCCAGATGGTTGTGTGAAGAACTGCCAGTTGTCAGGCTTAACCAACATCTTAGCTTGCTCTCTAGGAATATGATCTGGTACTGGAACTTCTCCAGACATGATAGGCCACCAATGATCTTCTTCTGGTGCGTTGGTATCTGCAATAACTCCTGTCCAACTCGGCCCACCATCACGCATAGAAGGAAAACGACCAACCCTCATAGTACAAGCGTCAATAATACTCTTAGGTATCTCCCTTGCCTCGTTAATCCAGATGCCTGTTAATTCGAGGGACAGTAGTTTTTTAACATCTTCTGGACGATCAAGAGCAAGGAAGATTACCTCAAGGTCTATGTCACCTTTCTTTATGTGATGTGTATAAGGCACAGACCAAGTAAACTTACCCCATTCATTCTCAGGAAACCAATCAAGCCAAGTCTTAATAGTAGTTGTTCTAAGCTGTGGATTGGTATTTCTTATGATTGCCCAACGACTTTTCCTAATACCATCAGGAGTTTTCTCTTGAGCAAGCGATCTTCTAAATACTTCGATGCAGCAGCCGACAGACTTACCAGATCCTACTGGGCCTCTTATGCCACGAAAGAAAGTGTTGTCTTTCATAAACTTCTTTAAGACTTCACCATCAGGTTTGTATTTAAAGTTTATCAACGCAATCCCTTATCTACGCCAAACTTAATCATCTTCTCTACAATCTCTGGGCCAATGCTTTCTATTAACTTATCGCACTGCTCATCGGTTGCTAATCCTTTTGCCTCAACATGTGCTAGATGTACTTTGCGAACTATGCCTCTAAGCAAAGCCAGATCTTGTTGGGATATAGTAGTTATAAAACTCATTTGAATATATTAAACTTCTCTATTGGTATTTCAGCTACAGCCTCAATGTCAGCAGGGTCTCCCCTATCTGTTCTGCCGCCTATTGTTATTTTATACATCTCAGTCAAAGATGCCCACCCGATACAATCTTTCCATCCAACTAAGAATATACACGGTAAGCCAGTGGCAAGACGCATGGAAAAGGAAGCTTGCACTTTGTTAGCCGATACAAAACAGGTCGGATAAGTACCCTTCGTATGCGTCCTTGTTCTGATTTCTACAAAAGCCTTTACGTCCTTTCCCTTTATTATCAGGTAATCAAACTGATTGTACTTATCCTGCTTACGCATAGCGCAATCCCACTTACGCGCTGCATATCTAGCAATGTTTTCTTCTCTACTTAGGTCAGCCTCAGTCTCGTATGTAGGTCTAACCATTATTTTTTCTTAGACTTCCTTTTGGCCTTGGGTTTCTCATACGCTTCGTTTATATCAATCGTGGAGGGGTCGTCACCTTTGAGTCTGCCATTGGAGCTTCTGGCTCTCGTTGGTTCTGGCCCTTCCACGAGTCGGCGTGACTCAGATGTTCTCGTCTTACCACTATAAGTATTACCTGCTAGAACGTGAGTTTCGCCTTCATACAATTCACCACTCGTTAAATAAAAAGCCATTAGTTGTAGCTTCCTGACATTAGGCTTTTCTTCTTCTTCATAGGCTTCTTCTTTTCATCTGAAGCTTTCTTAGCCGCAGCTATTCCCTTCTTAGTGTAGGGAAACTTCTTTCCATTTACATTAGGCATTTCTATAACTCCTTACTTTGTTAGCAATCTTTTTCGGTTGAGCCACAAACTGTTTACCCTTTGCCTTACCCTTTCGTTTGGCTCTGGTTGTAGCGCGATACTCAGCATCACTAAGAGCAGCGATAGCTTTAGAAGGTAAGTAACGTTCACCAGTTTCACTAGACTTCTTGCCAGATTTGGTTCTCCATTTCTGTTTACCCCAGTTTAGCAATGAACGTTGTGGTGCCTTCACGATTTGTAACCTCCACCTCTAGCCTTATAAGTCTTAGCAAGCAACTGCGCCTTTCGAGCAGACCATTGTCCTGCCGCAGTGCCATGAGTAGCCCTTGCCTTAATTGAGTTAAACAAACTCTTTCGCATCTTAGGCTTAGTGTAAACTCCTGCTTTGTTTACTGTACTCATTCGGAACTTCCATCAAATCTATCCATAAGTTCGTCAAATTCTAATTTCCTTAACATTCTAAGAGTAGAACGTGCAGCAGATTTTGGAGGCATACCTCCCTTTACATAACCTTGAAACATTTCTAAAGCATACCCATCGCCAAAAAGCCCATCGTATTTTTTTGTACTATCAACTACTTTAGTAATCTGAGCTTCTCTTTTTGTATTCTTGGGGCTTATAAGACTTTTCTTTTTTACTTTCATGGGAACTTATCTCCACTTGGATCAGGCATATCATCTACCCTATTACTCAAGAAGTGCCATCGCTTCAAGAGTTTCTTTCTCTCAGGTGTCATCTCAATCCCACCGCTTACCTCAGTATTGCCAGTAGCAAAATCAAATAACTTACTAAAAAAACTCTTAGGCTGTGGCTCAGGATCTAACTTCTTCTCAATGTCATCTAACTCTTTAACATACTTATCTCGCAACTTAAGCTGCACACCACGATTAACTAAACTCTGACTCTTCTTCTTCATGTCTGCCTGTTCCTTGCAACAAATGATCTAGCCGCAGCAACACTGCCAAAGCCCCACTTCTTCAACGCCAAAGCCTTTCTAGTAGGCCGACCCTTCTCATCCTTCATCGGACCCTTCATCCCTGCAAACCTAGCAGCAAAAGATACACGCCTCGGATTCTTTCCCTTGGGAACAGGCCTCTTTAAGTTAGCACCCTCAGTTCGCTTGAAATACTTTCGCCCTGCTTCAGTCAAACCGCCCGATGGACTCTTGTGGATCTTCCTCATTACATCGGACCTTTCTAACTAAAAAATATTTTGCAAGGTTGTTGTAAACCTTTTTGAAGAAAAATGCTAGTGAGGGACTACTGACACGTAACTACTAGCAACTTTTGACCCCCACCCCCTCTATGACAGATCAATGGAGACTTTAATATCTCCTGCAACTTGCACTTGTGATCTATCTATCGGTTTATATCCTGCACGGTCGAGCAGATCTTTCGCAGCCTCAAGCTGTACGTATTCGCTCTTAGCTCCCGTCACCAGTCTGCGTAACTGTCCTGCGGCTACTGTAGCACTGAGTCCAAATTCCTCTCCCATCCTCTGCATCATATACTGCTGCACATGAGGGAGCTTTAACGCCTTGGACGCAGTGACTCTTCCGCTCTCGCCACTCGCATACCCCGCTTGCGTGGCTGCTTCTGTAATACTACATCCACTTGCTACGATGGTGTCTACCAAAGCGGTCTGTTTATCAGTCAGCTTTCTCTCAGTGAATTGACCCATTCAACATCCTTTTCTATGTTCTGTAAGCTTCACATTGATCCTAAGTCAAGCAAGCGTTACATCTACTATATCGAGGCAAGCATCAAAACAATCATCTAGTGTGTATTATCCATTGCTACCATTGCTAGCCCCCCTCTCCCTCTCTCCCCCCATTGATGCCAGTTTTGTCAACTGCTTGTCAATATGTGACGTAGCGTAACTATGAAAGTGACGTAGCGTTCTATGGGTTGACACGTTTGGGCGTCCGAGGCGGCTGTCGTGAATCGAGCCTGTAGTCTCGACCCTGTCGGGCTTCCATCCTGACGCAAAGAGAAGAGAGAAGAGAGATAGAGTCTCGCTGACGCTCGACGAGGTGTAAGGGATTTGACCAACTCGAAGATCGCGTGCGGCCATCCCCGTCATGGAACAACCAGAACCTTATGTCAACACGGACGTGGTTGCGTATTGACATCAGAACCATGGCAATTCCCTGTCGTTGCTGTCCACCCCCTCACTTCGGGTCGGGCAAATTTGATAAGAAAGACATATAAACGGAGAAAATCATGTCGAAAATTATACAAGCAATAGTAGATACATACACCCATAGTACAGAACTATACATCACTACCAATAACCTAGATCGCCACGCTTCAAACGATGGATGGAAAGTGATAGATACTCTCAAGTTTCATGCAGAGCGTAAACTCAAGAGAGAGATCCAAGATCTAGAGTTCTGGATTTCCAGACAGTCAGAGAGAGAGACCACCGCTAAAACTTGGATGAACAGGTATAGAAGTCAATTCAATGGTGATGAGATAAGCACCAACAACCTCCAAGCATCAGTCGCTAAGTATAAGGCAGAAAGTTTTGCTCTCATGTTAATGCAGTCTGAACTTTCAGCAGCCCAGTCAGCATATAAAGAAATGACCGGAGCAACCTATACAAGCATTGAGAGCAAACCAGACGCAGAGATGCCAGATGATATCAAAGCAATGTTTGCAGAGTTAGATGCTCTTGAAGCAGCCAACGAGCCAGAGTTCAAAGCTAAGAAGAAAGCTTAGACATTGCAGGGAGGTCGAAAGGCCTCCCAAAAATTTCGCGCTCGCTTCGCTCGCTTTTTATACTCTTGCGGAGAGGGCTTGACTTGCTGCATACGTGCAGTTACTATCATATTGAAACCAATACAAAAGGAGAAGTTTATGTTGGAATCAGCTACATCAAAACAACTATGGAAAATTAATCAACTTGCTTGGGAATACTCTGAGCTTGTTGAGCAATTGCGAAACAAGGGAGATCTCAAGTTAATTACTGAGGCTTACTTCCCAATCACAAAGCCGATTGCAATTGAACAAATAAAGTCAATGATAAAAACAAATCAAAAGCTTGCTGAATTAGTAGCAATGGAAAAGGAGAATGAAAATGTTAAAGTTGAATCCTAAAATTAATGCAACCAAGAACCGTATCATTGAGTCATTAGGATTGTTGCCGTTATGGGTAACAGCATACAACGTTCTATCTGAAGGCAAAGATAGGAGAGTTGATTTGGTGCAGTATATGGAAGACCAATACGGATTCGGTAAGCTATATAAGTTTGGCTCAAAGCTTAAAGATGGAATGCTCATATCAGAATACGAAGAAGATGAAGATATGGAATGGCTTGCATCACATGATACACCTGTTGGATTGGTTTGGTATTTTCCATACGCAATCATTGCTTTGCCAAGAGTAGAAGAGAATGATTACTTTATTACGAGGATGGATTGATGAACAAACATCAAGAAAAACTCTATCGTAATTTGTATGACTCTGTTGATGATCTGTTCAACACTTGGGATAACATTGAAGATATTTATCTCTCTGATCTTGTTGCAATTAGAAAAGCAAAAATAAAACTTTGGAGAGAGTTCCACAAACAGTGGGAAGAAGAAAAAGGAGAAAGATAATGAATGAATTAGAAAAGCTTTTGAAAGAAAAATGCCTACAAGAAATGGGCAACACAAAAGAAAACAAACAATGGCTTGATGATAAACTTATCGTTGTAATGCCAACCAAACAGGAGAAAACAAATGGCACGTTGGACTAGACAAGACTTTGAGTTTGTTGCTGATGAGATAGCACCTTTCTTACATTGGCCTACTAACATCAAAGAGCTATCGCAAAAACTTAAGCGCATGAACCCAAGATTCGATGCGGATAAGTTTGAACGCAGAGCAATAGCTGCTTGGGAAGAACGCTATCAAGAAAGCTTGGAGGAGTTGCAAGATGAAGTCCCATATTGATGCAATGGATCACATGTTGAATGACATATTCAAAAAGGTTTTCTGGGAACCTCTCGAACAGAAAGAGAAAGAGGAAAGCTTTTGCCCCGACTGTGGAGGTTGGGGCTATGTTGAGCGTGAGGTTAATGTGCCTATGAGCTTTGATCGTGACAGTGGATACATTGACACAGATCATATCGATTGTCCTGACTGTCTGGGAACAGGGCAAAACCTAAGTGAAATAACAGAGGAGGAATAACAACAATGTCATGGGCAATAGCACACCCCCCTTTACTGCCCTTGACATCTTACTTTATGTTGCTCCATATACGCAGTATGAAAGCATACTTAGATACTGTCAGAGAACAAGCAAAACTAAAGGGTGTAGATTTATTTACTGCCTTTAAATATGCAGGGCTTCCGACATCTACATACTACCGAACGATCAATGGGCAAACTGAAATGCGGTTTAATACTGCATGTTCTGTTTTAGATGCGATAGATGAGCAACACAGAAAAGACGAAGCCGCCAAGCGTACCAAACAATTACGAGACTCTGGTCAAGTTGTTAATAGACGCTCGGCACGAAAGGGCATTAAGCCAAGAAAGCTTAGCGCGTAAGATTGGTTGCACTGAATCTTTGGTTCACAAGTGGGAGCAGTTCAAGCGAATGCCTTCTGGGTTTATGTTAATGTGTTGGTTAGAGGCATTAGAATATGACATCGAAGCAATTAAGAGGTAAGGCTGCGGTATGCAAGCTATGTGGAGACAAGACATATTGGTATGTTGCAATACTAAAAGGCAACCATGAATCATCAATGCAAAAGTGTTGGTTCATTTGTTTGCACTGCTATGAGGAAGAGCCGTGGTCAATAGAAACAAAAATAAAGGAACTTACCATGAAAAGTGGTTCGTCAAGTGGCTTACAGAAATCGGTATCAAAGCGAAGAGGCAACCACTCTCAGGCAGCTTGGGAGGAGAGTATTCGGGAGACATCAAGCTCGAACTCAAAGGAAAAGAATTGGTGGGAGAAGTAAAGTATCGGGATGTATCAAACTTCCCAAGCCCATTCAAAGTATTAGAAGGTCGAGACATAGCCTTCTATAAAAGACGGAGAGGAACTCCGCAAACTTTAGTCATTATGTCTGGTGAAATGTTTGAACAATTAATGGAGAATCAAGATGAAATCACAGAACAAACAGATCAAAGCTTACCTTGAAGAAGGTAACAGCATCACTGCAATACAAGCATTAGAAAAGTTTGGATGCTTTAGACTAGCGGCACGTATCAAAGATCTAAAAGAAACTGGCATGGTCATTGATAAAGCCATGATAGCTAACAATGAGGGCAAGCATCATGCTGTCTATTGGGAGGTAGTTTAGTGGCTCAGTTTAAAAGACTATCAGGTAATGCTTCTTCTTGGGATGCACATGTTAAACGAGCAAGCACCTCGCCAAGTCTTGCTGCTGAATATCGTAAGTCATCTTGGAGAATAGATACACACAGAATTATGGCTAACAGAATTAAGAATGGGGAGGGAGTGGGACACTACTGGCTCGAAGGTAAACTCAAGAAAGAGTTGCTTGAGATGACAACAATAACTGAAGATGACTTTAAAAAATACCTTGACCCTACTGCACAAACGCAGTACACAAGACCTTACAATGATGGAGAAAATTAATGGAGCGTAAGGGTTTTATCGGTGGCTCTGACTGTGTAAAAATTATGCAGGGCAACTGGTTGGAGCTATGGCAGGTCAAGACAGGTCGCGTCGAGTCCGACGATTTGTCTGACAATATTGCGGTGCAGCTTGGTGTTCACACTGAGCAGTTCAACTTGGATTGGTTTGCAAAGCAGCATGATTGTGTCCTTGGTGGCTTTCAGTCTGCTTACAAAAAACAAATCGGTGATGTGCCTGTCAAGGGTACAGTCGATGCAATGAATGGAAGTAATCCAGTAGAAGCAAAGCATACCAATTCATACAACAGTATGGACGATGCAATTAAATATTACATGCCACAGTTACAAATGTATTCTCACTTGGCTCAGTCGGATGGCATCTGGGTATCAATAATTTTTGGGAATAATAAATGGGAGTCAGCATTTGTCTCATACGATGAGGAGTATTTCAATTCAATGTGGGCAGTGGTGTCAGACTTCTGGGGTTATGTGTTACGCAATGAAGAGCCAGTTGGTATTGACACACCGACACTCTCAACGAACCACATCCCGATTGATGATATGGTCATACGAGATGCAAGCAGGGA
>Ga0222718_10005557_pt1 | contig 10189 bp, 13 predicted proteins | sample C33_27DmetaG_FD_165045 | JGI IMG/M metagenome (GOLD analysis project Ga0222718, IMG submission 165045) | Estuarine water microbial communities from San Francisco Bay, California, United States - C33_27D | ecosystem: Environmental > Aquatic > Marine > Unclassified | place: USA: California... | reverse complement strand
GCTAAAGCGGATTGTCAACACAATGTCGTCCGGAATCGTGACAGAGGTCAACACGCCTGTTGTTGCGTTAACTGTAAAATCCGTTGTCTCTTGGTAGTCGCCAACAATCACCACGTTGGTTGGGCTGATGTTGGTATAACCCAAAAACAGCGTGCCAGACGTGAAGGATTTCAGCACCTCGATGCGACCAAAACGAAGCTGGCAGCTGCTCAGCCGTTTGCCGCATACATCATTACTGAGGCTCGCCACTGGCTGGTCGTCGGCGTTGAAATAACGGTTGCCGTCATAGTGACAGCCGATGTCGCTGCGGTAGATCCACTGGCATTGTTCCCGTAGCAACCTGCGGCCTGGCAATGCCCTGCCTTCAAGGTCAAATGGGACAGCAAGCTGGAACGATACGGCAAGCTTGGTTTCGTTGCTTTTCTGCTCAACGATCCATTCATCTGGACCCCAATAGGCGTCGGGATCTGCGCCTGGTAGACCGTCAAGGTACGTACTAAGTGTGCGGATACGTTGAACGGATGCACCAACCAAGTCGTCATACGTATTGGTCAGCGCTGTGATGGCCAAACCGACGTTGGCGAACGTAAGGGTGGGACGTGCCAGCTGTCCCTTGGTGTTTAGCTCGAAGCCGTTTGCCTCTAGTGGCAATGCGGTGTAGGTGTTGCCTTGATAAACGATGTCTGTGCCGTTGACTTGGGTCCAGTTGCAGAAGCGATAGATAGCCTGCTCAGTCGAACCAGCGGGTAGCAGCGTGGTGATGTCGAGCGTGAACAGGTCGATGACCTGCGGTAGCTGTGTTTTAAGAGTTTCGGCGTTGGGAGGTGTTTGGGTCATACGTACACCTGGCGCAGTTCAAAGCTAAGACTTGCGTAACCGGGGATGGTGCGAGAAATAGTCCAGCCGTCTGCAAGTAGAAATGTCTTTGGGTCGAGCGTCAGGGTGACTTCAACCACTGTTCCGTTGGGGATGGTCACGGATGTGATAAGACCGCTGGCCAAGTTGACGGTGTAATCAGCTGGGCGGGTGTAACCGGCGAGGCTTATCGAGGTGATGTTTGTGTAGCCAAGATCTAACTCGCCAGCGGTGATTGGACGGGCGAATGATTTCTGGCTGTTTGGTGGAGTCCATGTAAGGGCTTGGCCCTTTTGGGAAAGCAAGTAACTTTCAATGGAGTAGATCTCCTCGATGGGGAGTACGACTGTTTGGCAGTTCCAGGTTTCGATGTCGCGATTTAGGCCGTCGCTGAGGATTTGGCTGTAGCCGTCACCAAACTGGGCGCGTTGAATTCGCTGTGTCTTTTTCTCGCTCGTGGAGAACGCAAGCGGGATGTCGTCAAAGGCGATGTAACGCATCAGAGCATTCCTCCACTACGGCGCTCGTTTGCCAGGGTCGAGAGGACAATGCCTTGAACTTGCCCAGCAATCTGTTTTTGGGCTTTCGGGCTCAAGCTTTCGCCTGTGTTCTCTACTGTAATGTTAATCGTCTCAACCTTCACGCCACCGCCGCCAAGGGCGTGATTTGGAACAATCGTTCCAGAGGATTTAGGAACGAACAGTTCTGGGCCGCGCTCGCCAACCATGTAGGGCGTACCAGTGGAAACCGGACCGCCGTTTGCTTTGCCGGCAATCCCAGGAACGGCAGCCAAGAACCCAGAGATTCCAGACCCTGCATCAGAGCCTAGAGTGCCAAAACCCGTGAGGTTGAAGTCGCTTGCTCGGGTGCCGATAGCTGGGGATTGCCCCAAGCCAAATGCACGGGCAATTCCGATTGCGATGTACTGGGCAATCATTTGCTGAGCTGTCTTCATGAGCATCTCAGCCAAATTCCTCAGGAAGTCGGCAAATACCTCTTCAACACTCTTGGTTCCAGTCACCATGTCTAGGAAGCCGGTCGTGACAAGCTCGCTGGTAAGTTGAGCGGCTTGACCGATTTCTTGGTATTTCTCTAGGACACGTGCCAGGGCAACTTCTTGCTTGACGATCGCATTAATCTCTGCGCCCGTGGAGAAGTCCATTAGTCCTTCTGGGGCTCCGTAAATTCCGCGACTTGCAAAAGGTTGGGTCCGTTCAGCAAGCGCTAGTGGGTCAAACCCGGCGGCAGCGCTTAAAGCTTGTACTTGTTTAACAGCCTGAAGCTGCTTTTGCTTTTCTAAAGTTACTTTATACTCTAGATCGTACTGATCTACAATTAGGCTGTATTGCATATTATACGCCTTAATAAGGGCTTCTCTTTCTTCTAGGGATTTCGTGTTGGCTATTTTTTGTTTAGACTGAATGTTCAGTATCTCTAACTGACCGTCTCTTTCTATGACTAACTGCTTAAGTCGCCTATCAAGAGCAGCCTCCTCACCACCTTGAAACTCTGCAAGTTTTACAGAAAAAGCAAAACGGTCTTTTAGAGCGCTTATCTCAGAAATTTTTGCTGCGTCTAGTTGTCGGCTAATTTGCTTCTGTGTGCGTAATTGTCTTTGTAGCTCCGCTTCTTGTTGTCTTGCTTGCCGCTCTTTTGCTCTAGCCGCACGCTCTTCAGCAGTACTGCGCTCTTGAACGAGCCTTGCTAACTTTCTTTCCATCTCAAGTATAAGTTGAGTTACTTTCTCTTCGGTGCCTTTGCCTGAAAGAATTAAATTTTGCTCTTTTAGTTCCCACTCTCTGATAATCGCCCTTTCTCTCTCTGCGTAAACACTATCGTTTAGAATGGATTCTGTTGATTTAAGAAGCTGCCTTTCGTTATTTATTAACTCTAGTCTATTTGCGATAATACGGTTTATAGTCTCTTGTTGACTTTTAGCTTCGCTTCTATCTGGTCCTTCTCCCGTGGTTTGTGATGCACCGAAAGCACTGATTTGCCCGCCAATCAAGGCGGTGGCAGGAGCCCCAAAGGCGCCTCCACCCGCAACAGTTCCGGCTATAAAATCAGCGAAGCTCTTAGGGATACTCAGTTTGTTTAGAACAGAAACAACACCTGCTAACGTGTTTGTAAATACTACTAGAGACGGTATCATTTCAGCCATAAGTTGGCTCTTAGCTTTAGACACTTCTTCGTCCAATTTATCCGTAGCCTGGGAAAGAGCATTCAACTGTGCAACAGCATCTTCGCCTAAACGCTCTGTAATTTCAGCAAATAGTACCGTCTGCGCGTCATACACTTGTCCCGCTTCTTCTAAAGCGGTGATTTGCTCTTTTGTTGCTTCTGAGACTTTTATACCTGCTTCTTGAAGCGCACTTAAACCCTCTGAAGGTTTTTTTAAAGTCTTAGCTAAATCAGTCAGTTGCTTGGAAAAGCTGTCTACTGCCGTTCCAAGTGCCGTACCAACCAAGGAGAGGCCGAAGCCGAACTGGCCGCCCATTAGACCGCCAGCCGCGCCGCCCAAGCCGCCGCCCACTGCAGCGCCTGCGCCTTGACCGAACAGAAGTGGGAACGCTCCGCCGATAATGCCGCTACTAATAGCTGAGTTTCTACGATCTCTAACCGCCCTAGCGCGATTTTCCGCAATTTTTTGTGTCGCTTTAGCCTCTTTTTCTGTAGTTAGAACTAACTGTCGTTGAACAGCAGCGCCATCTTGTAAAAACTTGTACCAACTACTGCGTATATTTAACTGTTTGATGTTAGAAGCAGTTAGTTTTTTGCTGTTTAATAAAAGCTCTTTGGCTGTCTGTAAACGCTGCCTCTCTACTCGAATTTGACCAGGGTCTAACCCTAGTTTTCTAGCGCCAGATGGGCCAAAGGGGTTTTGGATTGCTTTTACTCTTTTTTCAAGCTCGTCTAATTCATTATCAATTACCTTTACGCGAAGCTCGATTTCGCTCTGGTAAGCCACGACTTCGCACAGTAACTAACTTTAGTTTACCGACGGCGGCGAGCTTTCTCCATCTCCTTTTCTTGGTCCTCGTTGAGGATCTTGAAGTAGGCGCTCCAGCCGAGGAGTTCTTCGGGGGTCATCGTGGTGCGGACTTCGGACAGGCTCATGCCTAGTTCTTTGGCAACGCCGAACTGGAGCATGAGCCAGTTGTCTTTGCGAAGATCCGCGCTTAGGAGTTTGGGTCCATCTCCTCAGCGTTTTCGTCTTCGCTAAGGATGGCGAGCATCAAGGACTGGAGATCTTTGTCCTTGACTTCGTTTTTGAGGATGTCGATCTCTCCAGCGGCAAAAAGCTTCTTGCCGTTCTCGTCCAGAGCCTTTGCAATTAGGAGCTGGAGAGCAAACGCACCAGCATCATCGGATTTGGCTTGGCGTTGGGCGCGTTCGCGCTCGGCCATAGTCAAAGGTGTGACCCACATTTCAAATGTGGTGCCATCGGAAAGCTCAACAACTTTCTTGGCTGGTTCGAGATTCGCGGCTTTGCGGAGGCGGTCAATCGCGCGAACTGGGACCGGCATGGAATACAAATGTATGTGTTTGTACTGTAGCGAAGAACAATAAAAAAGCCCCAGCATTGCCGGGGCTCAGTACATCTGCTTGTATCAGACTATCAGGATTTGGTGAAGTCGAAGCTCGGGGCAGCGCTGGGACGGAAGTTGATAGCCACGCTTTGGCCATCGTCGGGGTTCACGTTCAGGCTGGCAGAAGTCAGGATGACGGGAACTTCGATGGAACGGCTGGCGGTGTCGTCCACACTTGCGCCGCTCATGATGCGGTCGATGTAGAGCTTCATCGTTGCACCGTTCTGCTCGCGCTGGATCACGTCTTCAATCAGACGGCTGGAGAGCAGGGTGTCGTCGTCGGTGGTATAGACGGTGGCCGAGCCGGAACCGTCAGCAAAGCCAGGGATATAAGCGCGGAAAGGAGCAGTGCCGGTAACAGCTTGACCGATAGTCGTAACATCGATCTCACTACGAGTGATCTCAAAGTTCCAGTCGCGCACCTGACCGACAACTTCAGCAGCGGTGTAAGTGATGCTGGCGAAGTCGGAACCGAAGCCAGTAGGTGCTGCAGTTGCGGTCTCTTCTGAACCACCCACCGTGGAGCTGAGGGTCATCACACCTGTTGACTCGACATAGGTCAACACGTAGTAATCACCAGCAGCAATCGCGCCAGTAGTGGTCGCTCCAGCGGGGTAGGCCAGGGTGACGGGGTCGTTGACGCGGAAACCCAGGTAAGAGCCAACGGTGATGTTGCCGCCAGTGGCAGGAAACGCGGAAGCGGTGAGGGTGGTGACAGAAGTTCCGGCTGGTTTGTAGTAGAGGGCGCCGGAGGTGCCCGACAGGACGGTTGCCATGAGAAAACCTAACAATGGGGAGTGTCGCGGGCACTGCCCGGCTTCTTACAGGTTAGCCCCTATTTATGACAGGTCCGTTGCAACATATGGTGCTTCAAGTCTACCCACAAAATGCGGTGATTCTTCTGTTGATGAGAACGAAGGGCCATTTAACGGACCAACGCGGGTGTAAACGCCGATAGAGGTTTTTGCGGTGTTATTGAGTGTTTCAATAACGTCACTTGCTACTGATATAAGTTCTTGGTTACGGGCCGGACCACGGCCTTTTTCAGTAAAAATTTGTACTACAAGAGTACCTCTTACATTATCAATTTCGTCAGACACTAGAGTTTCGTTGGTGAGTCCAAATTGCACGTTTACTCGGACAAACTCTGTTGTTGAGTTTGCCGGTGTGGCGGTTATGTTGTCGAAAAATACTGGTACTGGTGTTGCCAGGTCATTGAAGGCGGTGAGGATGGGGCTTTCCATGGACGCCCGGATTGCTTGGAAGTTCATATCGTTGAAAGGGTTGCAACTATATCCTGCCCGGCCTGCGTTTGTAGCAAGTCGCTGGCTTGTGTGGTGAGTATGTAGTCGCGTGTAAGCTGGGTGGCTGTATATCCCGCGTCTAGGCGTCCCACGAAATGGGGGGTTGTGTCAACGGCAAAAAAGTTGGGTCCGTTAATGTTTCCGACTCGTGCGAATACACCGGATATAGTTTTTGGTTGGGTTTTTAGAGTTTTTAGGGCCGTCATTGCAGTGTTGACTAGCTCTTGATTTCGGGCAGGGCCTCGACCCTTTTCGCTAAAAACACGCACAATCAACGCACCACGGACATCTCGAACGCTGGAGGTAAGAGTTAGGTCACTGGTAAGGCCAAAAGTTACATTAATTCGAATGTATTCAGTCGTTGTGTTGGGCGGGACGGCAGTGATGTTGTCAAAATAGACGGGTACTGCTGGGTCTAGATTGTTAAAAGCGGTGAGTAGCGGCGATTCAACCGCAGCGCGGATTGCTTGATAGTTCATCTGAACTTCCTGCGCAGTGCGGCATCCATCTCAATCTTAATAGCTTTATCCAGGCGCCCTCCCTCAGCAAAAGTTGCGTACCAGTCCAACGGGGCAGTCCGACTCGACACACTACGGGGATCACCGCCACCAATATCCCCTCGTGTACTAGATCGTTTGCGCCCGGAATCTACAAAATCGAAATTCGCTCGTCCTTGACTGGTCTCGGGACCATCAGGAGAGATGTCCCATCCTCTTTGATAGTAGTTTCCGTCGTGCTCAACGGCATCAATAGCTTCTGCGGCATGAGGAGAGAAATTTGAAATAGTAAAGACGACTTTGTCTTTAAAAATATTTGTTCTAAATAAAGTAGCCACTGTCTGTGGCCCCGTAAAAGGGCCTTCAATAAATCTCAGTGGGCGAGGATCTCCGGGACCACCATCGCCCTTGACCAACTGCCCTTGAGGCCCTTTTATTTGCCATGAATTTGAAAAGCGGCCCGTCCAACTTGGGCCCTCTTTCTGCAGTTCGTCCACAGTACGTTCCGCCGCTTTTACCGCTCCAAATAAAGGGAGAGACTCCATATCACGTCTAAATCTGTTTATTCCGTCCCCAAAACCTCTAGCCATTACTGCGGCCTCGCGATAAGGGTGTGGTAAACCGGGTTGTCGCCGCGATAGGTCAAAATGCTGATGATCTTGGCCTCGCGGGTCGCTCCAGCTTGTGGGTACTGGATGCGGTCGGCTTCAGTGGGGTAGTAGCCGTTGAGTTCGGCGCTACCGATGATGACTTTGATGTCGGTTGTTTGGTAAAGACCCTCTGATTCGCGGGGGCTGAGGCGGCTGATTACGCCCTTGACCGTGACGTTGGTGTCCGCTCCAGTGACGGTGCCGGTGGCTGGGTCGTAGGTGCGAGGTGTGGTGGTTTTGATGTAAGTGATGTCGATGCCCCAGTCCGCGAGGATCTGGGCCGGTATTGCGCCGAATGTGTCGTCAATCAGTGCCATATCAGCCCCGCAGTAACTTCACGTTGTAGTTGGTCGCTCCAGCTTGGGTGTAGGCGCCGATGAAGGATTCGAGCCAGGGGTAGACGTCGAGGATGTTGTTGATGACGCCGGGGGTTTGGGTGTCGCTGTTGTATTTGACTTTGAGGTCGCCTAGCTCTACTTCGTCGTAAATGCCGGTCTTGCCGGTGCTGCCGACGAGAGATTCTCCGTCAGAGAGGAGAGATTGGGCTAACTCAAACGTTGCGGTTTTGATTTGGGTTGGAATAAATGTGCAGGCGATTTCGACGCCATCAACTTTGAACTCTTTGCGGGGCCACTTAAGAGCTTGGGTTTTGGTGCAGCGCTCGCCAAAGTATGTGAATACGTCGAGGTAGCGTGTGGCTGAAATTAAGACGCGGTTCTTGGTGTCGTCGGAGCCGGTCCAGTTCTCGGCGTGGGGGACCGTGAGAAAGTAAGCCTCTGCTTCAGCCAGTGTTACGTAGCTGTTGGAGTTTGCTCCACTCAAAGTGGCATCGACGACAGCAGCCACGACAGTCAGTACAGTCTTCTGTTAAGTCTAGCTCGCTTCATTTTGCGGGTCTTTGGTAACACAGACATGTGATACACCGCTCCACCGCTCATTTCAACCTCGACTTGGGCTTCGGCTACAAGGTGCGGTGGAACGTCAAGAAATCGGCGGGCGTTATCCTGTGATATGTAAAGACGTACCAGTTCCATGCCTGCTCGTAGGTCCGCTGCTTCCTCTGAATCTAAGCCGGAAGCAAAACCCGCCGTAAATCCTGCGCTGCCGGGTAAAGAGGTTCGCAAACTTGAAGATGTGGCGCTGGAGATTCGCCGCCTTCGTAATGAGGAACTTATGGAGACTAAGGAGATCCATGAGACGCTCCAGGTGAGTTATGACGTCATCAATCAGCTGTTCTTGCAGTCGTACAAGATGACGATGAACACGGGTGAGGTGTTCAAGGCTCAGGAAGAAATCCGGCTTGGTAAGGGCTAAGCAATAAAAAAGGCCCCCGTGATTGGGGGCCTTCGCTTTGCCTGATGGATCAGGAGTAAGCGGTGGTGTCGAAGGGGGTGTTGACCAGCAGACGTGCCACGGGCACTTGCTTGGCGCTGCCGAACACCAGGTTCCAGGAAGCGGTTGCAGCCAGGTTGCCGGTGGTTGCGGCGTTGGTGGGGTTGTCGCCGGAGGCGGCCCACTTGGTGCCGGTCACGTGGTAACCGTAGTGGTAGTCGATGGCCAGCACATCCTGCATGGAGAGGATGTTGCGGTCAGCGGCGAGGCGCAGATCCTGTTGGATGCCCTCGGAAACGACGCCAGACTTGAACAGGTAGACGGGGTACTTCACCGCGTGGGTGGCAGTACCACCGGCCAGGTAGGTCAGCTGGTCGTCGATCACGACGCGCATACCAGCGAAGAAGGGAACTTCGGTGGCACTCACGCCGACACCGCCGCCGCCCCAGGTCACAGCGCCGGATGCGGCGAGTGCTGAGGTGGAGAAGGTCAGCATTCCAACCTGTTGCAGGTAGTAAGCAACGTTGGAGTGCATTGCGATGGAGTCAAGCTCATCACCGCGCTCACCCAGAACGGACTTGGCGGCAACAACGTTGCCCACGTTCAGGTAGTTGGCCTCGGTCAGCGAACCAGGGACACCGGCAAGGGTTTTGTCGGTTTGGTTGGCACCCAGCACACCAGCGCCGGTGATGCCGCCGAACAGACCCAGCAGTTGGGCGGACAGGGTGGCGGTCTTCAGCTTGTTGATGGCTGCGGTCAGCTGGTTGCGGACGTGAGCCAAGGGGTCCGCGCCAGAGCCCAGCTTGCTGAGGTCGTCTGCGGCGTAGGCGAAACCACGGTGCAGGATGGTCATGATCTGCTCGTCGGCAGTCACGTTCTCGGGCACCAGGTAGCCGCCGCCACCGCCCCAGGTGTTGTTGCTGAGGATTTGGACCTCAGTGGGGGCGATGGGGTCGAAGAAAGGCACGCGCACACGAGTGCCGCCGGAGCGGGCATCAAGGGCTGCGTTGCGCTGGACTACGCCGCTTTGGATCCACTTCGATTGCTCGAAGATGCCCTCGGCGGTGTACTCAAGAAATTCGGGGCGGGCGACCAGGTTCGACAGGAAAGTTGAACCTGAGCCGTAGTTTCCAGCGAAGGAAGACATTAGTTAGCTCCAATGGAGTCGGGTTGACGGTCGCCCCACGGGGGCTTACTTGCCAGCCTCAGCTTTGAGTAACCTCGCTTTGTCGGGATCCTTATCGAGAAGGATCATTTGCTCGGTTACGTTCCAGCTGTCTTTCAACCACGGGTTGTTTTGGCCGGGAAGGGAGGTGGAGCGGGCACTGCCTGCAACACCCATGCCGGAACGGTTCGTAGCTGCAAAATGGTGCTCGTAACCGCTGCCGGGATTTTTTAGGTTGGCGACATACTCGCCTACCGGAACTTCAACGCCGCCGACGACTGCCACAGGCTGTCCGTCTTTGGTGCGAAGATTATCCTCTATCAAACGATACAGCTGGTCGGGTGCTAATGCACCGCTTTGGGATAACTGGCTTACGGTAGATGCGCGGAGTTGTTGTTTGGAATAGCCCTGCTTAAGCTCGTCCATTTCTGACTCTTTGCTGGCTAATTGCTGCTTTAATTCGCTTACTGTGGTTTGGACTTCTTCCCAGAGGGTTTTGTAGTCGCCAGACTCGGCCAGCTTGGCGGTTTTGGCTTCCTCGTGGGCTTTACGAAGTTCCTCGACTTGGGATTGGAGTGTGTCGCGGTTTTCGCGGTCCTTGCGGCGTTCCGCAATAAGCTCGGCATTCTTCGCTTTGAGGGCTTCGATTTGGTTGGCCAAGTCCGAGCTATCAACCACAGGTTGAGGAGCAACGGCCTCCACAGGAGTTACCGGCGCTTGCTGTTCTTCGGGCACTTGTGTAACACTTAACGCCCTTATATGCTACATCAACAAAAGTTAGTAGGTGGAAGTGTTT
>Ga0222718_10005556_pt1 | contig 10190 bp, 3 predicted proteins | sample C33_27DmetaG_FD_165045 | JGI IMG/M metagenome (GOLD analysis project Ga0222718, IMG submission 165045) | Estuarine water microbial communities from San Francisco Bay, California, United States - C33_27D | ecosystem: Environmental > Aquatic > Marine > Unclassified | place: USA: California... | reverse complement strand
ATTTCTTTTTTTTAATTACTTAAACTTAATTATATAAGTTGAATTATACATGTATAGTTGTGGCAATATTGCTAGATTAGCAGACGAGATTACAACTTGTTTAGATTTATATAGAGATCATGGTGATGCGGATTATATTGGAGAGGAGGTTTCTCAGCTTCAGCACGCACTTCAGTGCGCCCATCATGCTTCAGCACAATATCCAGATTATCCCGAGGTAATTTTAGGGGCATTTTTTCACGATGTAGGTCACTTGATTGCGTTAGATAATGGAAAAACAATCAATATGAATTTTAATAATAAATCGATGGATGGATTAGGTTTAGAAAAACATGAGAAAATTGGTGGTGATTTTTTGGATTATATGGGTTTTCCCAAAACAGTCGGTAATTTCGCACGCAATCATATTGTAGCTAAAAGATATATGATTACAAATGATGAGTCATACTATGATAATCTATCTGAGGCTTCAAAGCAAACTTTTTGGAAACAAGGTGGAAATTTAGATGAAGATGAATGTTACACATTTGTAGATGATCCAAATCACACGATTTATTTGGAATGTAGACTATGGGATGATATGGCAAAGGCTAAAAAGTTCGAGTATAAATTTGGACTAGATTATATCGAAACATTGGCCCGAGAGGTCATTTTTGACCGTTATAATCAACGGTCGGATTAGGTTGTGATGCGGTAATTTGTCTGTTTTATTTTTCTATTATTTAGTTATTATGAGTATTATTGAATATGAGAAACAGCAGTGGCGAAATCACCAGAGCACTATGACCTCTTTTTTGAGTTTTTTAGAGAAAAACAAAGATAATGTTACCAATATGGAACAGTACGTTCTACGTTTAAATCAGCTTAATGACCTATTTAATCAGGCCGAAAATATAGTTGATGAAATTAAATACGAATGTATTTATCCTAAGGTTATTGAAAATCAGAAAAAACTAGGTAAAAATAGCAAGAGATACAAAGAAGATCTACAACATCATCTTGAATTAAATCAAAAAATCAAAAGTTTGGCAGTTTTAAGCGAATTTATTTAAGAATTTCAAGGATGACCACCACCAGTATCATCTACACCCCAGCAGGAGCATCAACCACAGCAGCAGGAGGAGCAAGAGCCACAGTAGTAGCACCCGCATCAGGAGCAGCAGCACCCACAGCAGGAGGAGGAGGAGCACTCGCATCAGCACCCGTAGTAGTAAGATGCTTACTTGAACACTTATCCAGATGAACCGTTTCAAGCTTCTCATCATTTTCTAATGTATTTATTTCAATATCGTCTTGTAAATCATAATAGGCTTGAAGTATGACTTTTAAATTGCCTGAGTCTTCAACTTCATAATCGACAATATCTCCAGTATCATTGTAACATTCGATATGTTCTTTATAGTTTTTTTCATTTTTTTTTTTTGTACATTTAATCTTAATTTTATATATTTTGCTGTTATCTGTTTTATCGGCAAAATATAACTCTTTATCTCCTCCGGTGATACTAGTATATAGTTTAACATATGCTTGTGTTTGTGAAACAACACGATCTTCCGGTTTTAGTTGTTTATTGTGAGATTCATATTTAACGTGTAAAGTGTTACCACCATGTGAAAATGTTATAAACATATTTTGATCGTTTATAAATCGTTGAATATCTTTAATGTCAATTAATTCTTTTGTTGTAGCTGGAGCTGTACCTGAAGCTGGAGCTGGAGCTTCTATAATTTGTTTGATTTCTGAAAGGCTAGTATTAGTAGCCTCTTTTAAAATATTAATTAATTCGGTTGAAGCTACCAAATTTTTTGTAGGTGTCCTATTTGTAAAATCTTCTTTATTATAACTTTCAAAACTTAATTGATTTTTATCTATACCAACTTCAATACAATAAAAATAATTAGGTTGTGCTTTCGTATTTTTACCATAAATTTTTAATTTATCTTGGTCTTCTATGTGTAGTATTTTAGCATGATCAAAATTAATTGCTTCTTCTAAAGAAGCAATACCGTTAAAATCTTTTACAACTTTAAAATCATCAAATCTATTATAGTAATCAACTTGTATATTTTTTTTTGCTCCATTCAAGGTTATTTGTAATACACTCTTATGGTCTTCATAAGGAACAGTTATTTTATTAGAAATGTTTTTTCCAGTGTAATCAACAATCAGGTTCTTTTCATAAAAATTATCAGCAACATCATTATATGTTGCTAAAATAGATTTTATTTTTGTTTGATCTAATTCATACATACCATTACCACTTTTTTTTTCATAATTAACATGCGTTTTTACATTTTTACCCTTTCCCTTTACAGATAACTGTAAGTATTTATAAGGTCTCTCATCTTGACCTATTGATTTAAAATATAAATTTTGTTTATTCTGACCTTCAAATTTGATAACAGCTATCGTATTAGGAATGGTGAATAATTGGGTAAGTTTTTGTGGTGTTTCATTATCTTCATTACTTATATCCGTAAATGGAATATGGATATAATCTTTACTACCTTCTGTTTGATTTATTCTGATATGTTTTATTTGAGATTCAAGTTTTGTTTTAAAGTCTTCATAATTTATTTCCTTTATTTTTGCTGCGGCTGCGTCTCCTGCTGGTGCTGCGGTTGCGTCTGCGGCTGGGGTTGCTGTGTCTTCAGGATTTATAAAATAATCAATAGCTAAATTAACATAATCTAAATCATGTTTATGTAAAATTTGTTTATAATCTGTTGATTTTTTGGATGGGTCGGTTGTTTCAAATGAGCCGTTACTATACTTTTGTAATAGTCCTTGTGAACGAGTAAACGGTCTATCGCCTGCTTTTAAGACTTTTATTGTAGTAAAACCTGCTTTCATTGCTTCAGTTGTATTTACAGCATTGTCATCTAAAAATAATAGATTTTTTTTTGTAATTGTTGTATCCGTTTTCTTTACCTGTTCAATTATTCTATCTAATGCTAAAACTTTAAGCTTAGACCAATACTTTTTGTATGAATCTTGGTCAATAGATAAAGTATTTTGTGTTAGTTCTTCTTGTTGTGTTTGTTGATCTTCTGCTTCATCGCTTCCCATAGAAAATGTATTATAAAGTTTTTTAATATAAGTATTTTCATTACCAGTACCTGGTTGTTCACCATCTGTACAACCAAATATACCATCGATCATAGTAAATCCTAAAGTTTCAAAAACTGTTATTAATTTAGTTCGGAAATTTCTACTAACAACATATATTTTACAATCTGGTTGTTGTTTTAATGCCTTGAGCATGTTTAAAACATCATCATAGTTTCCCTTTGTAGTGGTATCTACTGTATCTGATACATCTGTAACTTTTATTTGTGTTTTTGGATCTGTTTTAGATGTATTACTATATAGACAGTTTATAAGCTTGTTTTGATTTCTTTCTTCTACAATAGCATCCATATTATGTAATTTTTGCATTGTTAATGTCATATCAAAATCAAATGCGTATATTTTAATTTCATTAGTGGATGATTTAGCAGGTGCAGGAGCTTTAGTAGGTTCAGCAACTTCAGCATCACTAACATAAACAGAAGAAATAGACGTTTTTAATAAGTCAGGGTCTGAGCCTATACTCGGTACTATAGTTTTTTTATTCAAAAATTTAAATTTTATTTTGTTGGTATTATGATAATATTGAAAAAATTCTTTTAATACATTTAAATTTAATGGCAAATTGCCACATAAGTAAAGAAATTTGTTTCCATCATAATTGAAATCTAATACAACATAATTACCTAGTTCTAACTTATTATTTTTTGTAATTACTTTAAATGACTTTTCATTTTCATATTTTACTACAACTACAGATTCTTGGCCAGAGGTGGTTATTTCTGGTTTCATCTTTGCTAAATTATCTTTACCCCCTTCTAAAAAGGATTTTGCTTGCGATCCTTTAGCATAGAACTCTTTATCAAATTCAAATTTTGCATCATATAATGTAGGATTAAATAAATCAACAGTAGCAAATCTTACAACAGTATTAATATTGGTAACTTTATCTAATTTTGGTTCTAATTCATTAAATAACGTAATTATAGCATCAAGATTTGTTAGCTCCGATGAGGGTGGAGAGGTGGGTGTGAGTACAGTCACTTTTCCAGCAGCATCAACAGTTACATTTACATTTTTTTCAATTATTTTGGAATCAGTAATATCAAATAAAATGCCAACATATGGTGTTGGCTCTGTTTGTGCTGTTGCTTCCGCACTTGATGTTTCACGTAAAAATAGTATTGCGTATTTTTTAGTCGCAGCAGGAGTGCCAGCAGGATTGTCAGCAGAAACTTTAGTATTTATAATATTCATTAATGATAAATTTTCAGCAATCATTCCCGATCTTCTATTATTACTGATAAATTTTTTACTAAAATATTTAGCTGAATCAGGATTAACTTCTGGGGTGGCACTATTAAATTGATTGTTTAAGATTAATGGTTTATCAATAGTTGTACCGTTAACTTTTATAAATTTAACAACTAAATTTTCTTCACTTATATCTTCTAAAATATTACTTTTATTTTCTGGTAGTGATTTTATAAATTTATATAATATTTTTATATTTGATTTAGTATCAGTAGCAGGTGAGGGTGCTAAACTATCAATTATTGGTAGTTCTTTAATAGGTGTGGTTTTATTTTTAGGATAATACTTAAGTAAAGAATTATCAAGTTTAAATTTTAATTTTGTACCTGAAAATTGTATTTTATTGTTTTTAAAAACATACATTTGATATGTGGAATTTTCGTACTCATCAAAAACAATTTTTATTGGTTTTGATATATCTTCACCTTCAAATATAGTTTTTCTTGTTAGTTGCTCTGTTATTAAATCTTTATTTTTATTGTATGTATCACCACCACCGATCATTTCTGATAAATTAACTTTTTGAATTTTTTTGGTTTTTTTTTGTTTGTTGGCTCTCTTCGTATAGTATTGTCTATTCTGACTAACATTAAGTTTTCTGGAGCGAACCCTTACCTTCTTATTATATTTTTTACTATACATATGTTACTATATGATAAGAAAATAAAATTAATTTAAAAAAATAGACACATATCGATTAACATTTATTATGTGTTAAAAAATAAATGATTTTGTATAATTTAAGTAAATAAATCGTTAGTACCTATGATACTTTTTATATCTGTTTCCCTATATAATTTTGTATCAATTTCTCCGAAGAATGGTTGTATTGATTTCGGGTTTTTGGGATTATATGTTATTTTTTCTGCTATACCCGCATCAACAAATGTTTCGTTAATTATTTGGTTTATGTCAGTTTTATTAAAATATTTTTTCCCAGTTATGTCTTCAGAAAACAATTCTGTTATTTGGCCATCATTAGTTTTAGCTAACAATTCCTTTAAATCACCATTTGTATTCCACCACGCGGTTTTATATTCATAATAAAATTCTTTTGCTAGTAATGGGCTAAAAGCTTGTTTTAATACATCTTCTGAGTTAGTTTCATTCTCATATAAGTTCCTTAATGTTCTAATTTCTTCTAGACTTAATAATCTTATATCGGAGAATATCTTAGCAGGACTACCTCCTTTTTTCATATCCTTATATGTATCGGGTTTATCATATTGTGTTAAAGTTATGGTTGTTGTATTATCATATTTAAAATTATCTATTGTTGGTAGGGTATTTGTAAATTGTTTAAGATGATCTATATTACCCGTATTATAATCTATATATAAAGACTTGTTTTTATGTTTACCGTTATTTGTAGCCTTTCTATAGGCAAACTGTATTGTATTGCCTCCTTTTGTATCGGCACCAGTTGGTATATGGATAATCTCTGTAACATAATCTAATAAATTTTCTGCTTTTAAACTAATAATAAATAGTTCATCTATTTTACTATCATGAATTATTTTAATAGTTGGCTTAGCATATTTAAATATATTTTTAAGAAGATCTAATTTATCGGAACCGGGTTTAATTAATTTGTTAATATATTCATAACTAAATATGTAAGTATCAATCTCACTAGAAGCATTATATTCTGCTGATTTATTATTTTTATCATTTAGTATATCTAGTGTAATTTTATTATAACCGTCATCATTATCTGTTTCAAAAAAGATTATATCATACTCAGGATCAGGATCATCGGTTTTTGGAACCAAACATAAATCCAATTTGATTTCTTTTACTTTTTTACCATCTGGGTTTAATAAAAATTGAGTGTAACCGTGTGTAATGTCACCTTCATCTGTATAATAATTAGTATTTTCACTTATAATATAGCTTTGTTGCTGATTTAATTTTTTTAAAAATGCCTGTGCTAGATCTTTAGTCAAATCTGTGCGACATATAGTATCTTCAATTTCTTGAGCTTTTTGTTTTAATTTTGCGGGTATACTTATGGCTGTATGTTCATCATTTAATAAATTAAAAAGTGAAATATTATGATAATTTAGTAATGTTTTGTAATCATATTTCGCAGGAGCAGGAGCAGGAGCAGAAGTGGAAGATGTTGCTGCTTTCGCTTTCGCAATTAAACTTTCGTAAGATTTAATAATAGGTTTACTTGTTTTGTCGCCTGCTTGAATATGAGGGTACTTAATTAATCTATCAAACTCGACTTCTAATGATTTTATATGTTGGTCTGAATTATCCATTTTTTCAATAGTTATTTTTTTATCATTTTCAAAATAATTATCAGAATCATCTCCTCTGTAAATATTAATTTTATATTTAGTAACATCAATTTTAGATACATCTACTGGAGTATTTTGGTCCAAAAAGAAAAATGTGTTAAATATTTGTTTATATTTTGAATCAATTGATTTTGCTGATGACTTATCTGTTTGTAATAACTGAGTCATATTTAATGATTTATTGTATTCACTATATATATATCCGTCTTTAAATATAAAATTGTCTTGTTCATCTGGCGTAGTGTGGCTAGCAGGCAAGATTATTATTTTTCCATCAATAAAACAGATATCTATAAGTAAATCTTGTTTGCCTTTCCTATAAAGTACATATCCACTAAAGTTTTTAGTTATATTCTCATGAGCATAGTAACTTTTGTTTGTTTCAATAATAATAAATTCTGTATCTGATTGTAGAATAGTTTCTAGTTTGCTTCTCAAGAGTGTCATATTATAACCAAATATACTTTCAGGAACTATATATTTTCCATATAGTTGCTTATCTTCTGGTTTAAATTCTGTCGGAGGTAATGATGTTGTTCCAAAAAATGCTTCTTTAACTGGTTTCAAATTATCACCTATAGATTGTGAATTTTTACATATTTCTAATAAATTGGTTAAACTGATATTATGATATTGAAGTAGATCTCTATAATATGTTTCTGATGAAGAAACTCTTTGAGGACCTCTTTGAGGATTAAAAGATTGATAAGTTTTATATTTCTTTAATAACTTTTCCCAGTATTTTATTATTGGATACTGTTTTTGATTTCTTAATGTGTAATCATCCAGTAACATAGGAGCATATGCCTCATATTTTTGAATAAAGTTGTCAGCTTTAAGTTCTTTTTCTATTTGTTGTCTTGTGATAGGCTGTAAACCATTTTTCATGTATCCTGTCTTAATTCCCGCCACCTTTTTAGAGGCAACTACAGTATGATACGATGATACGTTTTTTTCTAATATTAATTCCTTATCTTGACCTGTTAGTTTCTGATATTCCTCAGAGGTTAAAATGAATAATTTATCTGTGTTCCCAACTTTACCTCCATCTTTAGTTTTAGTAATCTTGACGTTAGTACTATTTCCTGGTGTAAATCCGAATATAATTTTTTTTTTATCATTAAAAGTAGCAAGAAAACTAGGTTCTTTTTGTTCTTTTATGATTTTTCTTATTTTTTGTCCTTGTTCAGATTCTTGGCCAAAAATAGGTATTGGCGTTTTCAATGGCATAGATATACTTATTTGAATTGGGAGTGATGTCTGGCCTTGTTTTTTTAATGTTAATATAAATTGAATAGCAGTATTGGCTTGAGCTGCTTTTATGTTATTAACTTCATAATCTATAGTCTTTATATCTTCTGTTCCAGTTTTTAATATTGTTACATCAACACCTTCTGGTATTTTATATGGAATTAATGAGTTAACATTTGTAGTGTACGGGTAAGTTAAAATATATTTATTATTATTATTTTGTTCAAATGTTTTAGTTTGAGATTCAGATCCGTCATTACCATGTATACGTAATTCAATACTAGATCCAAAAATATTAGAAAGATCTGTTTTAGTTGAAATTGTGTTTGGTAAGTTACTATTATCTCTTATAGTAAGTTCTCCATTATTAACTATATGTTCATTAGTTAAATAAAAATATCGATAATCATTACCGGTTGCCTTTTCCGTAAAGGCAATCAGTATTTGATATTGATTCATTGGATTTGTTTGGTCATCATTAATAATTAAACTATAATAAAATAAACCTCCATCTAATTGTGTTTTTTTAACACCCTCCTTAAATGATTTATAATTAGTTTGTTTAATTATCTTATTATCAGCTAATATTTCTTGACAATTAAATATTTTTTCTCGAACACTTGTCCCAAATTTTCCTTGTTCGTTAATTTGTTTACTAGATGCTTTTTTTACTTCTCTTTTCTCATTAACAATTAAACCATCATTTGTTTCGTTAAGTTCGTCTGGTGGCAGTCCTTTTTTCTTAGCGCCCACATTCTTGGTTCTTTGGGCTAAACCAAATCCGGAAGTTAGCAGAGAGGATTTATAGTCTATTAGCGTTGCTTCTCCTTTTGCCTTATTTAATACATCTGGAGTAGCTCGAGGATTTAAGTTTTGATAAAAACCAACTCTTCTAAAATAATCAATCATCGAAAAATCAAGCTCAAAATTTGATTGTTTTGCGATACCTATCATTTTTTTAGTTTTAGGTGTAGTGTCTGGCGCTTGTTCAATAGTTTCTTTGTAAAAATTTGATATACCACAACCAAGCATTATACCAAATTTTTTTAGTTTATCTGCTTTTTGTGCTTTTAAGAATGCACAAAGTTTTTCAACATTATCTATAGTTAATTTAGAGCTAATACATAAAAATGGTATATCCTGACCTGAAAACATTTGTACAAATTTAACAGATTCTGTAGATGTGTTACCTCCAAATTCGGTTAATTTATTTATAATTAAGGTTTTTATTTCACCGAGTTTTAATTTCGCAAATACAGGAGAACGTTCAACAATTTCAATAACATCTGTTCCTGAACTTATACTATTATTGTTCATATCAAATGCTATAACATTAGGATATTGATTCTTATAGTTTGTTATGGTGACTTGATCTTCGGTTACAATCGTCATAGGGAGTTCATAAGTAACTTGCTTTTTGTTCAAACGGACAACTCCACGTGTTTCTTTACTAATTATGCTTGTTTGATCTGATACAGCTGCTAATATTAAATCAATATCATAATCAGACTTTTTCATATCAAATAAGTCATTAAATAATTGTAATTGTTCACTACAAGGCTCGAATGAAATTGGTTCAATTTTTCCAGATTTATCTAACAGTCTTGAAGTCTTAACTCTCTTTCCTATACCAGCAGTTTTAAGTAATCTTTGTAATTGTCCAGGTTGTAGCAATTGTATCTGTCCCGGTTGTAGCGGTTGTACCGGACCCGGTGTTCCCGGTCTTCCAGATACAGCTTCTTTTTGTTTGGTTACACATTTTTTTTGTGTCTCATCAAATTCACATTGACCCTGGCTATCAGGTGTCTTACCACATATTTCTTCTTTTGCGATTTTATTACAGTCAAAATCCTCATCCTGTATATCTAAACTCATTTGTTCATCTTTATCAAAATTAACTTTTTTATTTTCAGCTATGCTTTTTAAATCTTTACTCATGTAATTACTTATTCCTTGAGAGCCTCCATTATATATAACTTTAAGTTTTTCTTCATGTGTTAGTTTCAAAAAAAACTGAAGAGATTCTCTAACCATATGATTTAATTCTTCATTCGTATCTATATCTCTATAGGTCTGATCCATATTAAATCCTGGTGCGAATAGGGATCCAAAACCTCCCATAGGAAGCTGAGATAAAGCATTAAACATACCCTGTTGATTTTTAAATTCTGGAAACATTTGCTTGAATTTTTTTTCTTCTTCTTCTTTTTTCTTTTCTTCCTCTTTTTTTTTTTTTTTTTTTTTTTTTTT
>Ga0222718_10005555_pt1 | contig 10190 bp, 8 predicted proteins | sample C33_27DmetaG_FD_165045 | JGI IMG/M metagenome (GOLD analysis project Ga0222718, IMG submission 165045) | Estuarine water microbial communities from San Francisco Bay, California, United States - C33_27D | ecosystem: Environmental > Aquatic > Marine > Unclassified | place: USA: California... | reverse complement strand
GTATTAGTGGCATTTTTGGCGGTGGGGCCGCAGCAGCTACTGCACCTGCAGCAAGCTCTTTAATGGGTATTGGTGCAGCTGGCGGCATACTTGTGGCTAGTGGAGGATTAATTAGACAGATGAACTCTGGTGGAGCGGTCATGAGAGATAGTGTTCCAGCTTTATTAGAACCCGGTGAGTTTGTAATGAGAAAGAGTGCAGTTGATAAAGCAGGGCTTCCCGCTATGCAGGCTATGAATTCTGGAAGTTCTCAGAAAAATAATATGCCTCCTGTTAAGGTTCAGGTTGAAAATACTGGTCAACCAAAAGAAGCACAGGCCGATACAAAAATGGATGGGGAAGCAATGATTATTAAAATCATAACAAAAGATTTAAGCTCTAATGGACCTATCAGAAGGAGTATTAGACAGAACGCTAGATGATAGAAAAAATATTTTCAGCTTCTATTGGTCTTTATAATTTAGAAATAAATAATAACCAAATACTAAATAATTTAAAAAAGTTAGAGACTAATCCTCATTCTTTAATCTATAATGGCTATAGTAGTTTGAAAACTGGAGATGAAACGCTTCTAGAGCTAGAAGAATTTTTACAATTAAAAAAGCTTATTGCAGATTGTTGTATTAACTATTGTGATAAGATGAAAATTTCTAAAGTTTCTATAACTAATAGCTGGTTTAATAAGCTGGGACGAGGGGGAGAAGTTTTAAAACACAACCATCCTCACAGTATTGTTAGTGGTGCTTACTATCCTTTTTATGAAGAAAACCACCCCCCTCTGACCTTATTAAACCCTGACAATTTTGAAGAATATAGGGAAATAAGTGATCATATAACTATTGTTCCAAAAACTAATTTGTTAGTTGTTTTCCCCAGTTACTTAAATCATTTTGTAACGCCTACTAATACAAAAGAAAGATATACTATTAGCTTTAACACAACTGCGCTAAAAGTAAAAGAAATAGAAGAAAGAAGATTGAACTTAAAATGGAGAACACTACGGAGATAAACTATGGCTACATATCCTGATGATGCTACAGTATCCTTAACAGCTTTTGGATCTGTGGGACAGAAAACATATAATACAACTGGTGTAACAACTGAGTTTCCTCTGCCTTCTACTATTTCTTTTGTGGGAGAGGTAGTTGTTACTATTGATGGTGTTATTCAAGATGTTTCTTCTTATTATTTATCAAACTCAGGAGGGTCTATAACTTTTATTGCAGCTCCTGGTGCTACAGAGTTGGTCCTTAGAACTATAGATTTACCAAATAGATTTAGAGTTACCCGTTCTTATCCTGCTGTGTACTATGCACACTATTCTAATACTTCAGCTACTACAATTGATTCTAATGTATATCTTTTAAATGGAGTTCAAACAGCTTTTTCTCTTCCTACCGCAGCACTCGGTCAGATGGCGTCAAAAGATTCTAACTCTATTTTTGTTACTCTATCTGGGTTATTTCAAAATCCCGATTCTTTTACCTACCCAAGTGCAACTTTAGGAGAAAACGGTATTGATTTACCCATCGCACCTGCTATAGACGATGGAGAGGTAGACTATGCTAATACTACTCTTGAAATTAGAACTCTTGTTCCTCAAGTAGATTCTATTGGAAGATTTGCAGATATGAGAGACAGAAAACCCTCAAATGGTTTTGTATTAGATAGAGAGTTTAAAGTAAATAAATTTGAAACTCAGTCAGGATATGAAAAAAGGCGTTTAATGTCTCGCAGACCTAGAAGAGGTTTTGAGTTGACATATACAAATATAACTGGTGTAGAAAAACAAGCCATAGAAGATTTTTATACACAAAGAAGTGGAGAATTCGAAACTTTTACCTTTGATTTAGCGCACATTAACTCTTCTGGAGCAGTTAGAGCTAGGTTCGAAGGTCCTTTAGAGATTGATCAAGTAATTTCTGGAGGATCTGCTCTAACAGATAATTTCTTTACCGTTAAGATTAAAATAAAAGAGGATTTTGGTTAATGTCTGGTCGGCTTTACGATTATATTATAACAGTAGCAGATGCTTCTGATTTTGAAAACGGAAATACTTTATTAGGACTAACTTCTAAAGCGTTTGGTTATATTTCTAATGTTGATACCGCTACTAATAATCTTAAAGTTAAAATGTCAAACTTATTTCAAGAGTATAACGTAAGTGAAACTGTTACTAGTAATCATTATTTAATTTCTAATGTCTTATCAGTTCAGTCTTTTTCTTCTACTACTACTTCAAATGAGTTTACTTTAACTGGTGATACTATCCCGGTAGCTAATACCGAATTAGACATATTTGTAGAGGGCAGATATCGACACGAAACTGACTGGTATTTTGAGTCTCCTAAAGTTGTTTTTAGAGATTTTGCTCTGCCAGGTGCTAACACAGTTCTAGTTAGAAGACAAACAGGTAATACAGAAGCTAGAACTTATCAATCTTCTACCACCCAATTTGGTAATACACAAATAAGTGCTACTTCAACAGTTAGTGCTATTAATAATAGTCCTTTCATAGCTACCTTAAACTCTTATACACAACCTCCTATTGTTAGACTTATAGATATTTATTACCCTGGGGAGTGGTATCCTCCTAATAAGCAAGGTAATCCAAGCGGTTCAGGAGAGGGTTATTCTTGGCCTACTGATACACCAATTAGAATTGCAGAAGTGGTTGGAGATTTTTACTCTGATCTACAATATAATGTTTCTTTTGGTTCACAAAGTTATATTCCCTACCCAGTAGAAATAGATGGAATTAACACTTCTTCTGACGGTACTATTGACCGTGTGACTTTTACAATGTCTAACTATGATAATTTAATTACTGTTTTTGTTGAGAATCCTTATTTAGTAGGAAATGTTACTTCTAACTCTGCTCAAGGGTATGTTAACGGAGAATTAGTTTATGGTCTTGATCCTAGAACTGTTACGGGTAATACTCACTTTGATCAAACAGTTGTAGATACAGTTTATGGAAAAGCTAATTCTGTATGGACTTATGATGAAGCTGTTAAAGAAGGCGAAACATGGAAAAATTTAAAAGCAGACAGTAGAGATTTGTTAGGAGCGGTGGTAGAGATTAGAACTACATTTGCTTCTCATTTACGTTACTGGCCTGAACACTCAAAAGTAGATTTTGTAAACGCTAACGTGGTATCTGTTTTAAATGGTGGCCCTTACAGAGTTGGAGATAATGTTAAAACAGAGACTTCTTCTACTGTTCAAATTAGTGATATTCAAGAAGATAGAATATTCTTTTTATCAGATAATTTAGAAGGAGGAGTACTTAATCAAAACTTATATGTTGTTAATGATGACCATGATGAGGAAGCGTATATAAAAGACACTTTTAAAATTACTGCTTTAAGAGGCTTAGATCAAGAAAAAGCAGAGTTTGAATTAACAAGCTGGTTACAATATTTTAAACTACAACTTCCTAAAAGGAAATATTATAAAAATACCTGTCAATGGGCGTACAAAGGCTCTGAGTGTCAATACCCAGGACCCGGAGAGCTTATAATTCCCGGTACTTTTCCTGAGAAAAAATCTAATGCGGACCCCATATTTGCTAATAATGTATTAGCTGTCTCTGATGCAGATGATGAGTGTGGTAAATCTTATGAAGCTTGTCGTATTAGAAATAATACAATTCATTTTGGGGGGTTCCCAGGAACAGGAAGGCAGATACCTAAACAATAATGGCAATAAAAGGATGTATATTACCTTGGATTCATTTACATGGTAATATGAGAGGGGAGTATAAAGCCTGTTGCTTTTCAGATTCTTTTTCAAATAAAGATTCTTTAGGAGATAATACACAACCTATTATGGATGTGTGGCATGGAACTCCATACATAGAATTAAGAAAATCTTTTTTAGAAGGGAAAATACCAGAACAGTGTTATAATCCTTGCTTTAAAAAAGATGAGTTAGGTGTTTATGAAAATCCAAAGAATAACGCTAACAATTTTTGGAAGCATAAAGAATACCTACAAAAAACCCTTACCCCTCCTCCCCCTCCTTATATAGATTTTAGAGTAGGAAATACTTGTAATTTTAGGTGCAGAACTTGCAGTCCTGCTTCTAGTACTGCTTGGATAAAAGAAGGTAAAAATTTATTTTCAATTCAAGGTAAAAAAGAGGAGCAGTGGGATACTGATTTGTTTTGGGAAGGATTAGAGTTAATATATCCTAATTTAGAAGTTTTATATTTTGCAGGAGGAGAGCCTTTAGTATTAGAGCAACATTATAAAATACTGGAGTACTTAATTTCTAAGGGTAAAACTGATATAAATGTTCAGTATAACACTAACTTATCTATTTTAAAATTTAAAGAATATGATCTTTTAGATTTATGGAAAAAATTTAAAAAAATAAACTTGTGGACTAGTTGTGATGGGTATAAAAATGTATCAGAGTATGTTAGAAAAGAATTAGTGTGGGAAGATTTTGAGAATAACGTAGAAAAAGTTAGACCTTATGTCACTACTATTAGTTCTGTAGTATCAATTTTAACCATATACTCTATGCCTGATTTACTTTTGTGGGGAAAAAGAAAAAATATTCCTGTATTTGGAACTACATTAGTTACTCCATCATATTATTCTCTACAAATATTACCTGAAAATGAAAAAAGAAACATTTTATTATATTATAAAAATTTTATAGAAAATAATAAAAAAGATTTACATATGACGGATATACGTCATATGTCTGACTGGTTAAAATATATGAAAGGAGAACTACCAGATAAAGAAAAATTATCTTCTCTGTTTAAGAAAAATACTGGACTATTAGATAGAAACAGGAATGAAAATTTTACTGACGTAGTTCCTCAGTTAGCAGATTGGTATAATGGACTTACGGTACAATAAATATTTAGGGTTAAATCATAATTATACAGAAAATAACTGTATTACCCTAATAGATTCTATTTATAAAAATGAGCTTAGTTCTAATGTATTCGATGGATTATGGGAATACTTAGACTTGCCAGAAGGCAAACCAAAAGACGGAAGAAAGTGGATGAAACGATTTTCAGTGGATTCCTTAGAAACTTGGGCATCTACGGTTGCTACAAAAGTTAACTTGACAGATTTGCAAGAATATGATGTAATAATATTTAAATCAGGTCGTCTAGTTCCTACCCATTTTGGATTGTATCTATGGGCGAACAAGTTTATTCATTTACCAGAAGGGGGATTCTCTCACATAGACGTACTAACACAAGAATGGAGAGATCAGATTGCAAGTATATGGCGGTGGAATGGAATAAATACGTAGGTTGTCCTTTTAAACATTTGGGATTAGACCCTAAAAAAGGAATAGATTGCGTAAATTTAATTATTCATATTTATAAAGAAGAATTAGGAATAGAGATACCTTATACTTCTAGAGACTGGTGTAATACTGTAAGTGATTATTGGTATGATGCTACTTTTGAAAGACCTTTTGAAAAAGTCTGCACAAAAGAGTATGGATGGAAAAAAGTTACTGATCCAGAAGAGTTTGATGTTATTACTATGACTTTGGGATCTTCTTTAATTACCAACCATGCAGCTATTTATATTGGTAAAGGAAAAATATTACATAGTTTTCAAAACCATAAATCACACATAGCTGTTTATGGTAATTATTTTAAACAATATACGATGGGGATTCATAGATGGATAGATATGCCAAATTAATAGAAGCTTTTACTGCTCATATGAAAGTAGAGCCAGATCATGAATGTTGTGGTATTATTACCAAAGACTTTTCATATATTCCATGTAAAAATCTTAGTTCTTCTCCTAAAGAAAGTTTTATTTTAGACCCCACAGAACTTCTTAAGTATGCAAATGACTGTTGGGGTATTTTTCATAGCCATCCTTTACATCACGATGAGCTTCCAAGTGAGGAAGATAAATATTCTGCTGTATACCGTCAGTATAAATTTGTAGTTGGTAATTTAAATGGTACTTTTTATGAATACTGGTTAAATGATAGAGAGTTTTTACAGTTCAAAAAATTTACGGAGGAAAGTGTATGCTCATAACTTTAAATTTTCATCCCGTTCTCCAGGAGTTTACAGGAGTTGAAAGACACAGTTTTAACGTTTCTAGTATCTCTGATCTAAAAGATGCTATAGCAGTACTATTTCCTAAAATGCGTAGATATATGTTTCATATCGCTACTAAAAATTTACACAAAGAAAATTTAGTGTATGTTAAGCCTGATGGAGAACTAGTAACAAAAAAAGAGTTTGAATTTGGTATAAAAGAAGAAGGATTAGAATTAACTCTCTGTCCCTTAGTTGGTGGAGGCGGTAGAAAGTTACTACCTATTTTAATGATTGTTGCTGCTGTTGTAATCCTAGCTTTTGCAGGCCCTATCGCAGCTGGTGTTGGACTAAAAAAGTCTGCAGTACTAAAAATAGGTATACAGTTAGCTCTGAGTGGAATGATGATGTTAATGCAGCCCACTCCTAAATCAGGATCAGAACAATCTAATTCATCCCAACAAAGAAGAAATAATGATATGTTTGACGCAATGGAGAATACCACAGATCCAAATAGTGGTATTCCTCTAATATATGGAAGACCAAGAGTGTCTGGTCAAATGTTAAGTGGGCATGTTGAAACCCTTCAGCACGGAGAAAGTGATGTTATCTTTGCCAGGGATGTAATTTATAGTAATATAGAAGAAATTACTACAACAGGATAATGTATTAAATGACAATTATTTATATAGATGATAAACAAGTTCCTTTAATTGAAGGCGGCGGTGGTGGCGGAGGTTGCTTTTCCGCTGATACTCTTATTGACTTTGATACTTATAAAAAGCCAATTTCAGAAGTTGAAGTTGGAGATAAGGTATGGGCTTATGATGAAGTAGGAGCTTTAGTTTTATCTTCTGTAACAGAAACCTTTTATCATCCTACAGATGAGATATATAGAGTAACTCATGAATATGGTTACTTAGATATAACTCCTAACCACTGGGTATTAAAAGAAGATGGAACCTTTCAAGAATTAAGAGATTTTGAAGTTGGCGATAATTTAGTAACAGATAACAATGAGTTATCTGAAATACTCTCTATTGAATTTTTAAGAACTGATGAAGTTTATAACTTTAAAGTTTCTCACTTCCATTCCTATATTGCTAACAGTATTAAAGTCCACAATGGCGGTGGCGGAGGTAAAAAAGGTGGTGGAGGTAGTGAAGGACCTAATACTCTTTTCTCTACTGATATTTTATTTTTAACTCAAGGTCTTGGAGAAGGCCCTGTATATAAAATTAATCCAAACGGTCCTCAAGATATTGAGTTTAATGAAGGTTTAATTGATGATCTCTTAATAAACGGGATTGTTGACGACGAAAAGTTTTATACGATATCAAACTCTGGAACTACTGGACAACAAGTTCTCCCTCTCTTTGGGGATTTTACAATGATTCCTCAAAGATTTTCTGGGGCTGTTGATCTTAAAAAAGGCAATCTAAATGGAGTTCCAAGATCCGCTGTAGATAAACAAAATACCTCTCCTGTGGCTCTCACAGCTATTAAACTATACTTTACCGTTTCTGGTCTACAAAAACAAGATAGTGCTGGAAATATAATAGGAACTGCTGTCACAGTAAAAGGTATTTTATATAATAGAGCAGGAACTGAAAAGATAGCTTCTGTAGAAAGAACAATTTCTGGTAAAACTAATCAAGCATTCTCTTTTGATTTATACCTTGCTGTTCCTAGCGATAAAGTATCAGATGAAGGTTATAGATTTACTGTAGAAAAAACAACAGCAGATGATGACTCTTCTAAAACACAAGAGTCAGTTTCTGTGCATGGTTGGACTGAGGTAGTAGAAGAGCCTATTGCTTATACTAGAACAGCTACTATTGGTTACGCTATTAAAGCTTTTGCAGAGCACAAAGGTGCTATGCCCGCTATCACACAAATAGTAAAAGGGCTAATAACAAAAGTACCTTCAAACTATAACCAGCCTATCTTAGAAAATGGGGAGATTGATTGGAGACAGGTAGAGGTTGCTAATGTTGATAGAGGAGGGTTTGGATATTATCTTCAAAAATCAGGATCTTCTTCTTTACAAACAGCGGAAGCTCCTGTACTTTATGATGGTTTATGGGACGGAACTTTTGTATATTCTTGGACCCAAAACCCTGCTTGGCACGTTTACGATTTGTTAACTAACAAAACTTATGGATTAGGAATACCAGAAGATCACATTGATAAATATTCTTTTTATGATTCAGCTGTTTATAATGATGCATGTGATGTTACATCTGGTACTTTTATAGGAGTAGATGCTCAAGCAGATGGTAGTTACAGATATAAGCCTAGAACTACTAAAGCTACAGTAGAAGAGACTCTAGCAGGTCTTCCTGCAGGAACTTCTATTAAAGAACGTAGATTTATATTTGATGGTATTATATCAGACAAAAAACAAATTATAGATGTTATAAATATAATTACTCTTAGTTTTAGAGCTATGCTTTACTATAAGGCAGGAAAACTTTACCTATTCCAAGATAAACCAGATGATATGCCAGTTGCTATCTTTAATGAAGCAAATATTAAAGAAGACAGCATGAGTATTAGTGGTATAGACGAGGAACAGCTTTTAACTGGTGTTGATATCTCTTTTACTGACGCTACTAACCACTATAGACAAGAAGTAGTTAGAATTGACGATGCAAAGGCCCTTTCAGAAAGAAACGGTATAGAAAACGTTTTAGATTTAAGATTTGATGGGGTAACTCGTAAAAGCCAAGCTATAAGGCTTGGGCAATATATGATTGCAGATAGGAAATATTCTAGGAGGCGTATTGAATTTGACACTTCTACAGAAGCCTCTGAGCTTAAGCCGGGAGACTTGATTTCTGTATCTCAAAGAGTTACTAGTGTAGCTTGGGGATACGGAGGTATAATGTTTGAAAATGCTGAAGAAGCTAATACTACCCTAAAATTAGAACATATAACCTCTCCTTCAGTTACCGCAGCAGTTTTTACTTCTAATACTAGTCCTTTAGCTTTAAGAGTAGCTAGTGCTTCATCTGGGTTAGTAGATACATATTTAATTAGTAATACCAGTTATTCTTTAAGTAATACAGCTAATGTTGCTGGGGGTACAGAGATAGTAGAGGTAAATGTTATTGCAAAATATGATCATCCTACTAAATCTTTTACAAGTTTCGGTAGTTATGGTACTCATCATTTACCTAAAAGATTTGATCTTTGGGCGCTTGGAGAGATATCAGATACAACCAACATTTATACATCTTTAACAGATAAGCTATTTAGACTAGTTAATGTTCAAAGACTCGTAGATGAAAGAGTTACTTTAGAAGCACAAGAATATGTAAATAATGTTTATGTTGATTCTGATACTTTAATAGATTATAAACCTTTAGTGTTTGGTGATTTATTTGATCCTCTTAAAAAACCTCCAGCACCTCAATTTACTCTTCGTGCAATTCCAAAAAGAGATTTAGATGGGTCAGTATACTCAGATATTGAAATTAACTCTGTAACAGATAGAAGTGGTTATTCAAATGAATTTAAGACCGAGTTTTCTAGGGCTAGACCTATTACTTCACTTAAATTAATTTCTAACTCTAGCCCTCAAGCCTCTAGAGATATTGTAGAAATGAATTTAGACGGTATTGCCGATGTAACAGAAGGAGAGACTTGTATAATTTATGGAAAAAATGGTTATTCTTTTGAATTTGCAACCACCCGTTTGTTAGTTGAGGGGTATTCTAGGATAGACGAAGCTCCCGATAAAGCAAATGGTAATATTTCTTTATCCGTATCTGGTTTTGGAGGATTAATTGATAAGAACTTTGGTTCCGATATACATGTGTTAGATGTAAATAATACCTTTGATTTTGGAGGATTAAAGGGTAACGATAGAATTTCTTTACCCATAAATCAAAAAGTTCAAGGCGGTTCTGGAGACGCTGCAGGGTTACTTGGTTTTATAGGATCAGATACTAGATTAGCAAGATATAGTGCTAACGTAGTTGCATTTGATAAGTCGGCTCACACAATAAAAATTGACAATGACCATTCAGGTTCTTCACAGTTAATAAGCTTACTTCCTGACCCTCCTTTTTTCATAAATGTACCCCAGGTAGTTGATCATAGATTTTTTGCTAATAATACTCTTTATGTAACTGGTAATTAT
>Ga0222718_10005552_pt1 | contig 10192 bp, 10 predicted proteins | sample C33_27DmetaG_FD_165045 | JGI IMG/M metagenome (GOLD analysis project Ga0222718, IMG submission 165045) | Estuarine water microbial communities from San Francisco Bay, California, United States - C33_27D | ecosystem: Environmental > Aquatic > Marine > Unclassified | place: USA: California... | reverse complement strand
TAGATATATCTCTAAATTTTTTAAAAACTCAGGATTTTTATGAAGGAATACGTGCTCAGTTGATTGATAAGGATCGTAATCCAAAATGGTCACATGCATCTGTTGATAAAGTTTCTTCAACGCAAATAGATAGACTGTTTCGAAAAACAGCAATTCCACCTCAGGAGTTTATTACATGAGTCAAATAGCATTTGTAGGCCTGGGCAATATGGGAATTGGAATGGCAACTAACCTCGTAAAGGCAGGTCATAAAGTTATAGGCTTTGATATATCCGCTAAAGCTCGTGACTCAGCTTTAGCTGCAGGCTGTGAGGTGGTCACTGATGTAAAAGAGGCTGTTAAATCAGTTGATGCAGTTATTATGATGCTACCTAATGGAAAAATTGTAAGAAGTGTATGTGCTGATATAATGTCAGTAATTTCATCAGAAGTCTTGGTTATCGATTGCTCTACTATAGATGTTGCAACTGCCAGAGATATGATAGCTACAGCCTCTTTTAAAAATATTGATATGATTGATGCTCCAGTATCAGGCGGTGTTGGCGGTGCTTCTGCAGGTACTCTCACCTTTATGTGTGGCGGTTCAGAGGAAGCGTATTTGAGAGCGGAAAGCTATCTTAATGTTATGGGTAAAAATATTTTCCACGCAGGCGATGCTGGTAACGGTCAGGTTGCTAAGATTTGCAATAATATGCTACTAGGAATCCATATGATAGGTACTTGTGAGGCATTTAATCTTGCTGAAAAATTAGGATTAAGTGCTCAAAAATTTTATGATATTTCCTCTACAGCTAGTGGTCAAAATTGGTCTATGACAAGTTACTGCCCAGCGCCAGGACCTGTTGAAAGTGCGCCATCAAATAGAAATTATGAAGCAGGGTTTACAGCTGCAATGATGCTTAAGGACTTGCGACTCGCACAAGATGCCGCCACAACGGTAAGTGCCTCCACTCCTCTAGGAAGTAAGTCAGAAGCGATGTACGCCTCAATGGAATCGGCCAATAAAGACTCTCTAGATTTTTCAGGTATTATGAAACTTATTAACGGTTCTCTTTAATTATACTTATCATATTAAATTAGATAAGATTTTTTCTATAAATTAACTAGTAAACAATTGAGTGCTTAGTATTTTTTAGCACTCATATTTGTAGCAAAGAAAATCAGGTAACTGAAATCTTTTTTATAGTTAATTTATATGTTATCAGTCTTAGATATATTCCGCATTGGTATAGGGCCCTCCTCTAGTCATACAGTTGGGCCTATGCGTATTGGCAAACGCTTTGTTAGTAGATTAACTAAGGACGGTATTTTAGAAAGTACGAAGCAGATAAAGATTGTACTAAGGGGATCTTTAGCCTTTACAGGAGAAGGGCATGCAACTCCCAAGGCAACCATTTATGGTTTACTGGGCTATAGTCCCGAAATTTTTGACGCTGAACTTGCATCTAAAATGCTCTCGGAGCTGTACAATAAAAACCAAATTCTATTAAATGGAAGTGTGTGCATAAACTTTAGCTTCGACTCAGATCTATTATTTGATTATGAGACACCACCAAAGTTGCACCCAAATGAAATTCAGATGACTGCATTTAACTTCAAAGGTAATAAACTTCTGGAGCGAATATATTACTCGACTGGTGGAGGATTTATAGCTTCATTGGATGAACTATCTTCCCCCTTAAAAGATGATATTGTTTCTCATGGCTATAGAGCACCGCTTGATTTTGGGTCAGCAGAGGATTTGTTGAGTTTATGCGAAGAGCATGGAATGTCTATAGATGAGGTTATAATTGCTAATGAAGATGCAATCAGAGATCGATTAAAGACAGATAGAGCCTTGAATAAAATTTCTAAAGCAATGTTCGATTGCATCGATAGAGGTCTCAATGGCGAAGGGGTATTGCCTGGTGGTTTAAATGTACGGCGTCGTAGCCCTGACTTATGGAAAAAATTAATACGAACAGAAGTATCTAATGAACGTGAACAATTATTTGATTGGCTTAATGTTTATGCTTTAGCCGTTAGTGAAGAAAATGCTTCAGGTGGACAAGTTGTAACTGCACCTACGAATGGAGCTGCGGGTATCATTCCTGCTGTCATCAGACATTATTGTTACGGAGAAACGCATTCAGAAAAAAATATTCAAAAATTTTTATTAACAGCTGGCGGGATTGGACTATTATATAAGCAAAGAGCCTCTATCTCAGGAGCAGAGATGGGCTGTCAAGGTGAAGTTGGAGTAGCATGCTCAATGGCTGCTGCAGGGTTGGCAGCTATATGGGGTGGTAGCCCTCAACAAATTGTCCAGGCTGCTGAAATCGGTATGGAGCATAATCTGGGTTTAACATGTGATCCAGTTGGAGGTCTAGTTCAGATACCTTGTATTGAAAGAAACGCAATTGGGACTGTTAAAGCAGTGAATGCGGCTAGACTGTCCTTGCATTCAGATAGAAAAATGAAAGTTTCATTAGATCAAGTTATTGAAACTATGCGTCAAACAGGTTTGGATATGTCAACGAAATATAAGGAAACCAGTCAAGGTGGACTAGCTGTTAATGTAGTAGAGTGTTAATTAGCTAGTTGTAGCTGTTTAAAGCCTCCCTTTGGAAGTTTTAATTGAAAAGTGTTTTTTAAGTTTTCTGCGCTTAAGACTTTTTTAGGGGTCCCTTTAGCTACAATTTCTCCATTATTTAACATCCAAATTTTATTAGAAAATTGTGAAGCTAACGATAAATCATGTAATGCAGCTATAACAATTCTTCCATTTTTTGCTTCATTTTGAAGAGTTTGCATCATTGAAATTTGAAAAGCAGGGTCCAAGGCAGATATAGGCTCATCCGCCAATAAAATTGGTGCATCTACTGCTAGCGCTCTTGCAAGAAGTACCCTAGCTTGTTCTCCCCCAGAAAGATTGTTGAATTTTCTATTCTTAAGCATGTCAGTTTTTGTTCGATTTAATGCGTTTTCGATGATGTCCTTTCCAGCACTACTAATTTTTCCTAGGGATCCTCTGTAGGGTGCACGACCCAGTTCAACAATTTCATAAACTGGCATGCTTGGATATGCCTCTCGATTTTGTGCAAGATAAGAGATAATTTTTGCCCGTTTTCTAATTGAAAGACTAGAAAGATTTTCACCTGCGTATTTAATTGTTCCTGATGAGGGGGTTATGATACCTGCTATCGTTTTTAATAATGTTGATTTACCTGAGCCATTGGGCCCAACAAGAGCTATAAGTTCGCCATATTTGCCTTCTGTTGAAATATTACGAATTACATCACAAGGCCCATAACCGGATAGCAGATTGTTGATATGTATCATAATTTAGTCTCTTTAACTGCTAAATATAAGAAAAAGGGAACGCCAATCAGTGAAGTTAATATGCCTAAATATAGCTGGGTACCTGGGCCAGTAAGAAATCTTGTAATTATATCTGCAAAAACTAAAAACCCAGCTCCAGCTATAGCAGATAAGGGTACTAGCTTTATAGGATCTGCACCAAATATAAGTCTAATTATATGTGGTATAAAAAGGCCTATAAAGCCAATTGCTCCTGCTATTGCTACACCACTCCCAACGCATAAGGCACTTCCAATAATAAGTATGGCGCGTAATCTACCAAGTGAAACCCCTAATGAAATAGCAGTTTCTTCACCGAGGCTTAATGCCTTCAAATCGGGACCAATTAGAGTTAGCAATACAATACCGATAACCGTAAGCGGAGCACATATCATTAAGTCAGTAAATTGAGAGTTATTGAGCGAGCCCATAAGCCAATAGACCATCTCTGATAAAGCCCAGGGATTTGGTGAAAAGTTCATTGTAAGTCCTGTTATGGCAGTAGCTAAAGCACTTACTCCCACTCCAGCTAAAATAAGGGTTGAAGCACTTTTGCGATTTCCTGAAATTTTTAAAATCAAAAATGCCCCTATTGCTGTACCTACTAACGCTGCTAATGGAATCCAATTATAGTAGCCATAATACAATGCAATAACTGCTCCTAAAGCAGCGCAGGCTGTAAATCCTAGAATTCCTGGCGCGGCTAACGGGTTTCTTGTATAGCTTTGTAAGGCCGCCCCCGATGCACCGAGCCCAGCCCCAATTACTGCGCCAGTAATTGACCTTGGGAGCCTTAACTCTCTTATTATAATTTTATTAGTCTCGGACCCCTGTCCAATAAGTGCTTTTAAGGTTTCTAAGAAAGATAAGTTTACTGTACCTATGAATAATGAAAATAAAACACAGCTAAGAGTGCAAATGATTAAAATAATAAGTTTCATGACAGATTATCTATTGCTATTGCTATCTTCTCCGAAGCTTGAATAAGGCCCGGGCCAGCGCAGGGCCATAAGCTACCCTCTATTTCAACAACAGGGTGTGAATGAATAAAGCGCTCTATAACTTTATTTCGTACTGCAATAGCCTCTACGGACTCATAGCCACTTGAAAAATAACTTGTTATGATAAGATCTGGATCATATTTTATGAGTTGCTCAGGATCTGGCTTGTACCAACCAGTATTTTTTACAATATTAACTCCCCCGGCGTACTTTATAGCTGCATCGACGAAGGTATCTAAGCCAGCTGAGCTCCCTGAACGAGATAAATATAAGATTTTTGGTTTAACTTTACGATTTTTTGCATTTTGGTGAAGGGTCCTTATTCGCTCCTCCCAATTATCTACTATATCTTTCTCTAGTCCTAAGGAATTAATTATAAGCTCTGCATTAGACCTTATGGTTTCAAAGCTTTCACCCCATTTTAATTCAATTTTTTGAATTTTTGATGGTAATTTATTATTAGTTTCCCCTGACCCGAGTAAAATATGTGAAGCGTTACTGTTCAATAATATTTCAGTATCATTCCATACTTGAGGTAACTTCTTTTGTCTGTCATCTGCAGTAGATAAAAGGCTTCTTGATTGCCATGAAAGGTGGCTAATTTTTTGTGGTGCGAGTGCAAGTATATAGCTATCACCACATAGTGATGTACTAGCTATTGATTTGGTTTCTAAAGCAATTGTTTCAATACTTAAAATAAATGCGCTTGTAAAACATAGTAAAATACAAGTGCATAATTTTCTGATTATATTTGATATCGCGAAGATCATGAATCAAATTCTATGGTTTATATCGACAAGGTGCAACGTGTTACTTGCTGCATTCATATTCATTTATATTATGTATAACTAGATATTGATTTTAAAAATTGAGTCAGTGTAAAAATATTTAAATATAAAACGCCGTGTTACACGGCGCTTTAAGATAGCTATCTTTTTATGCCTTTTTTGGCATCCAGATTTGCAATAGGATCATTGCTATAATGACTAAATCAAAAGCAGCTACCGGCATTGGCAATGATACTGCATCAGTTGCAAAGTTAGCCACAACTTGTTCGCTACCTGGAGTCAGTTGTACCCCGCTTTCACTTAAAGCTTTAAGGCCATTTGCTGTATTAGCTCGAACTGTAATATAGGCCATCTGCCAATATAAAGCTCCAAACATGACTAAACCACCAAAGGCGGAACCCAAGAGTTTACTGATCATGTTACTATCATCTGACATACGAATGTTGTTAGCAACACGTAGTGCAAGCCAAATAGCTAATATGCTGCCGATTGCCCTTAGAGCAAAAGCTATACTGTATGTTCCAAATAATGTTAATGTTTGGTATTCAACTAAATTTTCCATATATTTCCCCTAAAAAAGTAAATTGCATACTAAAAACTAGTAGAAAGGTATTTATTATTCAATTAAAAATTTTGAAATATTGATTTTATGTTTAATGACGTTAATTTCAATTAAAGAAAAAAGGAGATTATAGTGATTAAGAATATAATAAAATTTACTACTTTAGCATTTACAGGCATGGTTCTTTTAGCGTGCAGTATGACACAAACATCTGAAGCCCCTGAGGCTACTTCTGAAGCCGTTAGCAGTGAAGTGCTGATAGCATATGCAAAAGCTGGATATGATGCTTTTAAAGTAAACGATATGGAAGCTTGGGCCCTTACTCAAGCTGAAGATGCTATATGGACTATGCCAAAAGGCTTTTCATATGGAGGCACTTATATTGGACCTGAAGATGTTATAAAAAATGTATTTACTCCCATAGCCGCTTATTGGCCTGACTTTAAAGTTGAGCCCATCTCATACCATGCATCTGGAAATACCGTTTTTATTAAAACTAAAATGACAACAGGTGGTCAAGTAAGCGACTCTCTTCATATGGCTGTTATTGAAAATGGTAAATATGTAAAATTTCAAGTTTTTGATGATACATACTTCATGATGCAGAATGCTCAAGCAGCCCCCAAAGAATAAGCTTTATCATTAAAATATCGATTTTATAACTCTAGATGTTAAACCTTTTAATGCGAATACGGCTACCTATAATTTATCTGATTATGGTAGCTTTATCAGCTAATTCTTCTTATGCAGAAGATGTTACCTCATATTCTACGGAAGTATCTTTCAGTTCGCAGAAAGTCTCCCCAATTTCTCATCATGGTCAACTATCCGTTGTTGGCAAACACATCCAGGATGCCAATAAAAAAATAATATCTCTGGCAGGGTTAAGTCTATTTTGGTCTAATACAGGCTGGGGACAAGAAAGATTTTATAATGTTGAAGCGGTTGATGAGTTTGCACAAAAATGGAAAGCTGGCATCATTCGAGTTGCAATGGGTGCGCAAGGTCAAGGTAGTTACTTAAAAGACAAAAAATCTAATTTATCAAAAATTACTAAAGTAATTGACGCGGCAATCGCAAATGAAATTTATGTTATAGTCGATTGGCACTCTCACCAAGCCGAACAAAATATAAGCGAGGCAATAGAGTTTTTTACATTTATAGCAAAAAAATATGGAGAAACTCCAAATGTAATATACGAAATTTACAATGAGCCTTTAGCTAATACTTCATGGGAATTAACCGTTAAGCCCTATTCCAAGACTGTAATTAATGCGATACGCAAGATAGATCCTGATAATTTAATAATTGTTGGTACTCCGAGTTGGAGTCAAGATGTTGATATTGCGGCTGACAAGCCGATACTGGGTCATCATAATTTGCTATATGCTTTACATTTTTATGCAGCATCCCACAAAAGTGAACTTCGTAAAAAAGCACAGTATGCGATAAGTAGGGGCTTACCTCTCATTATATCAGAGTGGGGTACGGTATCTTATGATGGAGATGGCTTAGTGGATGAAGAGTCAACTCTTGAATGGATGAAGTTTATAAGGGAACATAATTTATCTCACCTAAACTGGGCTGTCAGTGATAAAGATGAGGCTGCCTCTATCTTTAAACCAGGAGTCAGTTCTGAGGGACCATGGAGTACTCAAGATTTAACTCTATCCGGAAAGCTTGTGAAAAATATTCTGCTTGAGTGGTAGTCTTCTTAAAGAAAAAGTTATAAAGCTAGGTGCTAAAACTATTAATAAGAGAATAAAAAGGCTAATAATTACGCATGGAATTTATATTCCATGCGTAATTAAATTTACTAACTTTAAAATGTAGTCTTAATAGAAAACCGGAAATTTCTTCCTGGCAATGGTACCACATCCTTTAGGTAGGATGAGTGTTGCCTAACTTCTTTGTCAAATAAATTTAAGGCCGAAAGTTTAAATTTAACATTTTGATTAAATTCAGGAGTCCACGTTAGAAATCCATTTAACTGGGCAAAGCTTTCTGTCGGCAACTCAAAAGCAGATAATTTATTTTGCTTAGCCGAATAACCTAACTCGGTACGGAGTTTAAGATTTTTCCATTCAGCCTCTGCTCCAACTAAGACTGATAATGGAGCTATGCGTGGTATATTTCCAGCTGTTGTTTTGGCGCGTATATATTCAAGCAACCCATCAATTGAGATGGAAATATTGTTAATGTCCTTAAATGTATATGCACCCTGTATTTCACCCCCCTTGAAAACTGCATCGGAACTTAATGTATTATAAACATCGAGACCATCAATCATTTGTTCAGTTGTTATATCTGTATAAATATAATTCTGGTAGTCTGTAACGAACGCATTTGCTGTTAAAAAGTAATTATTTGTTTTAAAGCGATAAGCTAATTCAACCCCTAATGCTGTTTCTTTATCAAGATTTGCATCGCCAATTTCATAAGCATCTGTAGCTAGATGTGGCCCGTTAGAAAATAATTCTTCACTTGTAGGCGCTCTCTCAGATCTGAAGGCAGTTAGTCCCAATCTATTCTGGCTATTGAAATGGTAGTCACTTCCAGCTGAAACACTGAATAAACCATAAGATTTTTTTTGGTTTAGTGATTCTGAAATAATTCTATTATTTTCATAACGCATCGCCCCTCTGAGATGTAAATTATCATAGGATTGTTCTTGAAATGTGTAGATACCTATTTCCCGAGTATCAGTTTGAGGCACAAATGCCTCTGCACCCAATGCGTTAAAATCTCTTTTTCGGATATGAATTCCAGACGCACCTTTGCGGCCATTCACTTCATTTTGAACTAACTCAAGACGTGCTTCAAGTCCTTCATTGGCAAAAACAGTTCCAATCTCGTTACCTTCTATCTCCGTGTGTTCGTAATCTGCATATCCTGCAAATAATTGTAATCTCTCGAAGTATCCGCCTAGCTTCCTAACAGCATTTAGATCAATTCGGGTTTGCTTGAGGTCAATAGAAACTAGTTCTTCCTCTTCATCATGGTCTTCATCATGGTCTTCATCATGGTCTTCATCATGGTCTTCATCATGATGCGCATGCCCGCCTGGTATACCATATTCACTATCAAGTTGGTGAACTGATATGCCTACGAATCCTTTATTGGATATGTAAGATAAACCACCTGTGATAGATGCAGTTTTCGTAAATGAGTTTTCAAGTCGGTCCTTCATCTCTCCTTCACGCTCTTCATCATGGTCCTCATCATGGTCTTCATCATGGTCCTCATCATGGTCCTCTTCGTTTTCATGGAAAATTTCACTTTCAGCGAAACCTGGGATTCTATAATCTTTAGTCTCTCTCCATGTTCCATCTAAGTGTAAAACTAAGTTGTTGCCAAGACTCTGCTCTATAGATGCTGCCCCTTCTTTACCTGAGTCAACTGAACTGAACCCAATTCGAGCAGATGCTTGAGTATTTTTTGGAATTTCAGTTGGAATACGACCGTCAATAACGTTTATGACTCCTCCAGACCCAGATGAACCAAAACGCAATATTGCAGGACCTTTAAGTATTTCAATTACTTTAGCCTGTGCTGGTTCTACGGCAACGGCATGATCTGGTGAGGCTGAAGATGCGTCGATTGTATCAATACCATTAGCTAGCACACGTATGCGGTTACCGCTTTGACCTCTTATTAGTGGACGTGAAGCGCCAGCACCAAAGAAAGTGGAAGAAACTCCTGGTTCATACTTTAGTGTTTCTCCAATGGTTGAAGTTAAGCGGTTATCCAATTCGTCACCTGATAAAATTGTGATGCCTGTAATTGCATCCTCAGGTGAACCGCCAAGAATGCGCGCGCTTGTAATAACAATTTCATCATTATTATTGGTAGTTTGAGATTGTGCCGAAAAAGGCAAAGATAATAAAAGAGTGGCCAAAGCTATCTTTGACGTAGAGTTTTTAAAAGACATAGTTATTCTCACATAGTAAAATTTCTGCAACCGCAGCCGCAATATTGGTTAATTTATTTTATATGTGATTGGAGGGGGGGGCCCGGGGAGGAGGGCCTCGATTTTCTGGATTCCTATAGAATGTTGCATCAGAACTTAATAGGTATGTTTTCTTTTTAAGTTTTTTGGACTTATCACCTTCTGTAGAGATAGTTTGTTGAATTATCTTAGCATCAGAATTTTCGGACACATAAAGACACGCGACACATTCCGTGTGATTTGTATCAGGCGTTAATTCAGTACCATGTACAATGCTAGTTGTTTGAAGACATAGGAATAGCATAGCTAAAAAGCTAACTAGTATGTTATGTGCCTTTTTTCTAAACATGGTAGTCACTAACCATATTTCATAGATAAATCTAGAGTTTTTTTGCTACCTCAAGTTGGTGTAATCTTTCAGAATTAGCAGGATCTGAATTTTATGAGTACATTCCTGAATTAGATACCAAAAACACCCAATAAGTATTCATAAAAAAGAACTATTGAATATATTTATATGTGAGTTCAATAGTAAATTATGTTTCGATTTATT
>Ga0222718_10005548_pt1 | contig 10196 bp, 8 predicted proteins | sample C33_27DmetaG_FD_165045 | JGI IMG/M metagenome (GOLD analysis project Ga0222718, IMG submission 165045) | Estuarine water microbial communities from San Francisco Bay, California, United States - C33_27D | ecosystem: Environmental > Aquatic > Marine > Unclassified | place: USA: California... | reverse complement strand
GTATGCGGAATACCGCCTGAGACAGGGCCGCGAGCTCGTGTTTCTGCTGCCTCCTGGCGCGGTTCGTCCACTCCTGCGGAGGATGCACCGGCAGGCCTGCCCGGCCGACCGCCTCGGGGACGACCCACTCACTGCTCTCGCTGACTACTGTGCGAGCCTTCTTCCTCTGCCGCCGCTCGATGTGTGGCTGGAGGACGTTCAGCGGCACCCGGAGGAATATCTGGAGTCTCTGGATGGGCCCGGCGGTGCGCCGACCGTGTCGGCGCCAGCCACCTTGGACGCTCGGCGCTTCGAACGTGCCGGGACCGAGTGGGTCGCACGTCTTCGTGCGTTCCGGGATCAGGATGCGTGGCGTGGGTTCATCTCCTTCCACGCTCGGGACGGCGCTCCCGTGCAGCGAACCTCTCTCGTCTTCCGTGAGGAAGGCCCACGGGAGGTTCGAGAGCGCTTCCTTACCTTCGAATCGGCGGCTTTGGAGTCGTTCCTTCGCTCCGCGATGTCCTGACGATTTATTGCAAATAATTTGTCAGTGAGTGTCGCGTAACACTTACCGCTCAGACCTCTCAAACCCAGTGCGGTACTTGAACTTCCGCTGCACAGCGGCTGACGCGCTTAAGCTGCGTTCTATTTGAGGAACAGTTGGTTTTGGATTTTTGGGGAATTTTTAAGTCATTGCAGCGCAATGACTTACGAATGTGCTAAATCTTCACAAATCGCTCGGGCGAGGGGTTGCGCCCTCTCTTGGGGCCATTTAGCATTGGATGAGTCAAGGTTGCTAGCTCCTCCCGCCGCCCTCGCCGAAGTATTCTCACGGTGAGCCTCGGCACCCCAGGAAAGTGTAACTTTTCCACAATCAATGGTGGGTGAGGTTTGTCTATGTGGGAGACGCGGTCCGTTCAACTTTCCGTCCAACTTCCGAGCGACATCGCGGATCAGGCGGAAGAGATTCAGGCCTCCGATCCGGAGTTTCTGAGTCGAGTCATTCTGTACGGAATGACGCGGCGGTCCATCTACCGTCATCTTCGCGAAGCTGAAGGCGATGTGTCCGACCACGACCTCGGTGCGGTAGCAGCGCAACCGTAGAGATCTTCAAAAGCCTTGCTTTAGCAGGCCCCTCGGACCAAACCTAGGATCGGATCGAAGCTCCGTTCGACCGGTCTCACCAAGGTCGAGGGGCTTGTTCACGTCCGGTGGAGGCATCGCGGTGGACGGAGCCAAGGGCTCGGACGGGCCACTCCACATTCTGCGCGCGAAGTACCACGACTACTGCTCTGCACAGGTCGCGGATCTGCTCGTGTATATGAGCCCCGACGAGATCTACCTTCTGGCTCATCGGGCGCGGCGCGAAGAGGGTGGCGGCACCGACGTCTCGTATGCTGAGATGGTCCGCATCGCCACCGAGTGGCTCAGCCGACGCGTCGCCCTGCCTCCGTTTGAGGTCTGGGTCGAGGATTACCGCAAGAATCCACAGCGCTATGAGGAGTACCTCATGGGGCTGTGGGAGTCGGACGCAGAAGAAGGAGAGTCGGCGCCCTGACCGGAGGTCATGTCTAGAACGGCAGGTCGTCGTCCGGCTCATTTGCTGGAGTTGCCGGCGCACCGCCGCCGTACGTTCCGCCACCGCCACCGCCACCGCCGTCTGCGAAGCTGCCGCCGCCGCCCGAAGATCCCAGCATGACCATCTCGGTGATGACTACATCCGTCCAGTACTTCGGGCCACCGTCACCTTCGGTCTGTGAGTACTCGATGCGGCCTTCGACGTAGAGGCGGTCGCCCTTCTTCACGTACTGCTCGACGATGTCGACCAGGCGCCCGAAAAAGGTCAGCCGGTGCCATTCCGTCTTTTCTCGCTTCTCGTTCGTGTTGCGGTCGGTCCAGGCACGATTGGTCGCCAGTGAGACCTTGCCGATGCGCGCTCCGGATCCTGTCGCACGGATCTCCGGGTCGTTCCCTACGTTGCCGATCAGCATGACTTTGTTGAGCGAACGACTCATGGCAGCACGACTCCTCGTTGGGTACCGCCCGTTCGGGCGAGACAGGTATCGGCACCGTCAAATCCGTGCCATGAAAATCGGAAAGTAAGCCCGGTTTGAAGGTTTTTCCATGAGGTTGGGGGCCGCTATCTTTCGGCCTTCTCCCCATCCGACCATGCCTTCCGGAGTCCGTTTCCATGGGCGATCTGACGTATATCAAGATCGAGCGCGACGAAGAACTCGCGATCGTCATCATCGATCGGCAGGACAAGTTGAACGCCCTCAACGCGGAGGTCGTCACCGAGATCGGTACAGCGTTCGACGGGATCCGAGATGACGACTCCGTGCGCGGTGTCATCCTGACCGGGGCAGGCGAGAAGGCGTTCGTGGCCGGTGCCGATATCAGCGAACTGGCCACCATGAACTCGATGACGGGCATGGCTGTGAGTCGGTTGGGTCAGGACGTCTTCCGGGCGATCGAGCTTTTTCCCAAGCCGGTCATCGCTGCCGTCGGGGGGTATGCCCTCGGTGGTGGATGCGAGCTCGCGTTAGCATGCCACATCCGCATTGCAAGCGAGAAAGCCCGCTTCGGTCTTCCAGAGGTGGGTCTGGGTATCATCCCAGGCTACGGTGGCACAATCCGACTAGCCCGTCTCGTGGGGCTAGGACGGGCGATCGAGCTGACCCTGACCGGGGAGATGGTCGGGGCGGAGCAGGCCCACAGCATCGGCCTGGTATCCAGCGTGGCTGCGCCGGACGCACTCATGGCCGAGGCCAGGAGTCTGGCTCGGAAGATCACCAAGAACGGGCCGGTGGCGGTCCGCCTCGCTTTGGAGTCCATGTATCGAGCGCTCGACACCGCGACAGCGGACGCACTGGGCTTCGAATCGTCTGCATTCGGACTCCTTGCGTCGACGGACGACATGAAGGAGGGCATGCAGGCCTTCCTGGAGAAGCGAAAAGCCGAGTTCACAGGAGCCTGATCGACCCCCGAAAAGCCTGAAAAACAAGGCCGTTTCGGAGTTCTCGGCACTAGGCGAAGTCGTTAGATTTCCGCATGATTTTCGAGACCGCCCCAACCTGCGAGCCGTGCACCTGAGCGAGCTCTCGCTGAGGCACTTCCGGAACCTCCGAAATCAGGAGCTGGAGTTGCCGAGCGAAGGCGTCGCTCTCATAGGCGACAACGCGCAGGGCAAGTCGAATTTCCTCGAGGCGATCTACTACCTCGAGACGCTTCGATCCTTTCGGGGTGCCCGTGACGCGCAGATGGTGTCATTCGGTGATGATGTCTTCCGCGTGGTCGGGACGACCCAGGGGGGAGCGGACGAACCTCGGGGTGCCCAGGTCGCAGCCGCCTTTCAGAAGAAGGGTAAGCGCAAAAAGGTATCGGTCGACGGGGTCGAGCCTGATCGACTCACCGACGCCCTCGGTCATTTTTCGGCTGTGATCTTCTCGCCAGCCGACGTCGACCTCATCAGTGGGGGGCCGTCCGAACGCCGGCGCTTTCTCGACATCGTCCTGGCGCTCAACGAGCCCGGATACGTGGGCGCGCTATCGGACTACAAGAAGAGCCTCGTTCGCCGGAACGCCGCGCTCAAAGCTGGACAACCCTCGTCACTGGTCTCGGTCTGGGACCAGGGGCTGGTCCGAGCGGGCGCCGAGGTCATGATCGCACGTCGTGATTGGATCACGTCCCGGGCAGGTGCGTTCGATGACTACTACGCGCGGGTCAGCGGTGGGCGGAGGGCCCGGATGATCTACCGGCCGAACGTCCAGTTGCAGGAGACAATGGATGTGGAGGGGGCTCAGGATGCATTTCGCGAGGCGCTGTCCGGTGCGCGAGATCGTGAAGAGCGTCGAGGGGTGACCCTGGTGGGACCTCATCGGGATGACCTCCGTCTGCACCTGTGCGACGAGGGGGAGGAATTGGACCTCAGGGATTATGGGTCCGGTGGGCAGAGGCGGACCGCCGCCCTGGCCTTGAGATTGGTCGAAGCCATGACTATTCGTGAGCGTCGAAGCCGCCGGCCGATGATCCTGCTCGATGACGTCTTTGCCGAACTCGATGGTGGCCGAAGCGAGCGGATCCTGGAGTTGATGGAAGGTGAGGATACCGGACAGGTCGTGCTCACCGCGCCCAAGGAAGCCGACGTCAGACTTCGTCGTGACGCGCTCCCGCGGTGGCGAATCCAGGGCGGGGAAATCACCACGTGATGGGTGCGCCTCCGATCAGGCCGTACGGCCGCGGCATGTCAGACGGGCAGGGTCGCCCCAAGCGGCCGGCTGCCCTCGGCTCTCTGGTCGACAAGATCCTCGCCGAGCATGGGGTGCTCGATCAGGTACGGCGGATGTCCGTTCTGGACGTATGGCCAGAGTTGGTAGGCGAGGCGGTCGCCAAGGTGACCCACGCGCGCAGCGTCGAGGACGCGGTGCTGATCGTCGAGGTCCGCAACAGCGCATGGTTAATGGAATTGAACATGATGAAAGGCGACTTCGTCCGGCGTGTGAATGAACACATGCCCGACACGCCCATCGAACGCATCGTCTTCGTGCAGGCGGAGACTGAATAGACGCGAGGCTGCGTCTCACAACGCTTCGGAGTAAAGATGGCGAACGAGAAGAAGCAAAAGGGTAGCGACTATACCGCGGGGCAGATTCAGGTCCTCAAGGGCCTGGAGGCGGTTCGTAAGCGGCCCGGGATGTACATCGGTTCGACGTCGAGTCGGGGGTTGCACCACCTCGTGTACGAGGTCGTGGACAACTCGATCGACGAAGCGATGGCGGGACACTGCTCCCAGGTGACCGTCACGATCCATGAAGACGACTCGATTACCGTCGTAGATGATGGCCGTGGCATTCCGGTCGATATCCATCCCACGGAGGGGGTGCCGGGTGTCGAGCTTGCGATGACGACGCTCCACGCGGGTGGAAAATTCGACAAGGACACGTACAAGGTGTCCGGTGGGTTGCACGGTGTAGGTGTGTCCGTCGTGAACGCGCTGTCCATATTTCTTGAGGTGGAGATTCGTCGGGGCGGCAAGCTGTACCACCAGCGTTACGAGCGTGGCATCAAGACGAAAGACCTCGAGGAAATGGGTAAGGCGAAGGGAAACGGGACGCAGGTCACCTTCAAGCCGGACCACGAGATCTTCACGGAGCTCATCTACTCGTTCGAAGTCTTGTCGAACCGACTCCGCGAACTCGCGTTCCTCAACAAGGGACTCAACATCATTCTCGTTGACGAGCGCGGGGATGGTGTCGAGGAGTCGTATCAGTACGAGGGCGGGATCGCCGAATACGTCACGTTCCTGCGTGGGTCGCGCGGCGCGCTACACGACAACATCTGCTACTTCGAGGCTTCGAAGCCCGAGGCCGAGATCGAGCTCGCACTCCAGTACGACCAGGGGTTCAGCGAGAATACGCACTCCTTCGTGAATAACATCAACACGCACGAAGGCGGGATGCATATCACGGGTCTGAAGGCTGCCCTGACGCGCACGATCAACGACTACGCCAAGCGTAACAACATCTTCAAGAAGGGTGAGTCACTCTCTGGCGATGACGTTCGTGAGGGCCTGACCTGCGTGCTCAGCGTTCGAGTCATGGAGCCGCAGTTCGAGGGGCAGACCAAGACCAAGTTGGGCAACAGCGAGGTCCGTGGAGCCGTCGAGGCCGCGGTGAACGAGCATCTTTCGATGTTCCTCGATGAGAACCCGAAGGCCGGAAAGGCCATCATTGAGAAGTCGCTACAAGCCGCCCGGGCCCGGGATGCGGCTCGGAAGGCTCGGGACCTCGCCCGGAAGAAGAGCGCGCTCGAAGGGGGCGTGCTCCCGGGCAAGCTGGCGGATTGCTCGATCTCCGATCCTTCCATGTGCGAGCTGTACCTGGTCGAGGGTGACTCTGCGGGCGGTTCGGCAAAGCAGGGCCGCGATCGTGGCTACCAGGCCATTCTGCCGCTCAAGGGAAAGATCCTCAACGTCGAACGTGCCCGGATCGACAAGATCCTCTCCAATGACGAGATCGGTGCCATGATCACGGCGATCGGTGCCGGTATCCGAGAGGAGTTCGCGCTGGACAAGGCCCGGTACCACAAGATCGTCATCATGACCGATGCCGATGTGGACGGAGCGCACATTCGCACTCTGCTGTTGACCTTTTTCTTCCGGCAGATGCGCGAGCTCATCGATGCTGGCTACGTCTACATCGCTCAGCCGCCGCTCTACCGGGTTCGCAAAGGCAAGCAGGAGGTGTACTGCTACAACGACACCGAGCGGGACGATGCCATCAAGCGGTTCGGCGGCAGGCAGGGCGAGAGCAGCAAGGGGATTCACATCCAGCGGTACAAGGGGCTGGGTGAGATGAACCCCGATCAGCTGTGGAAGACCACCATGGACCCCGAGGCCCGTACGATACTCCAGGTGCAGATCGAGGACGGTGCAATTGCCTCCAATCTGTTCGACCGACTCATGGGTGATGAGGTGGCACCGCGGCGTGAGTTCATCGAGAAGAATGCCAAGTACGTGAAGAACCTGGACATCTAGGCCGCGTCACCGATCAGTTCGTTCGCGCTGACAATTCTGGCATCGTCACGCCGGGCCACCTCTCGGCGCAGCCAGGTGGGTGTCGCGCGTCCTGTGAAGACAAGGCGCTCGCGACGTTCCCGGCCGAAGCCGTAGCGGGTCTCGCGGATGTTGCGGTCCAGGCGTTCTAACGGAGTCCGCTCTGGCGTTCGAGGGCGGGTGGCGGGTGGATCCCACAGGCACGTGCCGTAATAGACGGCTCCTGTGCCCAGCGTCCCGGCGACCGGGATGTCCACGTCTGCGTTCCAGATCGCCCCACCTTCACGCGCATTGGACCCGAAGGTCTCGAGCGCATCGATCTCCATATGTCGACGGCACAGCGCGGGCATCATGTTCTGGAGATGGTCGCGAATGCCCGGTCGGATCGAGGATGCGTAGTGCGGGACGATCTCCGTGTCTCGCTCGGACACCCTCCACGGGAGGATGAAGCGAAGCCAGAAGGCCAGGAAGGGATCTGTCAGGGAGTACCGGGTCGACCGACTGCGCGGTGCCGCGTCGAGCGAGCGATATGTGGAGACGAGGCCGAGTTCGGCGAGCCTCTTCAGGTACGGTGCGATCTGGCCGCTCCTGGTCAGATCGGGGATGGCATCGGAGAGGTCCGCCCATTCCACCCTGCTGTGCGACAGTGCCTCGAGGGTTGAGACATAGCGGGTGGGGGTCTGGACCGAGCGTTCGAGCCAACTCAGAGGCAGATCTGCAAGGGCGCCGTGATCCGGGAGGAGCAGGCGGCGCACATTGGTGCCCACCGTGACCGACGTGTCCAGATGTGCGAGAACGCCCGGGATCCCGCCAAACACGCCGTAGGCCCGGATCTTGTGGTACGGTTCGCTCCCGGGCAGGTGAGGAGCTGCTGCCCGCAGGGGCAGCGGGCCGACACGGAGTTGCAAGGAGGGTGTCGACATGTTCGATGTCGTACCCACCGCAGGCATGGCACCGGCTCGCCCGGTGAGGACCACATGAAAGGGAAGCTGTCCCGCCCGGGCGTGGCTCAGAGCGTCAGCCAGTCCAAGGTCGATGCGGGAGCGAGCGTCTGATAGTCGGTGGGCATCGTCCAGAACCAGAACGAACGGTCTTTGATCGGATGCCTGCTCGGCGAGCTCGGTCAGAAGTGCCGCCCAGGTAGGCACATCTTCCGAGTCCCGGGCCGACTCACTCGAGATGTCCCCGCGTATTCGGTTGCTGAGGGCGGCACGGATCAGAGGGTCAGGGCGAGGTGGGCAGCGGAATCGGAGTCCAGCGTACCCGTCTGTCGCACTGCGGATGAGTGCGGACACGCCCACGCCCGGGGGCCCGGACACGGTGATACAGCGCGCTTCAAGCTGATCAAATTCGGTGCGTAGGACACCGAGTTCTCTTGATCTTCCGATAAAAGTCACGACGAAAGCAATTGTTTGTGTAGAAAACAAATAATTTAGCGTAATTAAATTTAGCTTATTATGGGCGTAGGCGGGGTTGAGCACGCCCGAGGGTCCCGTCAGCTTCTCAGCAGTTGACATCATCCCTTTACCCAGAGCCTCTCATGTCCCGAGCCATCCCACGCTTCGACACGCTTGCGGCAGCGCAATACGACTCCACACCCAGCGTAGAAAAGCGTCATCGCACGAACCTCGAAGAAGTGTTCGGGGAGAATCTCTTCGGTCTTCATGAGATGAAGTCGCGCATGCCGAGTGCCCCGTACGAGGCACTCCTCTCGACCATTCAAAACCGCTCCGAGCTGGATCCGTCTGTCGCTGATGCTGTTGCGCTGGCGATGAAGGAATGGGCGCTCGAAAAGGGTGCGACCCACTTCACGCACTGGTTCCAGCCGCTGACCGGCAGCACGGCCGAGAAGCATGATTCGTTCCTCAAGCCGACCGGTGACGGACGCGCCATTACCGAGTTCCGCGGAAGCGAGCTCGTGCAGGGTGAGCCGGATGCCTCGTCGTTCCCGTCCGGCGGGCTACGGGCCACGTTCGAAGCCCGTGGCTACACCGCGTGGGACCCGACGTCTCCTGCGTTCATTATGGAGGGCCCGGGTGGAGCCTATCTCTGCATCCCGACCGCGTTCGCTTCGTGGGCCGGTGACGCGCTCGACAAGAAAACACCGCTCCTTCGCTCCATGGATGCCATCGATGTCCAGGCGCGGCGTGCGCTGAAGCTGTTCGGTTCGCCGGCCAAGCCCGTCACTGCGACGTGCGGTGCCGAGCAGGAGTTCTTCCTTGTCGATGAGCAGTTCTACTACCGGCGCCCGGATCTCCAGACAGCCGGTCGTACGCTGTTTGGTACGAAGCCTCCCAAAGGTCAGGAACTCGATGATCACTACTTTGGCTCCATCCCGGACCGCATCCTGGAGTGCATGAACGAGGTAGAATTCGAGCTCTACCGCCTGGGTGTCCCGTTGACGACGCGTCACAATGAAGTCGCACCCGGTCAGTACGAGATGGCGCCCATTTATGAGGATGCGAATCAGGCTGCCGACCACCAGCAGCTCGTCATGTCGACGCTGCGTCGCATTTCGCGGAAGTACGGACTCGTCTGCCTGCTGCACGAAAAGCCGTTCCAGGGCGTAAACGGCAGCGGCAAGCACCTCAACTGGTCGATGGGCACCGAGGATCAGAATCTTCTGGAGCCCGGCGACACGCCGCACGACAACATGCAGTTCCTGTTCTTCTGCTCAGCCGTGCTCAAGGGTGTGGCCAGGCACCAGGACTTGCTGCGTGCTTCAGTCGCCCATGCGGGTAACGATCACCGGCTCGGTGCCAACGAGGCTCCGCCCGCGATCATCTCCGCGTTCTGTGGTGACCAGCTGCAGGACATCTTCGAACAGATTGAGAAGGCTGGAGAAGCCACCAGCAGCAAGCCTTCCGGTCTGCTCGGTCTCGGTGTGAAGGTCCTGCCGGACCTTCCGAAGGATGCGGGCGACCGTAATCGCACGTCTCCCTTCGCCTTTACGGGAAATAAGTGGGAGTTCCGTGCGCTCGGTTCGTCTCAGAGCGTGTCCTTTCCGGCGATGGTACTGAACACGATCGTGACCGAGTCGATCGATGAGCTGTGCACGAAGCTCGAGGCGTCACTCGAGGAGGGCATCTCGTTCGATGACGCGCTGCGTGATCTCCTCGCCTCTGAGATCCATGAATTCAAGCACGTGATCTTCAACGGCGACAACTACTCGGACGAGTGGGTGACCGAGGCCGAGGGTCGCGGGCTGCTCAACCTGCGCAGCACGATGGATGCGCTTCCGAAGATCGTCGACGAAAAGAACCTCAACCTCTTCGAGAAGTATGGCGTTCTGTCGCATCGCGAGCTCGAGTCGCGCTACGAGATCTTCGTGGAACAGTATTTCATCGCCATCAACATCGAGGGTGAGACTGCGCAGTACATGGCGCAGACGATGTTTCTGCCTGCATCGATCCGATACCTGAACGACCTGCTCACGACTGCAGAGCGCGCTGACGACCTTGGCCTGCGGGCCGAAGGGGTCATGGCGACCGGCAAGGAGCTCATTCTCCTGGTGGATCGACTCAACGAGACGATCACCGCGCTGGCCGAGCAGAACCAGGAAATGGGTGGTGACGATGTCGTCTCGAAGGCAGAACACATGCGGACGAACATCATCCCGGCGATGAACGATGTCCGCGATGCGGTCGATCGCCTCGAGCGGATC
>Ga0222718_10005547_pt1 | contig 10196 bp, 13 predicted proteins | sample C33_27DmetaG_FD_165045 | JGI IMG/M metagenome (GOLD analysis project Ga0222718, IMG submission 165045) | Estuarine water microbial communities from San Francisco Bay, California, United States - C33_27D | ecosystem: Environmental > Aquatic > Marine > Unclassified | place: USA: California... | reverse complement strand
ATTTCTTTTTCAATATCGCCTACAGAATAACTCGGCTGTGGAACCTTAAACCGCCGAAGCGTTTAGTCGGACCCGAAGGAACGTAGTTTAAGGCTTTATTAAACGGTGCTTGACTGACTACAAGCCTTGGCGAACTATGTGTTACTCCCCGATTTCTTTATATATCTTACCAAATTTTTAAGCATTTAGCAAGAAAAAAATCTCTTTCATATCTATGTTTTATCGGCGGACATGAACACGCTACGATTGTTAAATAAGGCTGGGGACACTTTATAGTCCTCCCCAGGGGGACAGCGCTGATGTGATCACGCAGTGGTGCGATGACTAATCACTTTTATCTTTCGGCTTAACCACTATTACTAAGCCTGCACAAGTCAATTTTACGTCTTTCTTGATTTGACGGAGCGCTTCTTTACATGGAGTCTCTACATGGTGTGGCATAAACTCCCGCCACACTAGGAGTGCTTTAACGCAGCTATACGGGTTTGTGGTGCCTTTCCTGCCCTCCGACTCTTTGATACCCACTCATCGGATAGTTGTGGGAGACTTATTTATGTTTCGCTAGCCGTGCGAGATTCGGTTTGCAGTTTATCCGCTCTGCCCTCTATTTTTAATCCTCCGAGGGTGAGGACCCAGAACAACATCTTCTGGGTGACGGATCGAGAATCTGTAGTCATCAGACTCAATCTCTCTCAATCTTTTTATATTCTAACAAAAATTTTTCTTTTAAGCAACTAAAAAATGAAAGTGAGCCCCGCCTACTGTCCGCTCAAATTCGTGGCAACCCTTTGCTACCTTACCAGACTTTGTCAGATGACACTGTCTTCCAACCAAGTCTCAGTCACGAAAGAGTAATCTTTCTACTGAGCCTCCTGTTTTAATGTCTCGGAGCCTCGACAATCTTTATACATTATAGCAAACTCAGAACAAGTTAGCAAGAATAAAGTGAGTTTTTTGGGAAGGATTATGTCTAATCTATTTAGATTAGATCCCCAGGAAAACTCTAACCCGCACTCTAACGTGATTATCGTGCCCAACGTCTGATTTCTATCAGAAAGGATTATTCTCTTATAATACCAAAAAGTATAGGTTCTCGGCAAGAGAAAAGTGAATATTTTTCCTAACATACCGTAGAATATTCAAACTGCAGGCAAGTCCACTTAAGTAGCCACTTGCAAAGACACTCCCTCTGTTACGGCGGTATCTAGTCCACCTACTAACCACATACTTTCGGTGCGATGGCACCGTAGCGAGGAATTTTTACATCGAACAGTTGAAACTTGTTCTCGCTCAATGTTTTTATATAATACAAAAAATTTAACTTCTAAGCAATTCAAAAATTAATTTAAAATAAGAATTGGTGGGTCGCAAAATGAAAGTTATCTAGCCAGTAAAGTATCATGTAAACTACCAGTGTAATTTAACCATTTTATAAATAGTTCATCACTGTAAGGTTGATAGTTTTTTGAAAGTCTGTCAACAATAATAGCTGATTTAAGTAATTGGTCCATATCAAGCTTAGTATCCATAAAGTTAAATAAATTTTTATTGTATTTAATTCTATTAGCAAATAATCTTAAAACTATAGAATTAGTAAACCCTGTTAAATGATTAAGAGTATCCTGATTAACTAAAATCTCTTCAAACTTTTTGTATACTTCTTCATCTGTTAGTTTTACTATACTATCCCAGTACTTACTTTGTTTAACACAAGTAGTATAATAAAATAATATGTACTTTTCAACATCAGTAAACATATTTAGCCATAGTTTATTATAAGCATCTGTATCCCCTTCGCAATCAAGCCAGTAGTTAAGCTGAAGTCCTGTTACGTGTAATCCAGTAGCTTCTAAAGCATCTACAAAACCAGCGGACAACCCTATTGCAGTAGTATTACCTTTTTTAGAGTTTTTCAAATACCCTGGGGTAAAACTCAGTCTGTTGAAAGAGTTTATTTTATATCCTATAGTTTCTTGTAGTTCTTTTTCTGCTTCTTCGTGCGATATAAAATCTTTATGAAATAAGTATCCAGCTCCTGTTCTACTTTTAAGACTCAATAGCCAAATCCACCCAGCGGTAGCAGCGGTAGATACTGTCCAAGTATCTTTTGGACGATCTTCTGAAGTTATTACACCTGCTACTGCAGAATTTATAGGTATAGGGCTCTCTATAAAATCATCAGTGTTAATTAAAAGTCTCTTCAGCCCTGTGCAGTCAATCCATTCATCAGCATAAATTTCTTCATTATTATCTAAAATAATAGAAGTTATGTTATTACCTGACCTGTTTACTTTAACTACATTTCCTACTATAGAGGTAATTTTATCTTTAAATTTATTTAATATGTAAGAATAAGTTTCTTGAGCATCTATATGTAAAGCAGTAATAGAATGAAAGGAGTCTTTGTCAGGAGAATATAAAATTTTTCCTTCATCAACTGTCTCATCTAAACTGCCTAGATGTTTATTATTAGCTAGACCATAAAGAAAAGCAAAGTTAGCTAAGTAAGGGCCTCCAATCGGCCACCCAGCTACGAAAGTATTATCAAACCAGTCTTTAAATTTTACACCGTGTTTAGGATAAGCTTCTGTATCTTTATAAAAATCTTCAAGAATGCCAAGCTCCTTTAGTAATTTTAAAAAAAGAGGAGTGGTACTTTCCCCAACTTGAATAGTGGGAATAGTAGCACTCCTTATATTAATTACTTTGTAAGTAGGTCTTTTTACTGCAATTATTGCGCTACAAAGAGCCCCTGCTGTTCCAGCACCTACTATACATATAGTTTTAGACTTTGACATATTCCTTTATATCAGGGCAAAATTTATTATACTCTATAAATTCATCTTTACCAAACCATAGAGCATACCCCTGTTCCTCTTCTAAAGATTCTCTCCAAAATTTAATTACTTGGATATGTTTATGTTCATCTTTATTTTTTTGACGATAAAAACCTGGACAGTCACAATGATAATGACCCGCTCTCTCAGTTACAGTGTATTGAGAATCAGCGTCTTTATAATCTGAAAACTTTGAAATCCGCCAAGCTTTAGGCTTGGCGGATTTCGCAACTACATATGTATCTGACATTAAGCTGCCTTAGAAGCAAGCTCGCCGTCATGATCTCGAATGAAGGATTCAATCTCGTCCTTCATGCCAAGGATGGTTGCCCATTCGTCCTTATAGAAGGTCACAGGAAACCGACGAATACCGTTAATCTGGACAGCGCCCTTGGGGCTAACCTTAACAACAATATTCTTCTTTGACTTCTCCTCTGGCGAAGCGAGAGCCGCAATCAGTTCTTCCTTAGTCATATTTTCGTAGTTCATTTTTTCCTCTTGTGTGTTTTGTTTCATTACTTTTATATAATACCAAAAATATAAGGATAGAACAAGAAAAAAGATAATTATGAATCTAGTAAGAAACTTTCTGTTTTAAGCCTTTTTAAGTCGCCCGACATAGGGTCAACAAACTGAACATTGGCAGAAAATATAATAGTTTTAACTACCTCATTAACATATCTATCATATAACTCAGGAGCATACTTTTCTAGTTCTTTATTATAAAGAGAGTCTTCTGAAGCACCATTTCCTTTTATATCACGAAGAAGCCCCATTGATTTAGGATTTTGGTATCTATCATTAAAAGGATTTCTGATCAAAGAATTAAGTTGTTTTCTTGAACCTGATTTTTCATAAATAAGTTCAACATCCGGCTGATTTTTTTGAAACCAATTTTTAATAATATGACACTGTTTTACGTGTAATTCTGGTAAGTCTAAACTAGTATAAAACCACTCAGTTGCCCATTGACTTGTACTTAAGGAAACGTCCCATAAAGCAAAATACTTTCCTTCTCTTTTTATTATGTGAGGCTTTGACTCTCCAAAAATGTGGCCGACTTTGCCGGACTCTCTTGCATCTACTTTGAAATTTAATTTTTTATAGATTGTCGTAGGCATCTTTGTAAAATTACTAATAGTACCTGCCCAAGACGAGTTTGCCCAATCAACATTATTCAAAAAATATTGAAAGTTTTTATCATTTAAAGTAACTTTATTTATTTTTGTTTTATCGCCTAAGTACCTTTGCGAATATATTTTTAATGTTTTTTCTGCAAGTACCAGTTGCTTGCAAGGATTGCTACCAGAAATATTAAAATTAGTAAATACAATCTCATCAACAGGTATTTTAGCTTTAATAAAAGATTGTAACATAGTCTCACTATCAGCTCCTCCAGAAAAATAGAGAACCAAATAGTCATATTTATCTCTTAATTGTTGGCAACGTATAAAAAAATATTCAGATAATTCTTTTGAAGGCTCGTGATCCCAGTCAACATTCTTCCAGGCCCCTCTATTAGTAGAAAGTACAACGTTTTCAAAGTCAGACTCTCCTGATAGAACTTCAAATTTAGATCTATAAATTTTATTAGCTCCAGTATCTACTGCCTTAACAGGCATTTCAACTAAATCTTCAATTTCTATCATATTAGCTCCTTCATTATACTCTCTACAGTCATATTAGGTTTTATAAAAGATTCAGAAATCTTACTACCTAAAAAGATATGCCCCTCGGCCAAGTTACCTTTCGCTCCTTCATGTAAATTGAACTTACCAGTTGGAGAGTAATATTGCTGTTTTCTTTCATGATTTCTTATCTGAAAAGTATTATTTAATAAGTCTTCAAAGACTTTTGTTTTCATTTTCTCAGATAAGGAACTTTCTTTACTTAGAGCAAATAAACTTCCTATTTCAATAGCATGTGCTCCGTGTTCAAAATGTAATGCTACTTCTTCTTTAGTATAAATACCACCAGTTGAAATATATTTTTTATCTGGAAAGTTAGTAATAGCACTGCTTAGTAAATCAATACTTTCAGTAGCACCATAATAACCAGCAGCGTACTTACTTTTTAAAGTTATAAAATCGTATAAAGAAAAATTATTTATACCCATAGTAAAAGGGCCTGTAAATCTACCGACTAAATTTATATTAGACTTTTTACAAAATTGTAAAATAGGCCGTATATTAGAAAACACATTTAGCGTTTTGGTTAAGTATTCATCAAAAAGAATTACTAAACAATAAGGAGTGTAATCTCGTAAAAGTTTTATCGTTAAAGGTAAAGTTTTGTCTGTGTTAAAATAAAATAGAGGTAGCGCTAACACAAAAACATTATGCCCCACAGTGTTAGTAAATTTAGAACATTCTTCATCAAACCAGTTTAAGTCTCTAGCCTTGCCCGGACTAATACTTCCTACTCCCCCTGCTCTATCAATAGCAATAGCTAAATTAGCATCGCTAATTTCTGTCATAGGGGCACAAATAATTTTACCCTCAATCAATACAGTATTAGCCTCTATTTGCTGAGCGAGTAGCGCCTAAATCAGCAAGTTTAGCCCCAATAGAAGAAATATTATTAGAGTTTAAGTTTCTGTGATTAGCGTATTCTTCTTCAGTATCATAGACGCTTATTAAAGTAAGTGTATTAGCAGGTCTATCAATGTAAATTTCTTTGCTAGTCATTGCAATATTATTAGCTAAACGTGGACCGGATGTCTCAGTCCATTGTAAGTACGTTTCCAAATCAGAATAAGTGTTAAAAGTAAAAATAACATTTGAACGGTGCATTATACGTTCTCCCATAGTTTTTGAGTATAATTTTTTAAATAATCAATCTTGTAAGATTGGTATTTTTTAGCATATAAATCTTGATAATCTATATTATCTATAACGTGATCAGGTAATTTATAATTTTTTAACGCCATGTAATCCCATGGAGTAGGTGTATTAGTTTTTTTAGCAGACATTATCTGATTTGATAATTCTTCCGCCTTTTTAAAGTTCCAGTTATCATTAAACCAATATCCGTCTTCACCTATTTTATATCCGTATTTTTCATAGTTTCTTTCAAACTCACTAGTAAAAAGATGTTCTGGGTTTATATGTAGAGGTTTTAAAATCCAAGTATCTAAAGGTAAATTACCTTCTAACAAAAACTCTGCCCAATTAGAAACAGTAAATGGTGTATCAAAAGGTAGTCCAGCTATAAAATGCCCATGTAACCGTACCCCGTCTCCCCACTCTTTTTTTGCTAATTCTAAAGCGTCTAAAATACGGCTCTTTCCTAGTCCTTTTCCTACAGATTTTCCACTTTTATCATTTAAAGTTTCTAGTCCAAAGAAAACAGTTTTTAATCCTAGTTCTTTTAGTAAACTCATTTGCTCTCTGTGATAATATAACAAATCTAATCTTACATAAGCAGAAAAATTTAACTCTATTCCTAGTTTATTTTTTACCTCTAAAATAGACTCTAACTTATCTGTTGTTTCATTAAATGTATCACATAACATAAAATAATTAGTAGTATTCCAGTTATCATAGTTAAATTTCATCTCTGAATATAAACTATTTTTACTTTTTAAATACTTATCATTTTTAGGATTTCTACCTAGTAAGGCAAAACTACAAAATTTACATTTAAATCGACAACCTCTACTAATCTCTAAAGGTAACGTTTCTCCTACAATGATGCTATCTTTACTACAAAAAGTAGGAGGAGTGTCTCTAAATCCTTCAATAGTATCTTTAGAATAAATTAATTTATCTTTAACTTCTAAGTTTTTACATAGTTCTTTTATAGATGTATCTGCTAATCCGTTTAACCAAATATCAATATAGTTATTAAATTTATTATAGAAAGAATAAGAATTTTCAGTATACCCTCCCATAACTATTTTAGCATTAGGAAAAGTAGTTTTTAATAAGTCAAAAAATACCACAAACTTTAGGTCAGAAGCAGCTGCCATCGTAGGAGTACTTAACTCCTCTATCCAAGTAGAACTTATACCAACTAAAAAAGTTTTATTACTTGATATATTCCTTATAAAAGATAAATAATCTTTATTAGAAACCTCTGCTTCTATCAAAATTTCGTAAAAATGATCTAGTACTTTAACAGAGTACCCCTCTTGTCGTAAAGAAGAAGCAATTTTATATGCCCCCGCTGTTTTAGCAACAATAGGGTAGTTTGCCATAGTATTAAAAAGTACTACGTCATATTCCATCACTTACTGTGGGGAGGCATCCTTGCTTCAACAAACCAAACATGCTCTCTCTTACCCGGATGATACTTTCTCATTCTAAGTTTTCTATTATCCCTAGATTGAGACATAGTTTTTGGGTGAACAAAATGAAAACTAGCATTATTGCGAGACTCACCTTCTGGTATCATCAATACTTTATCAATTCTATTTCTTTTTGCTGCCATTTTTAGTCTTTTCTATAAAAAATATGATTATCAATTTGTGTAACTAGTGTCATATCTAATCTCCAAGAGGGAGATACATAATCTGCATGATAAAATGTAGCTCCTTCAACAAGACCATGATACTTATCGGAATACAAAATTTTATAAGCAGTATTCAAACTTATTTTCCAGACAACAGAGTTTTTATTAATATACTCTGGTTTTCCGTCGCACCACCAACTAAACTGGCACCTATGTTTAATAGGATAATAAACCCTATCCTCTGGTGCTACATTGGGGTCTTGTTTTGTTTTCCAGCTCTCTCTTAAAGGACCTTCTTTAACAACTTCACATATTGTAGCGGGCCACCGAGAATCTAAAGTTCTATTTAAAACTACTAGTCCAACAGCTACTTTACCTGCTAAACTTTGATTACCAGATTCATGATAAATATTTTCTGCCATGCAATATAAATCACTCTCCGAATAAGAATCCTCTGCTAGAGCAGAGGATGAGAATAGCAAAGCTACTAACACTAATTTATAAATCTTCATGTGCCAACAACTTTGCTAAATAGATTATATCTGCTTTTTTATTTTTAAACTCTATAGAGTTTTTATCTAAGTCTACTAGTTCTTTTGCAAACTTATTCATTGTGCCTACAAAAGTTTTTATTTGACCGGCAGTATGGTTTGGCATTATATCCTCACGGGTTTAGGGTTAAATTTAATACAGATCGTAAATTTGGTTTACGATATTTTGGTCCTTTCATAACCTTTCCATCCTCACGATAGATTGGTTTTCCTTCTGGTCCCAGTTTTGTCATGTTACTACTATGAACTTCATCAAAGCAGTTATCAAGGTTTATCCCAAAAGAGTGCCCTGCTCCGTATACAACATATAGTAAATCTGTTAGTGCATCAGCAATTTCAACGATATCTTTCTCGTTCATTGCGTCTCTTAACTCTTTTAGCTCTTCTTCAATAAGATGATATCGAAGTTCTGCTTTATTACTCCAAGTAGGGACAGTTTCTACGTCTTGACCAAAGGCAGTCATAAACTCTGCCACTTTTTCAAAATTAGTCATCTACAAGACTTTCTGATATATAAATAACACGTTCTACGGAAGAAGAATCAATACTAGAGGATAGTGAAAGAAATTCATTTCTTGCATCATCAGTTACGAAGACCCGAGTACATCTCCAGCGAGTTTGGTCATCACTAACATCTTCCCAAACCTCAGAAATAACCCTGCCAGGTTTAAGAGCAGCGATTGCTGAATAACGGTCACCCTCTGTCGGGTTGCCGGGGCTTTTAAACTTGATCTCTAAAACAACTTGAATAGCCATTTTTATAAAATCTCCTTTTTATTTTTATTTTCTCAAATATATAGGTAAGTGTCAACTTAAATTTTATTTAAAGCTGTGTTTATAGAGTTACAAATTTGGTTTACTTCTTCTTCCGATAAATAAGGATGACAGGGCAAGCAAACTATAGTTTTAGAGTTCTTATAAGAATTTCTCCAAAAGTTTTGGTTTAACCCCTCTAATCCAGCTAAAGTAAAAGGGTAATTTCTCATAAACGGAATATCTAAATGAGGTGTTATATCTTTTTCTGGGAGAACATAAAAGTAGTGCCAAGAATGAATAGCTACGTATTTAGCAATTTTAGGTAACACAGATTTGTCTTCTATTTTATCAAAATACCAACGTGCTACTTGCGCCCTTTTATAATTCCACTGAGATAGCTTTTTAAGTTTATGCCATAAAACAATAGCAGAAATTCCGTCAGGCCTGTCATTCCCTCCTTCAGTGATAAACTTATTTTTTTCTATCATCCCACAGTTAATAATTGCTCTCATTCTATGTGCGTAAGTGTCATTATTAGTAGAAATAGCCCCCGCTTCTCCAACACTTCCAAGATTTTTTCCGGGGTAAAAAGACCAGTATGCAATGTCAGATAAATCTCCAGCTTTAACTATATGCCGACCGTCTGTCCAAGATGCACCATGAGATTGAGAAGCGTCTTCAAACACAAAACAATTATATTTAGTAGCTAAAGTTTTACAAATATAAACAATATCACACATATGTCCTAACATAGGAGTGGCTACAATAACTACATTATCCCATTTATGTCGATGATTTTTTAACCAGTATTCCAGCTTTTCAGTATCTATTTGTAAATACTCGTCACAATCTATAAAATCATAATGAAAACCAATTTGTTTTGTGACCCATAAAATAGAAGGCCAAGTATTATTAGGTAGCAAAACACAAGTTTTTGCTCCATTTATCTGTAAAGCTTCGAGTGCTACCCTATGAGCATCAGTAGCATTGCTCATCAATATAGAATTAGAAACTCCTGTATAAGAAGACCAAGCATCTTCAAATCTTTTAATAAAAGAACTACCTATATATACTCCACTATCTAAATATTCTTCGACTTCTGGAGCGCAGTCTTCTTTAATTTCTTTCCATTGAGCAGATAAGTCGTTCATTTTAATATTCGTATACGTCATAATTCATTGATCCCCCTCCAAAACTGTTTTTATAATAATATAAAGAATGGTTTAAAACATTCCCATTTTCTTCTGTTGATTTACCAAAATTATATGAATGAATATCTGTGGGTAAATTTTCTATCATATAATGGTGTAGTAAAGACATAACGCCAAGGGCTCTACCTTTAGAATTAGTAACAGAATACTGAACGTGATAACTTTTGTTAAATCTAAAAATAAGCAACCCTCCAACCATCTTTCCAGATGTGTGTCGGGCTAAAAGACCTTTCATAAATACAGGAAATTTAGAATATAAATAACAAATATCTTCTGGAGAGTGTACTGGAGTAGTGTCATGTTTGCTTAAATTAGGTATGACTATACTGTTCCAAAATTCACTAACTAAATTAAAATCAGATAAGTTCATCGCAGATAAAGCAAGATTA
>Ga0222718_10005546_pt1 | contig 10196 bp, 18 predicted proteins | sample C33_27DmetaG_FD_165045 | JGI IMG/M metagenome (GOLD analysis project Ga0222718, IMG submission 165045) | Estuarine water microbial communities from San Francisco Bay, California, United States - C33_27D | ecosystem: Environmental > Aquatic > Marine > Unclassified | place: USA: California... | reverse complement strand
AATAAGCCCATTCTTTTGCATGCTTTTAACTAAACCGTTAACATGGCGGTCGTTTATGGCCCTATTACCTTTGATAAATTTAAATTTTTTATAATCAAAAGATTTTAATATTTTAGTCATGTTCTCCCTTTCTTGGTTCTTCATTCATTAAACTATTTATTCTCCACTCTTCATGCTGGTACTCTTCATCGGTAACATAAGACACCAATAAGTTTTGAATTAACGAGCCACGCGATCCGTGTTTCGCTGATATAGATCTAATACAATCTTTAAATGTAATATCACCAGGTTCTTTTATTTCTTTTGGCTGCATAATATTTTTTAAAAATTTAAACATTATTTCTTTCTCCTTTATTTAACAATTTTTACAATTTTATTTTTTTTTATGTACCAACTATATTTAGTACCTAAATCAATATTATAAACATGAATTCTTTTTGGTGTAAAACCAATAATTTTAAAAACTTTATCAGAAGTATATTTTCCTTTAAGTTTTATTGTTTGACCAACTTTTAAATTCATAATTTCTTTCTTTAATATAATATTTTATTACATTATATTACTAAACATGTCAAATATGGCTGTTTTCTGGGCTATTTCCACTCCTTATTTTCCTCATAGTTTAATTCTTCATCATATTTAATCTCGTTAAAATGTGTCTTAATAATGTTCCAATGTTCTTTACTTGGGTATGAAAAATATTTTGTAAAGCGAAACCAATGTTCGACGGTCGTATAATCAATCCCGGTCACTTCACTTAATTTTTTTGCATTGGTTTGTGATTTTAAATACTTCACAAATGGTTCTTGTTCCGGGAGCCGTGGTCGATGGGTCATTTCATCTTTTAATAATTCTTTTACTCTATCAGGTTTATCTTTTAAGATTTCTTTAAAGACTTGAATAGATAAAGTTTCTTGAACACGGTGATTAGATGATCGTGTTTTCTTTCCCATAAGTAAACGAGCTGCATATCGTTCTGCATTTTCCGATGAATCAATTGCTGTAGGCGTGCGCCAAAATTTCATTTCTCTGAAATCTTATCTCCAATGGCATAAACCATGACAGCAATAAAAATTAAAACAATTAAAATTAATCCTAATAAAATTTCACTTATCATTTTTTTCTAACCTTTCTTCTTCTTCCAAAACTTTTGTTGCAAGTGAATGACCTTTCGTTCCTTTTCGAACGGATGGAGGAATTTTTGTTCCATCTTTCCAGTCTCTACTCAGAGGTGTTGGCCAATTCGTCTTCATAGGTTTGGAGGATACTGAGTCCGATGTAGTAGGGAATGGAAGGGACGAGACTATTTCCGAGTGATTTAAGTCTGTCCACCCTTTTGGGTACCCCATTAGCCACTCTACCCACGTTGGGTTCAATGTCCCACCACCCGTCCCACGGACGTCTGGATGATTGCCCAACATTTTCTTCATCTTCCCGCCTGGTCTCCCCGCGTGATGTTCGCTCGCTTGAGGTGTTGGCCATTGTTTGACCATCCCCCTCAGATTGCCCTTCGCTACATCGTGTGGAATTCCCTTGTTGTTCTCCTTCATGTGAGCTGAGTATTGATCCGATGTTTTTGGTGTCGGCCATAATCTCTCTTCTTTTACTTGATCCTGAAGTCTGATCTGCATTGGTTGACCACTTGGTCTTTTCAGATGACCCTCGTCCAATGCTTTCTTTATTCCCGGAAGGTTCGAACCCCCCGCCATGTTGTCTGGTGTCCTCCACATTCTTTGAGGAGAGGGGTATACTACTTGCTCCCTCAGAGTTGAATGTGTTGTTCTCCCTTTTCTGTTGTTCTGATATTGTTTTTTCAAAGCCTCCTCGCTTCTCGGAGGTAGTGAGTCCATTGCGTTCGGAGTTAGCAATAATCCAGACTCTTTCTCTTTGGTGGTTCGCACCGATGCTCGAAGCTGAAATACTAAACGTCCTTGCGGCGTAACCTTCACTCTCCAAGTTCTTGAGAACGGTGTCGAGACCGAGTTTAATGTGTCCACTAACGTTTTCTCCAATAACCCAAGACGGTCGCAGCTCTTGGACAAGTCTAAACATTTCTGGCCAGAGATGTCTTGGATCTTTTTCACCTTTTTTTCTACCTGCAACGGAGAAAGGTTGGCAAGGGTATCCTCCTGTAATGATGTCGATTGGAAAAACTCCATCTGTTTTGATTGTGTCATGGTTTAACTCCTTAATATTCGTGTACCGGGGAACGCCGGGATATCTTTTCTCTAAAATTTCTAAACAATACTTCTCAATATCGCAAAAGGCAACTGTTTCAAATCCACCTGTTGCTTCTAAGCCCAGGCTGAAACCACCAATTCCAGAAAAAAGGTCTAAATGTCTTAATTTCATGCTTTCTCTCCAAAAAGATTTCAAACTGATTTACCCTAATAGTGTTTTTAAATCAAGCATTGAAAAGATTTCAAACTGATTCAGCCCAATAGTGTTTTCAGATCCTGGAATGAGAATATTTTTTATAAAAAAAATAAAAAAATTTAAAATTTTTAAAAGAACAAAAGAAGAACACTTGAAAAATCTAGGAAAAAAGCCAAAAATTTAGAAAAACCCTTATATTGTCATCATAGGGGGTTATTATGTAGGGTTGTATATATAATAGGTATTGTAAGCTTATATAATATATTATAGTATTTTATTATATTTATTAGAAAGGATAAAATAAAATGATTAATAAAAAAGAAGAGCATAAAAATTTTCGTTTTTTTAAAAAGTTAAGTAAATTTGAAAAAGGAGAATTAAATAATTTTGTTAAAATGGATAAAGAAATAGAGAAAGGAAAAAATAAAATGAATATAAAATTATTAAACGAATTAATTAATAAAATTTCAAATGAATTTATTGGGAATGATAACAAAGATTTTATTTCAGAAATTCATGATCATGAACTTTTATATATTAAAAAAAATTATGATCTAGTTTTTAAAAAAATTGGCATAGATGAATTTGTAAAAATGGTAATGGAAAAATATGAGGCAATAACCAGAAAAAATGAAAGGGAATTTTTATTAAAATCTGGAAAAATAATCGATGAAAATATTGAAAATAGTTGTCTTGATTATGTTTTAGTAACTTTAGGAATTGCCCCACATTTAAAAAATAATTTAGATGTTTTAATTGATGATATTAATGAAGAAAAAAACACTTCTGGAAATTCTAGAAATTGGGAAAAGCAAGAAGTTTTAAAAGTAACATTATTATTAAAGGCTCTAAAATGATCTTTAAAAATATAAAAAGATTTGATTTATATAAACAAAATAAAATTATTTCTTACTTTGTTTTATACTATCATAATGGAACTAAGGAAATTTTGACTAATCAACAATTTATAGAAAGGAAAAAATAAAATGAATGAAGCAATAAAAGAAATTCCAACTTTTAAAATTATGGAAACAAGCGAATATAGAAAGTTTATAAAATGGCTAATTGATAATAAAATAAATTTTCATCCAGATGATGATTTTAATACTTATCTTTTTTCACATGGTCAAAAATGTTTCACAAAAGAAGTTGCAACAAAAATAAATATTAATTTTGATCTTGCGAGAAAAGTATTCACAAATATTCATTTATATAAAATCATTAGACAAGAATTAAGAAAGTTTAATTTAAAAGAATTGGAGGAAGCTAACAATGTTTAATAATAGTAAATATTTTATTTATAGGGGTTTTGAAATAATCGAAAATTCTAACACTTTTAATATCTATCATGAAAATGATAAACTTTTAAAAATAATACCTAAAGACAATAAACAAAGTTTCAAAGTAGTTGAAACTTTTATTAATGAATATTTAAGAAAGGGAAATTAAAAATGAATATTCTAGAAATAATAAAAGATAAAAAATATTTATGTAATAGTGATTTTTCATATTATAGAAATATTGATCAAATAAAGGATAATAAACTATATTTTTGTGCTTATGGTGGAGGCTTTGTAAAAACTATAAGTTTAGAAAATAAAAATTTTTTAAATGATGTAAAAAATAAAAAAATTATCTTTACAAATGAAGAACCTAGACAAGAATTTCACAAAGGAAAAATTTATCTAGATAGTTATGATAATTATCCGAAAAACTTTGTTGAGGGTTATATTCATAATCATCGATTTTGGAATGGATGGTGCATTGTTTATATGACTTTAGAAGGAATTAAAAAGCATAATGAACTTATAAAAAATTCCCCTTATTATTCGGATAATTGGGAACCAAATCAAGAAGAGTTTAACCCAACTTTTCATATTATAAATGATGATACTATTATTTTATATGATCAAGAAGAAGAAGGGGGAAAAGTAGAAATTAAAAGCACTGAAATATTATTTGAAGGGGAAAAAATAAAAGTTTTTAACCCTTGTTCCATGTCTTGGTGTTGGAGTGAAATAACAAAATAATTAATTAAGAAAGTAGAAAGGAAAAAACAAAATGAAAAAATTAATATTTAATAAAACAAAAGGGAATTTGTTAAATTATGATAACAATGCAAAAACTGTTAAAGGGCAAAAGAAAGGATATAAAACAGCTATTTTATATCTTGCTCCACATATTCAAAGTGGTTTTAATGTTTGTTCAATGGCCTCAAAAGGTTGCTCGAAGTCTTGTTTATATACTTCTGGAATGGGTATTTTTTCAAATGTGCAACTTGGAAGAATAAATAAAACAAGGTGGTTTATGCAAGAGAGAGAAAGTTTTTTAGAAAAGTTAATAAAAGAAATTAAAAAGTTTTCTGAAAAATGCAAAAGAGAAAATTTTAAACCTTGTATTAGATTAAATGGAACCTCAGATATATCATGGGAAAATTTCGGTATCTTTGAAAAGTTCCCTCAAATTAAATTTTATGATTATTCTAAAATTTATAAAAGGGCTTTGAAATATTGTAACGGTCATTATCCTAGTAACTATTCTATTACTTATTCATTAAATGAAGATAATAAAAACCTAGCTTTTGATATTTTAGAAAAGGGAGGTAATATTTCGGCTGTGTTTCGTGATTTCATTCCTAAAAAATACAAAGGCTTTAAAGTCATTAATGGTGATGAAACTGATTTAAGGTTTTTAGATCCGAAAAATTGTATTGTTGGCTTAATAGCAAAAGGAAAAGCAAAAAAAGATTATTCTGGTTTTGTTTTAGATAATTAAAGAAAGGAAAAAATAAAATGTTAAATAAAAACGAAAAAAATAAAATTAAAAATAAACTAAGAGATATTTTTAAAAAACATAAAACTATTACTTTAACAGATGAAGAGCATATTTTTTTAGTTGAGGAATTGGGGGAAAATAGAAGTCGATCTCAAGAACTTTTAGACGATGAAATTATATCAATTGAAAATGATTATTTAATAAAAGGAATAGAAAGCAATATTGAAGGATATAAAAAAGAAATAAGGCTTTTTAATTCTATTTTAAAAAAACTTTAATAAGAAAGGAAAAAATAAAATGAATGATTTAAATTTACAAAATTTAAAAGTTAATGAAGTTTTAAAATTTGATGATTATCATCATGTAGTTTTAAATGATGATATTGATTTAAATGGAATGTTGGGAGTAGTGAAAAGCATTCATGAAGATAAAAGTTATAGTCATTATCAAATAGAAGTTGAATTAATTGATAAAAAATACTCTGAGGTTTTGGAGGAGTGGAATAATTGCATTTGGTTCACAATTCCAGAAAATGAATATAATGCTAAATTTACAGTATTAAATAGATTTTCTGAATTTAAACCTTTTAATGAAGAGATATATTTAAATCAATATAATTGCTCTTTGTTTCGTGTTTCGTGGAATGGTGACGAAATTATATCAATTCATTCAAAGGAAACTTTATTAAAAAAATATGGTAAATCAAACTTATTTGATAATCATATTTCTTGGGTTGGGTATCCTTTAAAACTTTTTGAACTTAATAATATAAAGGAAAAAAGAGAAATTAAAAACATGTATGAAGTATTAAACTTTTTAAATGATGATGATTTAAAAAGCTTATCAATAAAATTTATTTCAGATAATTGTGAAATAACTAGAATTAAATAGAAAGGATAAAAGAAAATGGAAAATAATAAATTAATAGTACATTTTAAAACAGATTATGGAATTGAGAGAATGTACCCCACTTGTGAAACTTCAAAATTGATTGTTGCATTATTTGGAGGAGATAAATCAATAAATGATCAAAGAAAAGTTATATTAAAAAAACTAGGCTTTGAATTTAAAGAAGAAGAAAGGAAAATATAAAATGAAAAATGATAAAATTATAACTACTCAAGATCTATTGCAAATTGAAAGTATAAGGTCAAAAATTAAGCACCCTAAAGACATTAATAAACATGAAGAAGGGAAACTATTAAACGATTACTTTTCGAAGTCTAAAGGGGAATTTATACCCCTTTTAGATATGCCTTTATCTTATATGGTAAGGGCTTTTAATAAAACCCTTCAAGAACTTTATAACCTCAAAGAAAATAGAGGGGAGGGAAAAAAATTTAAAGTTGTCATTAATACAGATGAAACTTATTCAAACATCATTGAGGCTAAAAACATTGAAGAGGCTAGAGAGAAAACCTATTCAGAATTTTTTGATAATGGTGGCGATAAAATGAAACTTGTTAGCCAAGATTTGGATATTTTTGATATTGAAGAAGTTAAATAAATAATTATTCTTGTTTCGTGTTTCGTGTTTCGTGTTTCGTGGGGCGTTTTTATAATGCCCCTTTTTTATTGTCTTATAACAAAAAATTTAAAATCGGCTTTTAGAGCTCATGGAATGATAAAAAATTTTAATACACTACTACAGTACCTTTTGAAGATGAAAAAAAAAAAAATAATTTTTTTAAAAAAGAAGTGTACTAGTGTAATAGATAACAAAATTTATTGGTTTTCTCTCTTAAATCATCATACACTACCCCTTTTTTAGTAGTGTAATAAATTAATAGTAGTGTAATAGATTTTTAATCATCTAACAGAAAACAACGATTTTTTTCTAGATACCAAAAAAGAAAAATGTTAATTCTATTTGAATTAATACAGTATGAAAAAAGAGATAATAGACAAAAGAAAAGCAAGAAAGTTGACCCCTAAACAATTAAGATTTGTTTATGAGTTTTCTAATTATACTTTGTTAGGAAAACAATCAGCAACAGAGTCAGCAAGGAAGTCTGGATATAGTGAAACAGTATCAAAAAAAATGGCTTATGAATTGCAAGACCCAAATAAATATCCATTAGTTGCCGAGGCAATTCAAGATATGAAAACAGAATTGAAGGAAAAATATTCTGTTTCAATGGATAAGCACTTATCAAGGCTTGAAGAGTTGGGAAGAAAAGCCGAAGAAGAAAAGCACTTTTCAGCCTCAATTAATGCCGAGCAATTAAGAGGAAAAGTTGGGGGGTTATATGATCCAACTATAAGGCTTGAAAATTCAATTGAAAACTTATCAAGAGAAGAACTATTAAAAAGATTAAAAGAAATTCAAAAGAAAAAAATAGACGTAATTGATCAAACTAAAATAATAGATCATGAGCCTTTAGAAGTAACCCAAGAAAATAATATAAAAGATAGTAAATAATTATAATTTGTTAGAGAAAAACTTTATTAAATTAATTAGGAAAAACATACCTTTTTATAATTTCATTCGTATTGAAACCACAACACAAAACGGCTTTCCAGATTTGCTTTGTATTGGGTCAAAAATGGATACTATTTTAATAGAAGTTAAAGTTGCAAAAGGGAATAAAATAAACTTATCAAGCCATCAAATAAGCACTAATTTAAGGCTTTGGAATATGAAACAAGGTTTTAACTATATTATTGTTTATGTGCCTAAATATGAAAGCACCCCTCATGAAGAGTGTATCTTTCTATATGAAGGGTTAAAAGTGAAGGAATTAGCCTTAAAAGGGGTAAACGAACCCCCAACAGCGAACAATTGGGATACTATATCTAGTTATTTGTTAAAGGTTCACGAAACACGAGCCAAAAAACCTAGGAAAACAGCCAATTATAAGGCACGATAACTTTTATTTTCGTACCAGATCTCAAAAACCCCCAGAAATTGGGCATTGTTCACGATTAATGGCTAGGTACTTAGGAAAAATGATAAAAATGGCTGTTTTTAGCCGATTATGAGAACCTGGATCCAGGCACCTTTTTTTATTTAGAGCGCTTGTGACCATGTTTTAAATTTTCAGCCATGAATTTTTCATATGGAAACGATTTTTCTAGGGGGTACCCCCTTTTTTAGTATAAAAAGGCCCTAGGAGTCCCTATGGTATCCAATAATAATAATTTTGAAAACTATTCTGATGAAGAATTGAAGCTAATGCTAGCAATTGCTATGCATGATGACGATGAAGCTGCACAAAGTAGTTTTATGCACTTTGTTAAAAAGGTCTGGCCAGAATTTATTGATGGTTATCATCATAATGTATTGGCAAAAAAGTTTGAAGAGATAGCTTCTGGTAAATTAAAACGATTAATTGTTAATATGCCACCAAGACACACTAAGTCTGAGTTTGCTTCGTACTTGTTTCCCGCCTGGCTCATGGGTAAGAAACCAAAAACAAAAATAATACAAGCAACACACACAGCAGAGCTCTCATATAGGTTTGGTAGAAAGATGAGAAACCTAATGAATGATGAACAGTACAGAAGAATTTTTAAAGAAGTGTATTTACGTGCAGACTCAAAAGCATCTGGACGATGGGACACAAATCATGGGGGAGAATATTTTGGTGCTGGTATTGGCGGTGCTATTACTGGTCGTGGTGCAGACTTACTTATCATCGATGACCCTCATTCAGAGCAAAGTATAACAGACACAAGTTTTGATAATGCATTTGAGTGGTATGTTTCTGGACCAAGACAAAGACTTCAGCCCGGAGGAGCTATAGTTGTTGTTATGACAAGATGGTCTGAAAGAGATTTGACCGGGAGATTAATAAGGCAACAAGCAGAAGTAAAAGCAGATGAATGGGAAGTTATAGAGTTCCCAGCGATACTACCAAGTGGTAAACCAATTTGGCCAGAGTATTGGAAAAAAGAAGAGTTAGAGAAAATTCAAGCAAACTTACCTGTTATGTCGTGGGAAGCACAATATCAACAAAAACCAACTTCTGAAGAAGGGGCGATCATTAAACGCGAATGGTGGAAAATGTGGAAAAGAGAAGAAATACCTGAGCTGCGTCACATCATACAAAGTTATGATACAGCTTTTAGTAAAAAGGAAACAGCAGATTTTAGTGCAATTAGTACTTGGGGTGTGTTTCGTACAGAGTTTAGTAAAGACAATATTATATTATTAGATTGTGTGAAGGATCGTTGGGAGTTTCCAGAATTAAAAAAGATTGCTCTTGAGCAGTATAATTATTGGGAACCAGAAACGATTATTGTTGAAGCTAAAGCAAGTGGACAACCATTGATACAAGAGCTGCGTCAAGTGGGAATCCCTGTTGTTAGTTATTCTCCTTCAAGAGGGAATGACAAATTAACAAGAGTAAATTCCATTTCTCCAATTTTTGAAGCTGGACAAGTTTGGGCTCCAGAAGGGAAAAAATTTAGTGAAGAGATGATTGAAGAGTGCGCTGCTTTCCCATATGGAGAGCATGATGACCTTGTTGATAGTATGACTCAAGCAATGATGCGTTATAGACAAGGTAATTTTCTTTCGTTAAAAGATGATTATCAAGATCCTTTGAAAGAATACAAAACCTATGAGTATTACTAAGGACTAGATTTGTATTAGTGAATAGGATATAAAAAGTTATGGCTGAAAATAACATTGACAAAAAACTAGAAGCCGTGCTCGGTGATACATTAGAGACGGCTATTGAAAATGAATCCCCAATTGATATAGAAATAGTTTCTGAAGAAACTGTCATTTCTGACGAACCGTTGGACGCGAACGATGATTTTTATGACAATCTAGCGGAAGACATGGAAGACTCAGATCTTCAATATATTTCTTCTCAATTAATGGACGAATATGAAAATGATAAAACATCTAGAGATGAATGGTCGAGAACATATACAAAAGGTTTAGATCTATTAGGTTTTAAATATGATGAAAGATCTCAGCCCTTTCAAGGAGCAAGTGGGGTTACACACCCTTTATTAGCAGAAGCAGTTACACAATTTAGTTCTACAGCTTTTAAAGAAATGATGCCTTCAGGTGGCCCAGTCAGAACGCGTGT
>Ga0222718_10005545_pt1 | contig 10196 bp, 9 predicted proteins | sample C33_27DmetaG_FD_165045 | JGI IMG/M metagenome (GOLD analysis project Ga0222718, IMG submission 165045) | Estuarine water microbial communities from San Francisco Bay, California, United States - C33_27D | ecosystem: Environmental > Aquatic > Marine > Unclassified | place: USA: California... | reverse complement strand
ATGATAGTTTTATCAGAAAGCTGTATCACAATTCATCATTGACAATTTTACCTATTAAAGAAACTTTTCAACCCTCCGGGCAAAGTGTTGCTCTCCAATCTATGTCTTGTGGTACTCCTGTTTTGATAACGAAAACCGAAGGATTTTGGGATAATAGTAACTTTATAAATGGAAAAAATATTTTTTTTCAAAAGAATAATAATCTAATTGATTGGGAAAGTATGATAAGAAAAATACTTAAAGAAAAAAATGTGCTGAATCAAGTTTCGAAAAACTCAAGAGAACTTGTAGTTAATACATATAATTTAGATACCTTCAATTCGAAATTAGAAAAATTAATTAATTAAATCTTCTCTTTATATTATAAATTTTTTTTTCTAAAAATTTTGAAGAGAGGTCAGCTTCTCTAGTTGAATATATTTTGTTTTTATTTTGATAAAGATATTCAAAAATTTTTAAATACTCTTCAGACATACTGTTTGCATTGTTTGGATAATCTTTCATTTTATCTAAATAAAGTTCATAATTTTCATAAAGATGCTCCAGTTTTTCGAGAAAATCTAACTTGCTTTCAAATCTTACTCCAAATTTTGAAGAATACTCTGGAATCCCCCCACTGTTGATAAACATTAAAGGAAGTCCGCATTGTGCGCCTTCAATATGATGATTTCCTGAAGGTTCATTTAATGATGCTGTTAAATATAAGTGATTTTCTTTTATTGCATTTGCTAATTTTTTACCGGATAATGGTGGTATGACTTTTGAATTTTTGAATTTAATTTTTTTTGGTATATTTCCAATGTATGTAAATGAAAATTTTTCATTAAATTGTTCATTCCCAAGTAATTTGTCCAATAATAAATAGATTTCAAATCCTTTATTCCAGTTTGCTCCCCAATGATGAGTAATAATTTTTAATTTGGATTTACCATCCCAGGGTTTAAAGTTTTCAGAATTAAAAATATCCTTATCTGCACCAGCTAAAACAACATAAGAGTTTTTGCTTGATAGTCCTTGATTTGTGTAAAGATTTTTTAACCAAGAACTAACAAATATTGATGCATCAGAAATTTTATTTGCGTTTATCATAAACTTGTTCACATATTTTGTATTTTTCCTCTCATCGCATTCATTTATTCTGTGAACTACTAACGCCCTAGGGTTTATATATTTTAAATAATTAGAAACATCATCATGTGTGAAAGAGGATGATTCTGAAGTTTTCCTAGGTTCTGTAATTAAAATAATATCAAGATCATCCTCAGAAAGATCTGTAAATACCTTATGTTTGTTATCTTCTAGATATTTTTTTAGACTTATAGCAAAAAGATTGCCCCCACCCCATGGGCCATCTTTAATATTTGTTCCTATACTAATTTTCATTTAGTTCCTTTATTAAAATATTAAATTTATCAAAACCTATTGGTATTTTTAAATTCTGAACATTCTCTAAAGCATATTCTGTATCAGGTTCAGCGTACTCATAATCTTCCATAGTAAAGATTGACTTTTTATTTAAAATCTCAACCGCCAAACCAACATCAGTAGAAATTATGGGAGTTTTAGTAATTGCACACTCCACAATCGCTTGAGGTCCACCTTCGTACCTGGATGCAACAATATATAAATCTAAAATATTATAGAGATCATTCAAAATTTCAAATGAAACCATCTCAAAATATAAATATTTAATACTTGCATTTTCTAGTTCTTTTATAAGGTAATCCCTTCTTTTTCCAGTTAAAACTACCACTAGGCTTTTATGCTTACTATTTAACTTTTTTGCTATCTCTACAAATCTATCTGGTCCTTTGGATAATTTTGGTGATATTAAATCACTTCCTTCAGTATCTCTCTGAAATGTACCAATTAAAAAACTCTCTGGATTAATTTGGTATTTTTTTCTCAAAATATTTTTATTTTTTAATTGTTTCCATAAATTTTGATTTACCCAAAATGGAATTTTTGTAATAGGCTTATCCGTAAGTTTTTTTACCTGGTCATAGGTTTTATTAGATATTACGTGGTAATGGTCAACGATTTTATCCCTTTTATAAAAATCTTCCTGCTCTGCATTTTTAAATTTATTCTCATCAATATGGTGAATAGTACAAAGCACTTTTCTATTAGATAAATATCTATACGGTATTTTTTTCCATGTCCATGGTGCTATTAACCAAATTAAATTATTGTGAAAAAAATACGTTCTATCTTGTCTATAGTTATAGGCATTCCATTCTTGGATGAATCTATCTACCACCCAGTTCTCTTTGGCTGAATTTATGTATAAAGACATTATTTGAATCTAGATCTGTTTATTTTTTTTATCTTGTCCGCATAAAATGCTTGTTTATCTCTATTATTTGTAGATATATTATTTTCCATATTTAAAACATACAAAGGTTCTCTAATTACTTTATATCTATAGCCCATATAGATTAAATCACTTATAAGTTTATAATCTTGAGAGTAATAATAGTCTTCATCATATAAACCAATGCTTAATAAATCTTTTCTCCTTATCATCAATGTTCCATGTATAAAAGGATTTTTATATCTTAGTAATAATTTTGTTGGTAAATAGAAACTTAACCCAGGAATATGAGAATTTTTATTATTTTTAATTGCTCTAGATGAACAAAAATTAAGATTATTTTTATTTATTACTGTTACCTGTTTAGCAATTCTACTTGGATAACTAATATCATCTGCATCCTGTCTTGCAATATATTCTCCATTAGCAGCATGAATTAGGATATTAAGAGACTTTGTGAGGCCAATATTTTTGGTATTTTCAAATATTCTAATTGAAGAATGTTTCTTTTCATACTCAGTTAATTTATCAGAGGTTTTATCAGTAGAGCCATCATTCATTATTAGTATTTCAATATTTTCATATGTTTGATTAAGTAAACTCAAAATTGAATTATCTATTGAATTTTCAGCATTATAAACACTCATCACTAATGACACAAGAGTGCTGCTACTCATTATCAAGGACCTTTTTAAACACCTTTATTAATCTTTGATCACCTATATAGTCGTTTATATAATATTTAGATTCTTTGCCTTGTTGTTTTATTAATTTAGAATTATTTAAAAGTTTAATTTTTTCAACAAGGTCATCATAATCAAATTGTCTAAAAGATAGTAAGTATTTAACTGGAAAAAATTCTCCTACACCCCCTGTCTTTGGAAAAATTGAAGGAACACCGAGACTAGCTGCTTCACATAAGAGTGTTGGCTGTCCTTCGTAAAGCTTTGTTGCGGTAATAACAGCTTTAGCATTCCTGATTAGTTCTAAGACTTCAGAGTTCTTAAGTCTTCCATAAAATTCAATTTCTTCACTCTTGTATTTGTTGTTCAGATCTTGATACATTGGCCCATCTCCAATTATTTTTAGTTTTAAATTATTCATTTCAGCTTTTTTAAATGATCTAATTAATTCGCTTAAACCTTTTTCCTCAGAAATTCTTCCAGCATATAAAATATACTCCTCGTGAGTTTTTTTAATCTCATCTTTCTGGACAGGAATGAAGTTGGGGTAGACAAAAATTTTCTCTCTATCAACACCCTTATTAATAAGGAATTTTTTGTGAAAATTAGTAAGTACTAATATCTTTAATTCATATTTTTTTAAAATCTTAATATATTTTTTTCCGTAATAAACAACAAAAAAGGACTTCAAGTAAGAATTAGAAAAATATTTATTTACATAACCCGTATTTTGATTGGAGTAGCCACATGCTTTGCATGTTTCTTGACCATCTAAATGTTTTTTACTTAAAAAAGAGGTGGTGCAACTTTGTCTAAAGTTGTGAAGTTTCAAAAGTGGCACTATTCCATTTTTACGTAGTGTATCAAATATTCCACTTGAAGCTTTAAACCAAGTATTGTGAACATAAACATAGTCTGGTTTAAAAGAATTTATTTTTTCATTAAGTAGTTTTTGGCTATTGGAATTTTTATTTAGTATAAAAGATATAAGTTGTTGGAAATATTTTTGTATATAATTATCAAAGTAAATTAATTCTATTTCAAAATATTTTTTTAAAAAATTTATTTCGTTTTGTACAGATAAATCTTCTCCACCTTCTTCTCTGTATTTATTATGAATAATTAAAATTTTTGTCATTGAATTCTTTATTTTAGTAAGATTAACATTATTCTTATGAACATTATTCTTATATTTACTTACGGGGTATCGCTAAAACAATGGGATGAAGATAGTTTACTTGATAGAGAAATACTTCTGTATAAGAAACTCATTGACAAATATGGTTTAAATTTTACCTTCATTACATTTGGAACTGAAGAAGACGAATTTTATAATAAACTTTACAATAACATCAAAATTATCCCAGTTTATAAACATATCAAAAAAAGTAAGTATAAATTAATTGATTTAGTTAATGTAATGCTTTTTAGTAGAAAATTAAAATTGCTTATCTCTAATCCCTCGATAATTAAAACAAATCAATTAACAGGTTCTGTATTGGGTGTTTTTTTAAAATGGATATTTAAGGTGCCTCTCATTGTTAGAACTGGTTATAATTTATTCGATTTTTCAAAATACGAAAAAAGGAGAGTTGCTGTCAGGCTGTTATATTTCATATTGACACAAGTAAGCTTACTATTTTCAGACACATACCTTGTTACTTCATTTGTTGACAAAAATAGCTTAGAGAGAAAATTTTTTACAAAAAAAAATATTAAAGTGTTTCCCAATTGGGTTGAAAAAATAAATCAAAATACCAGTGCGCCAAGGTATTCAAAAGGTGTACTTAGTGTTGGGCGATTGGAGGTGCAAAAGAACTATTCTCAATTAATTAATTTAATCTCAAACTCTGATTTCAAGTTGACGATAATCGGTAAAGGTTCCCTAGAAAATGAATTGAAATTAATGTCTAAAAGTTTTAATGTAAATTTAGAAATTATAGAAAAAATAAGATTTAACGAGATAAATTCAATTTATCAAAAATTCAAAATATTTATTTCATCCTCGTCTTTCGAAGGTAACCCAAAGGTTGTTTTAGAGGCAATGGCTAATGGCTGCTTAGTAATTGCTAGAAACAATATTAATAATAGGGAAATAATTGTTCAAAATGAAAACGGTATCTTATATTCTGATGAAGACAATTTAAAAGAGCTGATTAAATTTTATTTAGAGAACGAAGAAAAAAGATTAGAAATTATTAATAATGCTTTCAAGTATATAATAAAAAACAACACACTTGATCATCTATGTAAAAGGGAATATCAAGAATACTTGATGCTTTCAAAGAGCTAGTTGTTTTATTAAATTTTTTTTAGTTTTTGTATAAAATAATGATAGGAACTATGTTGATATGAATTATTTATTTTCTAGTTCTTTTTAATTAAACTAGTTATAAAAATTTTTAAAAAAGCAAACGGGTGCCGTAAGTTTTTAATTTTAAATTTTATTAATCCTTCTAAAAAAAAGTGGCCAAATGCAGCAGGTTTCCAAGTGTTCACAATATTATACTTTTGTTTAAACAAATCCTCATAAGCTTCGTTGTAAATTTTAGATCTTTTACTTAAAGCGCCTCTAACAGTCCATGGCTTGTAACTCCCGCTGTAATGAATGAATGTCATATTTTTAATCTGTTCTTTTGAGAAAAGCTTTTCAAATGACATATCGTTGTCTTTTTTACCCAATTTTACTTGAAAATTTAATGACTCATCAAGTTCTTGGTATTTACCATCTATAGCAATATTTAGTAAATCTTGGTCCCAAAATTCAAGTGTATTTTGATTTTCGAATATATTTTTTCTTAGGGCAGAGGGATAATTACTTTGCAACCAGCCTTGATAGTCTATACATAAAACCCCAGCGTTAAAGTATCTTTGTCCTTTTAGGTTGAGCCTGTCAAAATGATACTTTGTATTTTTATTTTTTTTGAATTCAGTTTTTGCAGAAATTAAATATTCAGTTTTTCTAAGTTTAATTATTTCATCTTTTAGTCTATTGGTAGGATTTTGATTACAAATAATATCAGCGTCAACATAAAAAATATAATCTAAGTCATCTGGTAAATATCTGTCTAAAAAAATTCTATAATAGGTTGCTTCTGTTACATGACCATGAATAATCTCATTTATACTTGAGAGATCTTCTTTAAATTCATAAACATAAAGTTTGTTTAAATATGTGTAGTCTTCTAACAAATTTACGTATTCTTTAAATGAGCTTTTGTTTTGGTGAATTATAAATATCTTTATACTTTCAGATACATTATTTAGTAGTGTGTGAAGAAATAGATAGGCAACATCATTATATTTTTTATCAATACATAAAACTATATTAAGCATCTAGAAAATTACGATTTTTGAAAACTGCTCACACATATAAATTATACTATCCAGCTATTAAGGATACTTTCGTATTCTTGTTTACTTTTTACGTTATTTTTAAAGAATATACTTTCTTCACTACTGTCAATGTTTGATTTAAAAACATTAGTTTGTGACCTGTGTGTGTGTTGAGATGCTGGGAAAGGATAGACACTGTAGTTTAAAATATTATGCTCTAAGCAGAGATATTTGTGGATGAAGTTATCGCTTGTTGTTTCAATTTTTTTTAACTCCTTCAAAAATAATTTTGCAAATGCGCTGTTATATATAAATGCTGGATTAGCCATATTGTACTTATCCTGAATAAAAGAATTTTTTTTTAAAATTTTAAATTTTAGCTTGTATTTTTTTTGTGCTTCTGTATGTGACCCAACTCTAATCAATAGGGGTTCTGAGTAATGCAATAATTTTTTTTTAAAACAAAAGTTAATAATATTTCTAAAAGCTTTTAAGTAATTATTAGTTAAATAAAAATCATCTTCTAAAACTAGCATAAGCTTTTTTGCGTGGATACTTTTTTCCATTACTTTTTTAAAAGATAGAAAATTAGCAACCTGAGGGGGTGTAAGGATATTATTCTCATGAGTACAAGATTCATATTTGTAATTAATATCATCACATCTGAAGCAGGAGTCAAAGCCTTTTACCAAATTTTTTCTATAAAGTTGTTTAACACTTTCATCATCGTATTTTATAGCTTTGAGTACTGTATAATCTGTAATACCTAATTTTGAGAGTTCAGAAATACTGTGATTGTATCTGTTGATATCCTTTTCTAGGTTTATTACAAATGTTTGTTCTAAGATTGATTCTAAATTCATACCTACTTCAATTAATTTAGCATAAAAATATATGCCTTTGTCATTACCAAATTTACGTTTAAAATTATTAAAATGACAAATAAAATACTAGTAATAATTCCAGTTTACAATGAGTCAAGAACGATTTTTGATATTTTAAGTAAAGTTCAAGAATATTGCGATGAAATTATTGTAATCAATGATGGCTCAACTGATAATTCTCTAGATGTAATAAAAAGTTTTTTACCCTCCGCCACAGTTTCAATAAAAATAATTAACAATAACAAAAATTTAGGTATTGGCAAATCTATGAAATTAGGCTTTGAAGAAGCACTTAGAGGCAATGCCGAAATATTAATCAAATTGGACGCAGATGCTCAACACAAACCAGAAGATATACCAACTTTTATAAAACTTTTAGTTGAAAAAAATTACGATCTTGTCAAGGGAAATAGGTTTTTTAAACATGAATCTATAAATAAAATGCCCAAGATTAAAGTTATAGGAAATTTAATTACAACTAGTTTGCAAAAAGTTATATCAGGTAACTACAAAATTTCAGATCCAAATAATGGATTTTTAGCAATTAAAGTAGATAAATTAAGAACCATAGACATAAATAAATTAGATAATAAATATTTTTTTGAAAACTCGCTTGTAATAATTTTTTCTGCATACGGATTTAAAATAGGAGAATATGGAATAGAAACAATTTATGGAGAAGAAGAGTCGAGTATTCCAATCTTTAAAGCCTCCTTAAAATTGTTGCCATTTTTTATCCTTAGTTTATACCGGAGAAATAAACTAAAAGCAATTAATCAACTTTCACTAAATTCATTAATATTTCTTTTAGGAAATATAATATTTTTTACAAATTTACTTTTTCAAGTTTATTTAATGTGGTATTTCTTATTATTTTTGATATTTCTCTACTTATTGATAGATATCGTTAATTTTTATATAAATGATTAACAAGTTTCTAATGATTGTCTCATAAGATAAGCAAAAGCTAATAGAGTCAAAGATATGAAAACTATTGTTAATGACTTTAGTGCTGAAACTTGTGATATATAGGAAATAAAATTTGAATTATCTACAGGTAAGTTAATATACTCTAAAAAATACAATAATTTTTCAATACTGAAAAAGACTATTAAAATTTTAAAAATAATTAACCCAAGAAAAGAAGTTGTAAAAATTTTAAGATAAGTAGTTATTTCCAAAAACCCTTTTATAAAGCCTGTTAAATATGCTGGTTGAACAAATTTTTCATATTTACCAAATGAGTTTTCTATTACATTTAAAGATAGCTGGGTACCTTCCCATCCTTCAAAAAACAAAACTGATAATAGTGATAGAACAGAAAAAAATAATAAATAATACTCTACTAACCTTTTAGGGTTGTCACTTAATTTGTAATAATTCAAAAATAACAACATAGAAATTGTAATTAAAGGATATAAATATCGAAATCCGTAGGCATTACCCGTAGATTGCCAAACATTAATAATGGCAAAATAGAAACTATAGATAATAAGAAGTGTGAAAGCTAGAATACTGTCTTTTTTAATAAGTAAAAATGAAAAAATTAAGCCAAAAAATATTATCGGGGAAAACCAAAAAACTCCGAACTCTTCAGTAAATAATGTAATAAATAAATACTTTATATTATCAATAAGAAATATAAAAGGTGAATCTATTAAATTTTGAAAGTATACTGATACAAAATCATGTTGATTGTATATTTTTCTTGGATTTAAAGTGTACACACCCCAAATCAGCTTTGTATGAAATAAGAATAAAAGAGTAAAAAAAGAATTTGCTAAAAAGAATTTTTGAAATTGATTTCTAATTTTATAATTTGAGTTTGCAAAAAATAACTTATTAATAATAAAAGGAAGAAGAAATACCTGATAATTAGTCCACCTAATCAATAAAGTTAAGAAGATAAAAAAAGAAGTAAAGAAGATAAACTTCGTAGATCCACTTTTGTAATAAAGTATCAGTACATAGATTAAACAAGTTATAGAAAAAGTATCGTATACATGCGTCATACTAAATCTTTCCAGAGCATAATAAGGAAGCCCAGTCCCAAGAAAGAGTAAAAGAAGTTTAATATTTGAATAGTTAATACCCAATTCTTTTTTAATTTTGGTTAGAAAAAAAAAGGTTAATAAAAAATAAAATGGAGATGAAAAAGAATAAAATAATACTTTATTGCTGTAGCCAAGCTCAATATTATGTGTAGTAAATTTATCAATTGTTGATCCTAAATAAAGAAATGGAGCACTAAGTAAGCCTGTCCCATAAAAACCTATTGGTGATGGTTTGCTGTTAAGATTATTTCTTTTATTTTCGAAACCTTTGAGCTGATTTGCATAGTCAAAATCAAAATCAATAACTGTTGTTTCTGCATGAATATAATAGTCATGGTCATCACTACAACATATGATATCTGTTTGTAGTCTAAAATCTACTTTAAGGAATATCGCTAGAATAACAAATAGAAAAACCAGTGATTTAGCTCTACTGTTTGTTATTTTTGTAAATGACAATTGGATTTTTACCTTTACCTTGTTTATAAATTAGGTTAATCAATAATTTTTAAAAAATAAAAGTTTTATACCCTCTTTCTTAAAAATATCAGCTAAATCAAAAGTTGTAATAATGCCATTTTTATGCATTTTTTCATTTTGACCAACCCAACCATTTATCCAAAAAGTATAAAAATTTAGATTTTCATAACTTAAGCTTAAGTCTCTATATATATGAATTGCAGTTTCAAGTAAATTATAAAAGTCTAAATCATCGAAATAAAACATAAAATTATCTGCCAAATTCATCTTTATTATATTTTCATACTCAGTGAGAATTCCTTCTGGTGTGTGCATTGCATCTGAAAAAACAAAGTTGAAATTTTCTTCTATACTCGAGTTAAATAAATCTTGATCTTTCTTATTAAAAACATCTCCTTGAAAATACATTATTTTATTTTTTCCTCTAGTGGATTCAAAAAAATTA